>JACCDH010725416.1_pt1 | contig 11240 bp, 7 predicted proteins | sample 7442481 | NCBI WGS metagenome assembly JACCDH01 (sample SAMN15323433, study PRJNA562643) | freshwater metagenome | isolation source: river surface water | place: USA:Blue River Watershed | collected 2017-08-15 | reverse complement strand
GTAAGAGAAAAATCTTCTCTGCTTTGTATCGTACAATGCCTCTACGTTTATCCCCGCATCTTCTACCTGTGAAGAAGTTTGCTCAAGCGTAGATAATACAGCCTGTTTAACATCCCCATTCCATCTAGGATCATTGATTCTATTTACAAGCATTGCTACCTTTGTAGTGGTATCCATAATGTTCAGCATTTTAGAAGTGGTAAGCTTGTCGTTTTCTTTTACAAACTTCTCGATAGATCTTCTTACTTCCGCTCTAGGCATACCGCTGGCAACAACAGTGTTCATATACTCTGCTACCTGCTTTATTAATTCAGGATCATTGTCTTTATAAAATTCAGAAATTTTTAATTTACAATTATTAATATCTGTCATGTATTCTTCCTTAGACAAAAGTCAAATGCTTTAGCTATTTCTGAAGCTTGTTCTGGATTGTTCTTAGTATAGTAATCCCTTAGTTTCTCTACTTCAAGTTGGAGTTTTTCGTTAACCATCTCTTCTAGTTTTAAATTTACTGAACCCATGTTTAAATTGTCATCAGCGTTAAATCTATCTCCCAAAGAGGTCCTTGATTTTAAATTAGGTATTTTACCCATGTCGTCAGGAAATAGTATTACTACGTTATGTGGACCTTTACCAACTAAGTCGCCGCCCTTATGATATATTCCAGTGTATCCCGCCCTTTGTAAAAGCTCATTAAACCCATTTAATGCCTCCCTAGCAGTTTCTTCTGATACTCCCTGGTGAGATATTTCGTTAAAATATTGCCTGAAAACATCTTTAGCTGGCTGGTCGAATTTAACATTAATATCCGCGCCATCTATGTAATTATCTAGCATTGGGATAATTTCATCAGGAAATTTTTCTTCGTAGTTTAATAGGTTTTGTTTACCTAATTCTATCATATTCACGTATTGAGGTGACGTCTGTGATTTCCCTGTTATATTCAAAATTGAGGACAATGCTGTTTTCTTAGGTTTAGAATATCCCATAGCTACAAATGGAGAGTCTGTTAAATACATACCCTCGCCGTATAAATTATAAACACTACTTTTTCCAAAAATGTCTGCTTTGTTTAAATCTGAAAGCGTAGAGCTACCATGATAAAATACCTTGCCTTCTAAATTATTTAAGTCTAAAGGTTCAAATTTATAATCTTGTGAAATATCTACCTTTTTAAACAACTCTAGTGCGCTAAGTTCTTGGAAGAACTCTGCATTTTTAAATGTATCTTCAATCTCTTTAATCTTTAATTCGATCTCTTTTGGATCTACCTGCTTATAATTCTCTACTTGCGAGTTAAGATCTTGGAGATACTTAGGGTCGTTAACCTTCCTATAATCTGAGGTTAATTCGTAGTCATTGTCATAAAAAGGATCATTAGGTAAATCGTCTGCAATAGCTATCTCGTTACCATCTAACGTCCTAACAGCGTCCTCTAATCTAGCGTTACCTAATTCAGCCGACGGAGCTTTAGGTGTTACTTGTATATCGCCAGCTTTTAAAAGTTCGCCATTGGTTACTTTGTCATCAAATACAGAATAAACTAAATGGTTTCCCTCTATCCTGTCTTTATACATTAACCCATCAAACCCGCTAGATTTAAGTACTTCATTAGCCTTATTAAATACTTCAAGGACATCCTTACCACTAACCCCATCTGCCTTTTTAGACTTAGAAGCAGCTTCAAATAGATCTGACAAAGAAGCATTATCGTCTAATTTTTTAAATACGTTAGCCCCTAATTCGGTTTCAAATACATCAAGAATATCTTGATACTCGTTTGCTTTAATCGCGTCTATGTCCGCTAGCTTTTTTGATCCAATATCAATTGATACTACGTCAAAGCGAGCCTTGTTTTCTAATCCAGTTATTTCCATCACACCTTGAGCTACATTAGGATTGTCAACGAATACGAACCCATCGCCATACCTATCACCAAAGTAATCAGACATCCCTGTCTCTTTATCAAATACGCCAAATACTGTACCCGCGTTAAGGTTAAATTTTATCTCACCATTATACCCAAACGCTTGCTTAGCTACAGAGTTATAAATACTCTTAACCGACTGAGGATTAACAGCGGTTTCTTTTACAGCCGCGTTTAAGACCGCGTTGTTAACAGACGGAGAGTTTAATACAGTGTTAACTCTGTCTCCGTTAGTTGTATATCTAGTCTCCGCTACTTGATCTACAAACCCACCTGCATTATTCGGAGGTACTATATTCTTAGCCCCTCTTCCTAGCGCCCCTCTTAACCCACCTATAAATACAGAAGTACCTAAAGATTCTATGAACACATCTTTTACACTTCTATCTCTTTGGTCAAACTCATTTAACAAAACTTCATTTAACCCAGAAGTAACTACGGTATCCGCTAATAAGTTTTCAGCGATCTCTTCTGTTATCTTATTTGCAAATCTACTATTAGCAATAGCTTTGTATACTCCTGGTATAGTTTTAGATATATGTGGCGCTAATGCACCTACAACTCTACTAGAACCAAGTCCTGCTACCCAATTAAACGGATCTATTAATCCGCCAGCTATAGAAGAACCTAGCCCTATTGTATCGTACAATAAACCTTTATTAGCGTCCGATATATCCGTTAAGCTAGAATATATCTCCGCTCTAGTTTGATCTCTCTTATATAGATCATAAATTCTTTCGGCATTAAACGCTGACGTTTCAGATTTCCAAAAGTCCTTAGGTGTGTCTGGGTATAATTGAGATAATTGCTGAGGAGAGTATTGGGTCCTATCTTGGAACTTGTCAAAAAAATACGCACCTATTGATGCCCCTGTTCCACCTAAAGCAGAATCTTTAAATGAACTACTTATATAATCATAGGTAGTAATCTCAGGGATAGGTTGCTCGACTGCCATCCTATCCATTTCATTAATACTTGTCTCTGTATCAGGATTTAAAAGACCTTTAATAGAAGCCATTATTATCTCCCTAAGATTTCATTAGTAACTTCTTCAGCGCTATTATCTTCTAATGATTTTATGTTCATCAACTTAGGAATAAAAGACTTACCCTGTTTATCTTTCAGTTTCAATCTAAAATATCTTCCAGTTGTTTTATCCTTATACATTAATACTAGGGATTTATTTTTACCAGATGTATCTGTGGATACTAGGCTAATGTCTTCCTCAATATCGTTTAAAAGCTTTTCTGATGTGAAAGCTTTTTGCGCTGTTAGTTTCTTTGCAATGTTCGTACCATCGTAAGCGCTTAAGTCTATAGAGTAATTTCCCGCTCTTAGCTGTTTTAAAATAGAATCTTTAGCTTGTTTAGCTGTCAAGTCAGCTTTCTCTGGATTTACTAGGGAGTCTTTTGATGTGATAGCTTTAATGTTTGGAGAGTTGATAACACTGACTCTTGAGTTGTAAAACTCAGACATCGCGTTATTGAAAGCCTTGTTAACCTTAGAACTAAATGTAGTAAATTTATCTGTAGGATCTGAAACGCTATTTCTAGCCACATAGTCCGCAGTTAATAGCATTAAATCTTTTTGCACAAACATTGTTCTAATAGCCTCATCTGGAAGACCGTTGGCTCTTGCTACTTCTTTAAGGTTATTTAAAACTTCAGATTCCCTAGCTGCATTTGCAATTTCTTTGTTAAGGTCGTCTAGTTTTACATCGCTTCCCATGAACCCTTCAGATTGAAAAGCTGCCAATAGCTGTTGACTATCTTTAGCCATATCTGAATTTCTTAGATTTAAAATTCTTTCATTATACAAATTAGCTATTTGAGAATCACCTATGTTCATGTTAGTTACTAATACCGCAGTACCAGGATCCATTTTATTCTGCTTGATTGCCTGTTCTAATAACCCCATAGTAGTCTTTGGAGCAACCTTATTAAATCTTTGAAACAGTTGTACCTGTTGATTCCCAGGTAATGTCTGTACTTCTTCTAAGAACTTTCCAAGAATAGCAGGGGGTAATACATTTTCTGAGTCAAGCTTAGCCGCTACTGTACCCATTTGATTCATTACTTTGTTGCTATATAACGCAGCTGCTTCAAAGTATTCTGTAGGCATTAGATTACCTTGAGCATCCCTAGTAAACGCTTTTGTCATTAGTGCTGTATAGGTGGGGTCTTCAAGTACCGCCTTATTAGGATTATTGTTTTTAGTGTAATTAGATTTTCTTTGGATAGCCAATAAAGAGCTTTCTGTATTATTTTTAAACTTGCTTCCAATGGAAGGATTGCTTGTCATTACCTTGTTATACTCTTCTGGAGACATTATCGTAGGTATAAGCTCATTTACTAAAGCATCTCTTCTTTTATCAAAATTCTTTTTATAGTTTTGAAATCCTACGCCACCTTCTGTATAAAGTTTAACTTCGGCTTCCTTTAATGTAACTCTATCTACTGCTTCATGTACGTATCTAACTTTATCAAAATTAGTCATAGTGTTTTGAGGATCGTTAAAAATCCTAGAAGCTTCAGCTATCCATTTAGCTTTATCAGTTGGATCAGACACTACCGCTCTACCATTTACCCAGTCTCCTGCCATTACTTTAAAGTTTTCTTTTCTCTCTGGACCATGAGCCATCTTTAATAAAGCTTCAATGAAGTTTTGCTTTTCGTTTGGAGATGTCGCTTCATAAAACTTGCTTCCGTCTTTTACTTTGTTGTTAATAATTTCTTTAACTACTAAAGCCTCACCCTCGCTAGCTAAACTTCCTCCGACAGTAATTTCGTCTAAGTTTAGATTACCGTTATCGTCAAACCCATAGTTAGCTTGAATGTTTTTACCACTAGCCGCTGAAGCTTCCTGGATAGCTTCTTTAATTAATATGCTTCTCCATTCTTTTGCTTTCTCTATATAGTTTTCTAATAGTTTGTTTGCCTCTTCAGGGTTATATCGGTTTGATAAGAAATCAATCATAAATCTTTTGGCGTCTTTATTGTAGAGTATGTCCATTCCGGCGTACTCAGAAATACCTTTATCCGCCATTTGTGGATTAATTGAAGCCTCTAGTAACCATTTCTCGTTTGCCAGCTTGCCTGATTCTTTTAATAAATCCTGCTCTAACTTAGCAGCCGCAATAGCGTTAACAGGCGTATAGGTATCCCTAATTTGCTTCACTGATTTCTTGTAACCATCATCCATGATTTCCATGAAATCTGGACCTTTGTATTTAGTAACCAAGTCGAGATTCTTCTTAGCAAACTCTAATGAAGCTTCCTTTGTGTAGGAGTCCACTAGATTGTTTTGGGTAACAATTGAATCTAATATTGTCTTATCTACAAGGTCTTTAGATATCTGGTTAAAATAATCTATCTTGTCCCTGTCTTCTAAAAAATATGCGTGAGCAGATTGCTGAAGCTCTCTAACCTTGCTAGTCATGTATGTGCTATATGAAATAGGTTTACCGTTAGAGTCTAATTCGTACTCTAAGTTACCTTCAGCGTTCCTCTTTTGATTGCCATCTACGTCTAATGCAATAATCTTTCCGTTTGTATCTACTCTACCTTTAGCTTCTAAAGAAGTTTTTAGTAGGTTCTGCTCAAAATTACTCTGAACATTCCAGGCAGATTGTTTAATATCCTGCTGCCTATCCTTAATAGCCATCTCAGAGAATATACCTAAAGCCTTATCTCCTAATCCAGCTACAGCGTTAAACATTGCAGACTCGTTACTAGTTACGTTAGCCGTACCTACTCTTGAGCTTATACTTGTATCAAATTGATTTAGATTAATTACTGGCATATCTATCCTTATGGTCCGTAAGCTTTATTCATTCTTGTTTTCATACCCTCAATACCTCCAGCCTCCATGAAGCCAGAAGCACCGCTCAATATAGATCCACCTGCTCTAAGCATACCAGCAGATTGCGCAGCTTTACCCGATCTTCTAAGAGAGTCTGCTTCAGCTTTAAGCATAGCAACCTCATACTCAGTCTCTCTGTCTATGTTCATCTTAGCAAGCATTTCATTTTCAAATGAAGCATTTAATAAGGATAGTGAGCTATCCGCCGTAAACCCAGATGAAGTTATGTTCTGTACTGCTTCCGATCTCTCAGCTAGAGCTTTAGTGGCTAGTGAGCGTTTATTAATTATAGCCCTTGTTCTAGTCTCAGCAGCAGCCGAATCCTTTAATTTTGCCTGATCATAAGCGGCTCTCTTTTCCGCTTTCCCTGCACTCATCGATCCAAATACAGATAATGCCGTAGATCCGAGCATTGCCAATGTTAGTGGGTCCATTATTCACCTTCGTATGTAACGCCTCTATACGCAATAGAGTTTAAGTTTAAAGGATGTTCTTCAAAAGATTCTATCACACATTGAACATTATAGTCAGGACTATTTGAAATTTCTACTACTGCATCATAATCTTCATATAAAGATTCTGTTGATCTCGGAGGTATGTACATATCGCCGTTATTAGAACCTACATACATTGATCCCGACTTAGTAGCACTAGGCATAACTCTATCAATGCGCTTTAGAAGTCCTACTGATTGACCATATCTTGAGCCTAGATTGATACCTGTAGATACCGCCCTAGACTTAAATCTAATACCAATACTAGGAAATGGATCTGTAGATGATACTGCTACTACCCCTGATGAGTCCGCAGTTACTAGCTCTTTAGTCCCATCATTGTACTCTACGATTACTTCCTTATCCGCCCATAGAGGATTTGATGGATTAGTTAATGTAGAACCATTAATTACCTGTGCGTCTAGGTATCCATATCCTAATTTACTTCCGTTTAAATTATCTACGGAGCTTAGCTCTGAGACTAATAATTTATAGCTAGTGCCTACCTTAGCCCAGATATATAGATAAGAATAATCGTTATAAGTTGAAGTGTCTGGATTTAAACTTCTCCAAAAAGAAGTTACTATGCCCTTTACCTCAAAAGAAAAGTTCATATCGTAAAAGCCTAAAACTTGAGTCTGTTCGTTTATACATACTCCGTAGGCTCTGTTATTCGAAATATAAAACAACGAACTATAAGCTTCTACCCATAGTAATTTATTTATTAATCTATCGTCTGGATTCATTGCTGATATTGCAATGTCTGTTGACTCATAATCTCTTGCGTTTGTAGATATGCTTCTAATAGCGGTGTTATCATTTGCTACATAGATAATCTTCTGATCACCTTCTACTGGATTGACATTTGAGCTTGCGTACGAAGATACTTTCTGCACTTCCATATTGGTTAGTGCTACTGTGTTGTTTAGGAATGATACTTGAAATTCACCACTAGCTGTACCGAAGTGAAGAATCCTTCTACCTTTAATCCAAGAAATTTCACCAACACTTGACTCGTTAAATGCAGCCGTAATACCCAGATCTGTTACAATACTAGAATTAAAAAATCCTAGACCAGAAAAATCAGACGAGGCATCTTGAATTAACTTTTCACTCTGCGTATTTTGAAAACTGAAAAAGTTATTAGAGTTAACGGCTGTCATAAAGAATCTGTTAGCTACTCCACTAACACCCCCAAATACTAACCTTCCTCTAAATGAAGTTACACAGCTAGGGTATTTATTAATATTTCCCCAATAAGAAAGAGTCCATATGCTGTAGTTAGTACTATCAGGGTTATCATCAGGCTCTATTGTACAAACAGCATTAAAAGTAACTTCAGTTAGCGTTACGTTATGTACCTTTGTTAATAACAATAGCCCATGTCTTGAGCCGAATACTTTTAACCCTGTTCCTACTAAAGATGAGTAGTCTAATGGTATACCGCTCTTTTGGAAGATTACCCTCTTTAAACACGCGTTTGTTTTAATTGTTTTACCAGGAGTACCAATACCGTTTAAATTTATAATCGACACAGAAGTATCTTGTGCAGATATAGGAGGAAATGGCATTGTCACTGAGCCTAGACAGGCTGTATCTCCAAATACTAACTCACTACTCTCACGTGATGCTAAATCAAAATCTAAATACCAAGGCATTACCTGAAACTCAGCAGTAGCAAATGGTACTGTCGGAGTCTTGGGTGATATAATTAAATTAATAATGAATGGTGGGTACAATCCAGACTGATGTACAAATATGGTTTTCCTAGAAAACTGAACTATGTTCCACCCGTCATGCGGAATCTTTTGATTATATATTTCATCGGTACTTACATACCAGGGCTTTGTAGAATAATTTTTAATTGTCTGTACTGCGTACTCTCTACCTAAATGATCAAAGATTCTTACGTATGTAGCAGTATCTCTATTATAAATCCCACTAAACAATCTCGATACTCTATCAAATATATTTCCGTTAGCTGTACCATTTTTACCAATGTAAATTATGTAGCTATGATCTTTAGAGTAATTTAGTTCGTATACTGACCCTTCTGTAAATGTAGGAAAAACTCCAGGATCTACTGTCCCAGGTCTTCTCATTAAAGTTCCGTTAGGAAGTAATACAAAGTTTTCTAGTTCTTCGCATCCATCTTTTAATGATTCTATGTCTTGTCTGTTTTTAATCTTCTTAGATATTTTACCAGACTTAAAGCTATTAATTATACTTGTAAACTTCATAGTCTTAAACCGCCTACGTAGTCTTCAGGATATCTTCCTTCTGGTGTACCCTCTTGTGAATTGTATGATCTCGCTCTTCTTAAGTATCTCTCAGCTTCAGATGCAATCGACTGTTGAAGCGCAGAAGATTGTACTAAGTGATAAGAAATATCCTCAGCAAGTTTTAACCAAAAAGCTTTAGTGAAACTAGCAGTAAAGTATTCTTCTGTTACCAGTTTTAAATATTTTATTTGAATTGTTTCTTTGGCGTTTGTTACTAATTTTTTACCCTCGATCTTATATGGTTCATTACCATAAACAGAAAGAACTCTAACACAGTCAGAAGGTAATTCGTAAGATGCAGTATATTCAAAAAGTGGTTCCCCTGATTGACTTAATTCGAGTCTATCAACAGCAAAGTTCCATACTGTATCGTTAATACATTCTTTTAAAGTTAAGTCGTATTGATTGATTGCGACCTTAGCCGCTTTACTCTGAACGTCTAGTGACGCTAAAGGTTCTACACCACACCTAGAAAGTGCAGCGTTTATAATTGATAACTTGCTCATAAGCCCCTCTTAATAACAAACGAGGAGCCTAAGCCCCCCGTCTGGAAGTCCACATGACAAGTTTACACCTGCCCTCGGAATTAAACAATAGTATATTCTACCCAAGCAGAAACAGGGAAAGTAGGTGCAGCACCTAAAGTAGCTGTAACAATTGTTTCAGCAGATAGTAATGCTCCTGGAGCTACGTTGAATACTGGGTTGTTTCCGCCAACGTTAGAAACTCTAAGGATTCTTGCACCTTTTGGAAGTTTACCAACGTACATAACGTCAGAACCAGCACCAGCTGCTACTTGATCGAAAAGAACTTTAACAGATCCTCCGTACTCACCAGCGTTAGCTTGCTCTTGGATTGCGTTTACGTAAGCTTTTGTATAGTTTGCGCCATAAATATTAGCCATAAATACCTCTTAAAAAGAGGGGAGTTTCCTCCCCGTTTAGTTATTAGATTTCAGATGTAACAACTTCCATTACACATTTTTCTTCAAGACGTGTAGCACCTAAGCTCATCTTAGAGAAAATTTGGATAACGTCACCCTTAGTAGGTAAACGATCAACTAGAGTTGTCATGTCTTCAGCTTTAGCCATTAAGATACCTTGCTTAACGAAAGCAATACATCTACGACCTTTAGAAGCTGTAACAGTTCCTGTACCTGCTCCGTAAGCTCCGTTAGTTACAGTGTATGTAACGTTAGCAGCTGGACGCTCAACAAGTTCAGTTCTTACAAATCTGATTCCCATGAAAGAATCTACTGCACCGTTAACAAGCGCTTTAACGTTGTTGTAGTCAGCAGAAGTTACTTCAGTTAAAGCTAAAAGAGAGTCAATTTCTTCAGCAGTAACTACAAGAACGATGTCTCCTTCCATTTCGTTTTGAGCAAATTTCTTTTTGATAGCTCTTAAAGTTTTAACGTTAAGACCTACACCTGAAGTAGTCGATCCGTCGAAAGCTACAAGTTTTTGTGAAGTAGGAAGAACAACTGGAGTTGATCCTTCTTTACCTTCGTATCCTGTACCTAATAAAGCAGCAAGGATAATACGATCCATTTTCTTCCCGAAAGCATATTGGAAAGCTTGAGAGATTGGACCTTGTGGGTCGTGGATCATTTTTAATTTATCTAAGTGATCAACGTATTCTACTTTCTCATAGTTCTTAAGAGTAAGCATACGTCTACCACGAGTAGTTTCCCCTGGAACTAAGTCAGCATATTTTGATACGCGCTCAGTAGGTTCATCTGAAATTCCATAGAAGTCCCAAAATTGCTTCTCAGCTTTTTGTGATTCCATACGAACAAGAGATGATAATCTTGATTCTTTTTGTTGTGCTAAGTGCCAAACGTTAGCGTTGAATGAGTTTACATAATGTACTGGTACGATTGAAACGTCCATGAGTATCTCCTAAAGTTAAAGTTAATCTAAAGTTTTTCTAAAGATTATCCGTATTGGGTCTTTAATTTATAGTTGAATCACCTTATTACAGGGGCATGAACGCTTATCCTAATGATTCATTTACTAGGATAAGCGCATTAATACTATCGTGTCAATTAATTTCCTGCTAAAATTTCTTGCCATTTCAACATATCGTTCATCGCTTCTTTATGTTGAGCGTGTTGTGGGTTGAAATAAGGGTGATCAGATTTTCCAAATACTTCATTGATCTTTCTTGAAGCTTCGTCTTTTGTCATTCCAAAGCGTGAAGTTACGTCTTGTGTGAATGAATCTTCGCTAGTAAGTTTCTCACCAATCTTAGCCATTAATTTAATAAACGATACATCGTTAGCTAATGGAGATTCTAAAACTTGTTTTAATGTTTCATCTCCACCAAAGTGTTTGATAACTCTCTGTGCGCCAGCGATATTCTTTTTAAACCCAGCTTCTCCCCATTCCTTTAGTAATGATTCTGAACCTTGTTTAATTTTTTCTTGCTCTTGCTGTTCATACTTCTGAGCTTCAGAGTCATAATATTTTTCCATCATATCAACAACAGATGATAATTGATCTGGACGCATATTAAGCTCTAGTGCTTTGTTTAGTAAGTTAGATTTAAACTCTTGATCGTCTAAAGTCTTTGGTAACTCTACTTTAAATTCTTCAAGTGAAGTAGGGTGTCCAACTTTAGCATAGTAGTTCTTCCACTCATCAGGAGATGAGTTTTTATTTGGTACTACTACCT
>JACCDH011536832.1_pt1 | contig 11242 bp, 6 predicted proteins | sample 7442481 | NCBI WGS metagenome assembly JACCDH01 (sample SAMN15323433, study PRJNA562643) | freshwater metagenome | isolation source: river surface water | place: USA:Blue River Watershed | collected 2017-08-15 | reverse complement strand
TCCAGCTCGAGTGCCCGGTGCGCCTGATCCACGGCCAGGCCGATCCGGACGTGCCCTGGCAGGTTGCGTTGCGACTGGCCGAAGCGCTCCATTCAGCCGATGTGCAGGTGACGCTGATCAAGGACGGGGATCATCGCCTGTCGCGCGATTCAGACATTGCCCTGCTGCTGCGCACCATCGCCGCGCTGGGCTGAACAGGACGCCACGATGCCGCTTTCGATCCTCGTTCCCCTGCTGCTTCAGGTCGGACCCGGTGGAGGCCTGCCCCAGGCTCCGCTGCAGATCCCCCGCAAGGGCCGCGAAACGATAGCCCAGCCTCAGGCGAAATCGCCCAGGACAGCGAGCGTCGCTCTGAAGGAGTGCCTGCAACGCGCCGCGTCGCATCCTGCCGAAGCGATCGACCTGGCCGAAGGCTGGCTGGCCAAGGCAAAGACGGCCCAGGACCGCGCCGGATCGAGGCAGTGCCGTGCACTTGCCCTGACCCGGACCGGCGCGTGGGCCGAAGCCGCACCCCTGTTCCTCGCTGCGCGGGAGGACACGGCTCCCCTGAACGAGCGCGCGCGGCTTGCGGCGCTGGCCGGTAATGCCAGCCTTGCCGCACAGGATCCGGCTGGCGCTCTCGCCGCGCTCGAACTGGCGCGATCCGATGCGGCGCAAGGCGGCGACGGCACGCTGCGCGCGGCCATTGCCGTGGACAGCGCCCGGGCCCTGGTGGCCCTGGACCGCACAACCGACGCTGCGAATGCGCTGGCCGAAGCGCGGACTTTTGATCCTGGCAACGCCGAGGCCTGGTTGCTGTCAGCGACGCTTTCCCGTCGCCAGGGGAACCTGTCCGCCGCGCAAAGCCAGATCGAGAAAGCAGCCGCGCTATCCCCGGTTGACCCGGAAATCGGCCTTGAGGCCGGAGTTATCGCCATGCTGCTCGGCCAACCCGAAGCCGCCCGCAAAAGCTGGCAGTCGGTGATCAGTGCTGCACCCGGCAGCGATATGGCCCAGACCGCACAGGGTTATCTCGACCAGCTGGGGAAATAGGTTGCCCAACCTTGTCGTCGTCACTGCGAGCGCAGCGAAGCAGTCCAGGGTTGCGCAAACCGCCCTAGATTGCTTCGCTGCGCTCGCAATGACGAATCCGTGGTGCTTTAATGATTCAACTATCCGTACTTGATCTGGTTACCGTGCGCGAAGGCGGCACGGTGGCCGAAGCCCTGCAGGACGCGGCGGCGCTTGCGCAGACTGCCGAATCCGCCGGCTACAAGCGGTTCTGGGTGGCCGAACATCATGCGATGGATGGGGTCGCGGGCGGCGCGGCTTCGGTGGTCCTGGCCCATATCGGCCAGGCGACCAAGTCGATCCGGATCGGTTCGGGCGGGATCATGCTGCCAAACCACAATCCCTTCGTTATTGCCGAGCAGTTCGGCACGCTCGACGCGCTGTTTCCCGGGCGCATTGACCTGGGCCTGGGCCGCGCGCCCGGGGCAGATGCCCGGTTTGGCCAGGCCCTTCGCAAGGATCTGAGCCGGGCTGCGGAATATTTCCCGCAGGATGTGGTCGAGCTGCGGGCGCTGTTTACCGGTCAGCCGGAGCTGCAGATCCGCGCGACCCCGGGTTTTGGCGCGCAGGTGGAAATGTGGATTCTCGGCTCCAGCCTGTTCGGGGCGCAGCTCGCCGCAGCCCTGGGTATGCCCTATGCCTTCGCCTCGCACTTTGCGCCGGACTATCTGGACCAGGCGCTAGACCTTTACCGCAAGCAGTTCCGCCCATCACAATGGCTCGACAAGCCCCACGTCATGGCGGCGATGACCGTGATCGCGGCAGAAGACGATGAAGAGGCGGCCCTCCTGGGCACCTCGATGGACCAGAGTTTTGTGGCCCTGCGCAGCGGCACTCCGGGGCGGCTGAAACCGCCGGTGCCGGGCTATCGGCAAAGCTTGCCGCCCAGCATGCTCGCCATGCTTGAGCATATGCGCCAGGCCAGCGCGGTCGGCGGCCCCGAAAAGGTCCGCGCCGACCTGCACCGTTTCCTGGAACGAACCGGCGCGGACGAGATTATCGTGTCGGGGGCAACCTATGATCCCGCGATGCGGCGCCGCTCCCTCGAATTAACGGTAAAAGCCGTGGCTTAAGCTTAATTCCGTAGGGGCAAAGTAGTTGCGGCTGTGACCAGTTTGTCCTAGGGTGTGAAAAATTGCTACGCATGATAGCAATAATATAACACGCAGGAATGGCGGCTCTCGCCGCCGAGGAGCCAGAAGCGATGAGTTCGAAGCCCGCCCCGGCAAGTTCCCTTTCCATGGTTCTGGCGGAGCGCCTTGCGGACGCGATCCTGCCTGGCGATGCGCCATTTACCGGCGACGGTCTGGAGCATGTGGCCGCCTTCACCGCGATGGCGGCGAGCGCGCGCGAAGCCGGTGAACCGGCCATCAAGATCGAATCCGTCGCGGGACCGGCCGGCGAACGCTTCATGCGCCTCGCCCTGATCAACGACGACATGCCCTTCCTGGTCGATTCGATCGCTTCGACCATCGCCGCCCACGGCCTCGCGATCGACCGCTTGATCCACCCGGTCATTCCGGTGCGCCGCGACGAACAGGGCCGCCTGGTCGAGATCGTTGCGGGCGAAGCTGCGGGCGAAAAGCGCGAATCGATGGTCTATGTCGAAACCAGCCGCGCCGATGCGCGCCAGCGCCGCGAACTGGAACGCGCATTGGAAGCCACCTTGGCCGACGTTCGTGCTGCAGTTCAGGACTGGCCCCGGATGCAGCAGGTCATGGCGGATGACGCCGAAAGCTGCCCGGATAGCGAAGGGGCCGCGCTGCTGCGCTGGTTCAAGGATGGCATGCTCACCCAGCTCGGCCATGTCACGCGCCACCGCGACGGCAGCCAGAGCGGTGCGCTGGGCATCTGTCGCAAGAGCGCCAAGGCCTTGCTTGGGCCGATTTCGTACGAGCGGGCCTTTGCCTGGTTCGAAGACCACAAGGGCGCGCGGGTGCCGCTGGTGGTCAAGTCGAACCAGGCCAGCAAGGTGCACCGCCGCACCCCGCTCGACCTGTTCATCCTGCCGGTGATCGAGAAGGGTCAGCTTACCGCCCTGTCGGTCCACGCCGGAATCTGGACGAGCGCGGCGCTCGCCGCCTCGCCCACCCAGGTCCCGCGCCTGCGCTCCAATCTTGCCGATCTGATCAAGCGCTTTGGCTTTTCCGCTCAGGGGCATGCTGGCAAGGCTCTCGTTCACGCCCTGACGACCCTGCCGCACGACCTGCTGGTCAGCTTTGCCGAGGCCGATGTCGAACGGCTGGCCACGGCAACGATGAGCCTGACCGACCGGCCCCGGCCCAAGCTGGCTCTGGTCTGCGCGCCGCTGCAACGACACCTGTTTGCCTTCGTCTGGATTCCCCGTGATGCCATGTCGACGGCGACCCGCATCCAGGTTCAGTCCATGTTGGTAGAAGCATCGGGCGCGCCAGTGCTCGACTGGAGTACCGAGATCGAAGGGCAGCTGGCGCTGATCCGAGTGGTCCTCGACCTGCCCGAAATGGCGCACCTACCAGATGAAGCGGCGCTTGATGCACGGCTTGCCGCGATGCTGCGCGGCTGGTCCGACGCGGTCGAGGCGGAGATCGCTGCGAGCGAGGAGCCGTCGCGTGCCGCTGCCTTGGCCCATCGCTATGCCGATGCCTTCCCGCTCGCTTACCGCAACGATTACGGTGCCAGCGAAGCCGCGGTCGACATTGGCCGCCTGCGCCGCCTTGCGGGTGAAGGAGAAACCGGCCTGCAGCGGGGCGTACGCCTCCACCTGATGCCGGGCGATGCCCCCGAGCTCCTGCGGCTCAAACTGTATCAGCGCACCGGCGCGCTTGCCCTGTCCGACGTGGTTCCGGCCCTCGAAAACTTCGGCTTCCGCGTGATCGAGGACATTCCGACCGAGCTTGATGGCGGAAAGCTGGGCACGATCCACGACTTTCTGCTGACCGCTCCACACGGTCTGGACCCCGCCGCGCTGATGCAGCGGGCCGAGGCAATCGAAGCCGCGCTGGGCAATGTCCTGAACGGCGCGGCGGAAGACGATCCGTTCAACCGCCTGATCTCGGCCGTGGCGCTCAGCGCCGGCGAGGCCGACTGGCTGCGCGCCTGGTATCGTTATCTGCGCCAGGCTGGATTGAACTATTCGGTTCCCACTGCGGTCGATGCGCTACAGAACGCACCGGGGGTGACCCGCGCCCTGGTCGCCCTGTTCGTCGCGCGCCATGATCCTCAGTTCAAGGGCGACCGCAGCAAGGCCGAAGCCGAAGCGCAAGAGGCGATCCGCGCCGGGCTGGCGCAGGTCAAGGCGATCAACGACGACCGTCTGCTGCGCCAGTTCCGCGCCGTGGTCGAAGCTTGCCTGCGCACCAATGCCTTTGCCCGGGCAGGCCAGGAAGCCCTGGCTTTCAAGCTCGATTCAGCGCTCGTCCCGGGCCTGCCCAAGCCGCTGCCGTGGCGCGAAATCTTCGTCTATTCGCGGCGCGTGGAGGGCATCCATCTGCGCTCTGGCCCGGTGGCGCGCGGCGGCCTGCGCTGGTCCGACCGGCGCGACGACTTCCGCACCGAGATCCTGGGCCTGATGAAGGCACAGAAGGTCAAGAATGCCGTCATCGTCCCGGCCGGAGCCAAGGGCGGGTTCTACCCCAAGCAGCTGCCCGATCCGGCGCGCGATCGCGATGGCTGGCTGGCCGAGGGCAAGGAAAGCTACAAGCTGTTCATCCGCACCCTGTTGTCGATCACCGACAACATCGTCGCAGGCAAGGTGGTCCACCCGGCCCGCGTCGTCATCCGCGATGGCGAAGACCCCTATTTCGTTGTCGCTGCCGACAAGGGCACGGCAACCTTCTCTGACACCGCCAATGCCATTGCCGAAGAGCACGACTTCTGGCTGGACGACGCTTTCGCCAGCGGCGGATCGAAGGGCTATGACCACAAGGCCATGGGCATCACCGCGCGCGGTGCATGGCTGTCGGTCCGCCGCCACTTCCTCGAACTGGGCGTCGACGTGCAAAGCGAACCGGTCCGCGTTGCGGGCTGCGGCGACATGTCGGGCGACGTGTTTGGCAACGGCATGTTGTTGAGCAAGGCGATTCTGCTGGTGGCCGCATTCGACCACCGCCACATTTTCCTCGATCCCAATCCCGATCCGGCCAAGAGCTGGGCCGAGCGTGCGCGGATGTTCGCCCTGCCGCGGTCAAGCTGGGAAGACTATGACCCCGGCCTGATCAGCCAGGGCGGCGGGGTGTACCCGCGCAGTGCCAAGGAAATCCCGCTGAGCGCCGAGGTCCGCACGATGCTGGGGCTCGAAGCCGAAACGATCGATCCAGAGAGCCTGATTACCGCAATCCTCAAGAGCGAGGTTGATCTGCTGTGGTTTGGCGGGATCGGGACCTATGTGAAGAGCAGCGCCGAAAACAACGTGGCGGTCGGCGATCCCGCGAATGACGCGCTGCGCATCGACGGCGCCGATGTTCGCGCCCGGGTGATTGGCGAAGGCGCCAACCTGGGTTGCACCCAGGCCGGACGCATCGAGTTCGCATTGCGCGGCGGGCGCATCAACACCGACTTCATCGACAATTCCGCCGGGGTCGATTGCTCGGACAATGAAGTCAACATCAAGATCGCGCTGGCTGGCGCCAAGCGCGCGGGCCGCGTAAGCGAAGATGACCGCGTCAAGCTGCTCGCCGAAATGACCGATGAAGTGGCGGCGCTCGTGCTGGAAGACAACCGGCTGCAAGCATTAGCGCTGTCGATTGCCGAAGCCGACGGCGCCAAGGCAACGGCATCGCACCTGCGCCTGATCGAAACGCTGGAAGGCGCCGGGCAGCTCGACCGCAAGACCGAAGGCCTGGCCGAGGCCGAAGTCTATACCCGCCGCGCTGCCGATGGCCGGGGTCTGACCCGTCCGGAACTGGCCGTGCTACTGTCGAGCGGCAAGCTGGCATTACAGGCTGCGATCGAGGATTCAGCTCTGCCCGACGATCCGGGACTGGTTGACGAATTGCTCCGCGCTTTCCCGGAACCGATGCGCGGCACCTTCAAGCAGGACATCCTGGGCCACCGCCTGCGCCGCGAAATCATCGCGACCAAGCTGGCCAATCGGCTGGTCAACCGAATGGGCCTGATCCATCCGTTCGAACTGGCGGAAGAGGAAGGCGCCAGCCTGGCCCAGGTCGCCGCCGCCTTTGTCGCGGCGGAACGGTTGCTGGGCATGGCAGACATCTGGCAGCAGCTGGAAACCGCAGCGATGAGCGAAACCGCACGCATCACGCTGTTCAATCGTGCGGCAGCCGCTCTGGCCGACCATATTGCCGACCTGCTGCGGGTCGGAGGACATACTTGCACGCCCTCCACGCTTGTCGCCGAGCTGCAAGGCGGCGTGAACGACCTGAGCCGTGACGTCGAAAGCCTGTTCTCCGGCGAAGTGCGCAGCCAGTCCGAACGCATGCGCGCGCAATTGGCTGCTGCAGGAGCGCCCGAGGGCGAAGCGGCCCTGGTCGTCAGGTTGCAGGACCTCGACGGGTCGGTCGGCCTTGCCCAATTGGCCCGCGACAGCGGCGCGCCAGCGCGTGAAATCACTGCCGCTTTTGCCGATCTGGGAGCCCGCATGGGGCTGGACTGGGCGCAACAGTCAGCTGCCCGGATGAGTCCTTCCGATCCGTGGGAGCGCTTGCTGGTCAATGGCCTGGCCCGCGACTTTCAGCAAATGCGACTGGAATTCCTGCGCCGGCGGATGGACAAGAACCGCGATGCGGCAACGGCCGTGGCGCAATGGGCGGAAAAGCAAGCCGATGGCATCACCCAGTTCCGCCGGGTGATCACGCGCGCGCAGGCAGCGGTGCCGGTCGCTCCGGCGATGCTGGCGCAATTGGCCAGCCAGGCGCGCAACCTGCTGAGCCGCTAGGAAGCGGTTGCCCCGAGCTCCCCCAGCGCCCAGCTAGCGGCTTCGGCCACCACCGGATCGGGATCGCCAAGCAGAGCTTCAACCGACCCGATCAGGGCAGGATCGCCGCTGTTGCCGGCGGCGTAAAGGCAGTTACGGACAAACCGGTTGCGTCCGATCCGCTTGATGGGCGAACCGGAAAACAGCTTGCGGAAACCCGCATCGTCCAGCGCCAGCAGTTCGGCAAGACGCGGGGCCGTCAACTCCGCGCGCGGCAGGAACGCCTTCATCGCGTGGGCGCTGGAGGCAAATTTGTTCCATGGGCAGACCGCCAGGCAATCGTCGCAGCCATAGATCCGGTTGCCGAGCGCCTTGCGGAACTCGTGAGGGATCGCGTCCTTCAATTCGATGGTCAGATAGGAAATGCAGCGTCGCGCATCGAGCCGGAAGGGCGCGGGGAAGGCCTGCGTCGGGCAGGCATCCTGGCAAGCCGAGCACGAACCGCAACGGTTGCGCCCGGCCTGGTCGGGTTCAAATTCCAAAGTCGTGTAGATCGCACCCAGAAACAGCCACGAGCCATGCTCCCGGCTGACCAGATTGGTATGCTTGCCCTGCCAGCCAAGACCCGCCGCTTCACCCAGGGGCTTTTCCATGACCGGAGCCGTGTCGACGAACACCTTGACCCCGATCTCACCCAGACCGCGCGTCTCGGTTTCAGCCACCAACCAGCGAGCCAGTGCTTTCAACGCCTTCTTGACCGTATCGTGGTAATCCCCACCTTGCGCATAGACCGAGATGCGCGCTCGGTCCCGACACGCCGCCAGAGCCAAAGGATCGGCAGCCGGCGCATAGCTCATCCCCAGGGCAATAACGCTGCGCGCCTCGGGCCACAGGCCCTGCGGACTACGACGGTGATCCGCGCGGCTTTCCATCCACTCCATGCCGCCGTGATGTCCTTCGCCAAGCCACTGTTCGAGCCGCGCGGCCCGCACCGGATCCTCCGCCGCCGCGGCAATCCCGCAGGCGACAAAGCCCAGCCGCCGTGCCTCGACCAGCAAATCCTGTTTGAGCGATTGTATCGCAACGGTTTTAACCAAAGTTACTGTTGCTCCTGTTCATTTCCGCTCCATATTGGGCGGCAATGATCAAACTAAGCGATGGACCGATGACGAGCAACGCAGGCGGCAAAGAATCAAGGCCGCTGGCAATCGAGGCCCACGGTCTGGTCAAACGGTTCGATAAATTTACGGCCGTCGACGGGGTCGATCTGGCTGTCCCGGAAGGTTCGATCTACGGCATCCTTGGCCCGAATGGCGCAGGAAAAACCACCACATTGCGCATGCTGCTGGGGATCATCGATCCGGACGAGGGCCTGCGCCGGGTGCTGGGGACCGAGCGCCCGCATGAAGTGGCCCATACTATCGGTTATCTGCCCGAAGAGCGCGGCCTCTACCCCGCGATGAAAGCCTATGAGGCGATCGCCTTGCTTGGCGCGTTGCGCGGCTTGCCGCTGCGCGAAGGACGCAAGCGCGGCAAGGCGCTGCTCGAGGAACATGGCCTTGGCTATGCCATCGACCGCCAGATCCGGCAGCTGTCCAAGGGCATGGCGCAACAGGTCCAGTTGCTCGGCACGCTGGTGCATAAGCCGCGGCTGGTGATTTTCGACGAACCCTTTTCCGGCCTTGATGCGCTTAACCAGGGCAAGCTCGAGAAAATGATTCGAAATCTGGCGCAGGGCGGGACGACGGTAATCTTTTCGACCCATGTGATTGCCCACGCCGAACGGCTGTGCGACGAGGTGGCGATCATTGCAGGCGGCAAGGTGCCGTTTGCCGGACCTGTCGACCTGGCCCGTGACCGGATCCGGCCGCAGGTCCGCCTGGAGACCCGGGCGCAGGATGGGCCATGGCGCAAAGCGCTGCCCGAAGATGCGCGCAGCGAGGGCAATTTCTGGCTGTTCGCTTTACCGAAAAGCGGGATCGAACCCTTGCTCCGCGCGCTGATCGAAGGCGAAGCAGGGATCCTTTCGCTATCGATCGAGCGCGCCGGCCTGCACGATGCCTTCGTCGCAATCGCCGGGGAGGCCGCCGCACACGCGCTCGAACAGGAAAAAGAGGAGGAGCGGCGATGAGCGGACCCAACCGCATCGGTCGACTGTCGATCTTGTCGGCAGCGTTTGTCATTGCCCGCCGCGACTTCACGGCCATCCTGTTTTCGCGCAGCTTCATATTCTTTCTGCTCGGCCCCCTTTTCCCCTTCGTGGTTGGTGCTCTGGCCGGCGGGGTGGGAGAGCAGGTGAAGGACAGCATGGAGCGTCCGGTTCTGGGCGTGGCGATGAGCGCGAGCGACAACGCAGCCATGGTTGCGGCACAGCAGCGTCTTGTCCGCGAGGTGGGTGAGACGATACCGGACATCGTCGTGGTCCGAACGATCGCCCCGGGGGAGCAATTCGATCCGGCCACCGCCATGGGGTCCAACACCGCCAACCTTGCTGCAGTCGTCAGCGGTTCGCCCGGTGCGCCGCGACTGACAGGACCAAGCGACCGGATCGAAAGCTGGCAAGGCCGCGTCGCGCTGATCGCCGCATCGGCAGCAGGCAATGGGCCCAAGGTATTCCCAGGCGTGGAATTGAACAGCATTGCCACGTCCCGGGCGGACCAAACCCGGTCGCGGCTGCTCACCGCCCAGATCGGCCAGACGGTGCTGTTCCTGCTGACGATGTTGCTGGCCGGAATGGTCCTGTCCAACCTGGTTGAAGAAAAGAGCAACAAGATTATCGAAGTCCTTGCCGCGGCAATTCCGATGGATGCAGTCTTCCTGGGCAAGCTGTTCGCCATGCTGGCGGTGTCCTGGGTAGGGATCACCGTATGGGCCACGGTGGGCGGGGCGGCCTGGTGGGCAGCTGGTCACAGCCTGTCGGACTATGCCGATCCGGCGGTCGGCTGGCCCGCTTTCCTGCTGCTGGGCGTGGTCTATTTCTCGCTCGGCTATCTCCTGCTCGGCTCGGTATTCCTGGCGATCGGTTCGCTCGCCACGACGGTGCGCGAAGTCCAGACGCTGTCGATGCCCGTCACCATGCTGCAACTGCTGAACTTCTTTTTTGCCGGGTACGCCATGGCACGTCCCGGATCATGGCTCGAAACGGCCGCGATGGCGGTCCCCTTCTCCTCGCCGTTCATGATGCTGGCCAAGGCAGCGCAGCACGAAGGGCTGCTGGTCCATGCATTGACCATCGGCTGGCAGGTCCTTTGCGTGGCGCTGTTCGTGCGGCTGGGCGCGGCGATGTTCCGAACCCGGGTGATGAAAAGCGGCCCGGCGAGCGGCGCAAGACGGTTCTGGTTCCGCCGCTCCGCTACCTGACTGACGTGTCCTGCAGTTCACCGAGGTCCTATTGACATTTCGGTAAGTTGCACCGGATAAGTCTTTCCAAGCAACGCATCGGCCAAGATGCGGTTTTTGGAGAGAGATACGATGGCCACCCAGGCAGCCAGTCCGGAAAAATTCATCTACCGTACTTCCCCGACCGCGACCGAAGCCTTCGAAGGCTGGCTGAAGGAGCATGGCCAGGAACTGCCCAAGCACACCCATCCATGGGACGTGTCGCGATCGGACATCTATGTGGAGGACCGCTGGCAGCCGATCTTTGCCGAAATGCGGGCCAAGGAGCCGGTCAACTATGTGCCCGAATCGCCCTATGGGCCGTACTGGAACATCGTAAGCTCCAAAGCGATCCAGCATGTCGAGGCGCTGCCCGAACTCTATTCCTCGTCCTGGCAGTACGGCGGAATCACGATCACCGAACCGCCCAAGGACGTGACCGAAGAGCAACTGGCCGAGCGCCGCCTGCCGATGTTCATCGCGATGGACCGGCCCGAACATACCGGTCAGCGCCGCACGGTGGCCCCGGCCTTCACTCCGGGTGAAATCGAAAAGATGGCCGAAGAAGTGCGCGCCCGCACTGCGGCTACGCTCGACACCCTGCCCTTTGGCGAGCAGTTCGACTGGGTCGACAAGGTATCGGTCGAACTGACCACCGGAATGCTGGCGATCCTATTCGGCTTCCCGTGGGAAGACCGCCGCCTGCTGACTTTCTGGTCGGACTGGGCCGGCGATGTCGAATTGAGCTTTGCCCGCGAACTTACCGAGACGCGGTGGGAAATCTTCCAGGAGATGGCAAAGTATTTCCAGTCGCTGTGGATCGACCGCATGGGCAAGCCCCCCAGCCGCGACCTGATCTCGATGATGATCCATTCGGATGCCATGAACCAGATGAGCCCGCAGGAATTCATGGGCAATCTGATCCTGCTGATCGTTGGCGGCAATGACACCACCCGCAAT
>JACCDH010717007.1_pt1 | contig 11250 bp, 7 predicted proteins | sample 7442481 | NCBI WGS metagenome assembly JACCDH01 (sample SAMN15323433, study PRJNA562643) | freshwater metagenome | isolation source: river surface water | place: USA:Blue River Watershed | collected 2017-08-15 | reverse complement strand
GTGGAGCAGATGGATCAGGTGGATCAGGTGGAGCAGGTAGAGCAGGTGGGGCAGGTAGAGCAGGTGGGGCAGGTGGAGCAGGTGGGGCAGGTGGGGCAGGTGGGGCAGGTAGAGGATAAAATAATTATTCAATAAAATAAAGTTAAATTTTTATATTCTATTTTTTGGTTTTATATATTCAATTTGTAAAAAATTAAATATATTCTTTTCCGTCTTCGGTTCAAATTTAATTCTCTTACCACTTTTTCTATTAAATAATCCCTGTTCACTTAATCGATACCCCTTTTCTATCGCCTCTCTTCTTATCTTCTTCGAAAATTGTTTATCCGATCCAAAATATAATAAATACCATGGTAGCTCCTTCTCATCTATTAATATAATATCCATCTGTCTTATCTTCCCCGTCTTTGGTTCTTTTATCACGCTAATCACTTTTGAACTTCCCTTATTAAAAATATATTGTATAATACCTTCTCTCTTTAACTCATCTACAATGTTCTCTATTAATTCATTTTTGGCGTAAGGTGTGTGATTTTGAATATTCTTTTTATAAAAGATTAAGTCTATATCTCCACTATCTTTCTTTCCTAATCGATATGAACCTCCATTCTCTATCTTAATACCAAACTTCTTCATCTTCTTCTTTAAATAAGAAGTAAATTGTTGAATCTCTTTTCGAGGAATTCTCTCTTTTAATTCTTCATAATATTCGAATCCTTTTAACTGTTGTTCATTTAATATCACTTCACCCCTCTTTACTGCTCCTCTTAAATCCTCTATAGTATACAAATGATTCTCTAATACTAAATCTCTCGCCTTCTCTACACCTATACCCCATATACCTTCAAATAAATAGATTGCTTGGTATTCTGGATTCTTCTTTACTTCTTCATATAAATCAAGTGTATCCGTATCTAGAATCGTCTGTATCTTCTCTTGAAAACCTTTACCTATACCTTCAACTCCCTCTACATCTTCTATCTTTTCAATCTTTTTTACTTTCTGTAAAGATTGTAGAGCGCGTTCATAAGATTGTATTCTGAATTTTGTCTGTAAATTCCCTTTTTTACCTAATGTTTTGTGAAAAGATAATATCGTCGAAAATATATCCATCACTCTCTCTTTTCTATCTTTACCACCACCCCTCTTTTTACTCATTTTCTTTAAGTAGGATAATTCATTTTTAAAGAAGAGAGGATTCGTTTCAAGAACGAGGGGTTTTTTGAGGGTGAAGAGATAAAGAAGGGATTCAGGGTCACCCCCAAAATCTTTATTGAAAATATATCCTTTTCCTATCGTCTCATGTCTATCCTTCTGTGATGAAAAGGGTGTCTGTGAATCATTTAAATGTATTAAATCAATATTTTTCAATCCAATCAATTTATCAAAATCTTCAAAATATTGTTTCATACCATGTGGAGTATGGATGGGATATCCAGCACTAAAGATATGACAAGTATCCACACAGAATCCAATTCTCTTTCTATCTTTAGGTGGTATGGTGTGATATAATTCACTTAAAGATTCGAGTGTACCTCCAATGGTATTAGGTCGATTTGTGGAAGTTTCTAAAATAACTCTTCCTCTTTTTACTTTGGATAAGACGATCTGTAGAGATTTTACAAAATTTTGTAGACAATCTTGGTAAGAGATCTGAATCGAAGGTGTTTGAAAAGAACCCATATGTATGACTACTCCTTTACATTTACCAAATTCTTTACAAATTTTCATATCATGAACTAAATTATCAATACCCCATCGAAAACGCGGTGAATCAGGAGGAAAACAGAAGTTTAAAGATAATAATCCATGTATATTCATTGTCATCTTATTTGTTTTTAAAAACTCTTTAATCTTCTTAAAGTCTTCTTTTGTATATTGATTTTTTTTAGAGAGAGTGGTATGATGATTATCACCCACAAAGACTTGAATATGTTTTACGTTATATGATTTAGCCTTAGTAAGGGCTTGAAGAAGGGTCTTATATCGATAGTGATCAAGATGGATACCCAAGGTTACGTTACTCATTCTCCTCTATCTTTATCTTTGAAAAAAAATGAAAAAGATATGATGTTGAAAGAAAGAGAATGAAAGTTGAACTTAAAGAAAAGAGAATGAATTCTCTCAATCAACTTTGTTTACGTATAGGAGAAAAGTGTTGTAGTCGAAGATTATTTGGTTTTCAACCTGTCTCTCATACAGAGAATGATGATGAGATAGAGATGATGGAGAGAGGTAAGAGAGAAGAGGAGAGAGATAAAAATTCAACATTATCCTTTATGCGATTTTGTAAAAAGATTATGTATGAATCACATCAGACAAATGAAGTAATCACTTGTATCTTCTTCTCATTCTGTATTGACGGTTCTCTTGGTTATTTTCTATCTATAATGAGTAATCATCCTTTGAATATCAATCAAGTATTTGTATTTACATTTTTAAGAATAATTAAGGTATTTTACCAAGAATATTTTTTACAGGTGATAAAGAGAAGACAGAGAATCAAGATATCGGAGGTATATCATAAAGAGATGTATGAGAAGAAGAGTCGAATTGAGTATGAAAAACGAGAGACACTCGATGAGATGAAATATGAGAAATTAAAGAGTAAAGTAGAGAATGGTTTACATTATACAATCACTTGGGGTCTTTCCCAGATTGTTGATCTATTTACGAGTTTTTTATATTCATCCATTCTTCTAATTCATTCAGGATATATGGGATATACACTTATTTTGTTATTTGGATTTATCTTTATTTTTATATTTTATTCGTATCCGAAGATTAAAAAACATAATCAGATGAAGATAACGGAATATAAGAAGGAGAGAGAGGTAGAAGAGGCGAAAGTGAAGATGGCCAAATATGGTTTTGTCGCTTTTCCTGAAAAAGTTGATAGAATTCAACATCTTGTAGATGTAGAGACTCAATTGATAGAAGTTTATGAGAAGATTTATACTATGCCTTATGAGATAACTATTGTCTTTCAGATGATAGGTGAATTTATACTTATCTTTTATATGTATTATTTGGTACAGAATACACAGAAACAGACTTTTATGTATTTTGTTCTGATATCGATATCGATACAACTATTTGGGAATACATCGGGATTTTTAAATACGATACAACAGTTGGATAAGATTATCTCGGATTATACAGAATTTTTAGAATTCTTTGAAGTATTAAATCAAGAAGAGAAATCCATTCTATCTCCATCAGTACCTGAGATATTTAAATTAGAAGTGAATATTTGTATATACGATGAATATTATCTACAAGGAATTGTAGAGTTTATTCAGGGAGATTCAATCTTTGTCACTGGTGAGAAAGGTAATGGAAAATCCACATTGATGAAGAGAATCGCTGGTGTCCAATATCTTAAACCAGGAGATATAAATTATCGAAATCGTGTATATTATGTACCTCAGACAATTGAATTGGAGAGAGGAGTATATACATGGGAATTATGTTTTCCGAATAAGACAATGAATGAGATAATTCGATTATTGGATAAATATGATTTTCCGGTATGGAAAAAGATAAAACATGATACTAAATTAACAGATACAATACCTCTTCATTTATCAGGTGGAGAGAAGAAGACACTTCATTATGCGATTCTTTTAACAAAAGAGATTCATTCTGATATAGATATTCTCATTATGGATGAACCACATAAAGATTTAGATGATTGTAGTGCTGTTAAAATGATACAAGGTATTCGTAATCTATATCAAAAACTTACTATCTTTGTAGTTAAACATGAAAAACCACGTGAATTTACTCATTGGAATGAACTCTTCATCTCCAATAAAGGAGAAATTATTCGTAAATAATATTTATGAATCTTATAATAATGAATTGAACTTAAAGAAAATTTTAATAATTTAAAAAGAGATAAAAAATGATGAAAATGTTAGACCAATGGTTAAAGAATGTGGTAGAAGAGGAGAATTCACAGAAAAAAAAAGAGAATAGAATGGATACTTATAATGGATGGAGAGAATTATGGAAGAAGATACAGAGATGGTTATATCCATCAGTGCTTCCAACACATACAAAGAAGTATTATTAAATATGTTATATATATATTTTTTTTTTAAATTTTAGTATTATATGAATAAAAAATATAATATATTTAAAAAGTAGTATATGAAGAATGAAGTATGAGGTGACGACACAGATATTAAAGAAGATGGATACATATATATTTTTTGTATGTTCGGATGTGAAAAATGAGTTAGAGAGAATAGCTAAGTTAATGAAGATAGATAAGATACCGAAGAAGATGGTTGAAGATTTTAAGGGGGAGAAGGGTGAGGAGAAGATATTTTACATGGATGACAAGGAGATAATATTTATAGGATATGGTAAAAAGAAGAAGTGTGAGATTGAAAATCTATATTCTATATTCGGTCATTTAGGTAAAAAATATTATCGGACATCGAAGAGGGTATGGATAGAATGTATAGGAGAAGAGGGATATGAATATGAGAAGGAGGTGACTGAGTTTATATTGGGAAATTATAAATTTGATAAATATTTGGAGAATGAAAAGGGAGAAGAGAAGATAGGTAAGATACATTTTTATACGAAAAAGAAGAGACATGTGGAGGATTTAAAGATGGGAATAGAGGAGGCACTTGAACAGAATCGAGTTCGTAATTTAATCAATGAACCAGGAAATAAGTTAAATACGACTAAATTTGTGGATTATATGAAGAAGAATTTAGAAGATGGAATCAAGATGAAAGTTTTACATGAAAAGGATTTAAAGAAGGAGGGGTTAAACTTAATAATAGCAGTAAATCAGGGAAGTAAAAATCCAGCAAAGATGGTGATTTTGGAATATATATCGGATGCAAAATATAAAAAAGAGAAGAGTATATGTTTAGTGGGTAAGGGAGTGATGTTTGATAGTGGAGGATATAATTTAAAGACGAATGATTTTAGTGATATGAAAGAAGATATGGCAGGTGCAGCTATCGTTTATGGTTTAATAAATCTTTTATCGAAAATGAAGATCAAAGGACATTTTGTAGGAATTCTTCCATTAGTAGAAAATATGATAGATGGTGGTGCGACAAGACCAGGAGATATAATTAAGAGTTATAATGGTAAAACAGTAGAGATTATAGATACGGATGCAGAGGGAAGATTAATATTAGCGGATGCGATAGGCTATACGGAGAGATATAATCCGAAATTAGTGATAGATATAGCTACATTAACAGGATCAGCATCATATATATTTGGAAATAAAGCTACAGCGATGATGGGATATAAGAATGCCATCATTGAAAAGATGAAGAATATAGGTGAGAGATATAAGGAGCATTTTTGGGAACTACCGATGTGGGAGGAGTATATAGAATTAACGAAATCAGATATAGCAGATTATAAGAATTTAACAAGTAGTGCACATGCTGGTGCAATAATGGGAGGTGCATTTTTGTATAATTTTGTACCAAAAAAGAAAGATATAGAATGGATACATTTAGATATAGCAGGAGTGGATTATATAAAATCTGAATCATCCACAAGATATATGGGAGCGACGGCGGAGAGTTTTCAGACACTCTTTCATTTTTTAATTCATGAGTAGAGAAGAGAGAGAACCGAATGTTTTTTGAAGTTCACGAATAAAATCATCTGAACTTTTATTCTCTTCTTCTTGAGGTTTTGAATTATCATATATCTCTTCGAAGACAGGATTATCAATCTCTTCAACATATTCTTGCATAGATTGTTGTTGTAAATTTTTAGGAGTTGGAAGAGGAGCAAAGGATACTCGTTGATTCGAAGAAGGAGAATGAGTATTTTTTTTTAAGATAGATTCTTGAGAAGAGATTTGTGGTGTTTTATTTAATTTTTTCACACTTTGAAGTAAAAGTGTGAATTTTTCTATCTCTTTATTTGTCACCATAAACTGCATTTTTAATTGATTCATCTTCTGTTGATTCACTTGATTTTGTTGAAAAGTTAGCATCTTTGAATATGATGTAGAAGAGAGATTTGTGATTTGACTTAAAATATTTACACGACGAACATCAAGAATATGTAAAATATCTTCATATTTTTTAATAGTATATTCAGTCTTTTCTTGAGGTATTTGAGGTTGATGAATACCGGGTTGAATGGAAGAAGATAGAGAAGGATTTTCTAATTTATCAATCTCGGATTGAATTATTTTTTTATGAGTAGATGCTTTATCGGATTCACCATATTGAATACCTAATAATATAGCTTTTAAGAAAAAGAGGCGATTTGATTTTTCTTTAAGTATATCAGGAATTTGAGGAGGATTCATGATTTTCTATAATAAAGAGGGATGATTAAAAAATAAATTTTGAGCGCAATGCATTTTAATATTTTTTATCTCCCTTTAGAATTAGAGGAATGGGATTCATCACTGATAAAAATGTGGATTATATAAATGAAAATTGGGATCAATTAAAATGTTCTCCAATCGCACCTTTTTTACAGATGGTTGGTTTAGCACCAGGTAATTCGAAAGATACTGCTAATTCTTGTAAATCTTCTGAGTTCAACTCTATGTTTAATTCAGGTATGTTAGGACATACTAAAAATTTAAATATGATGAATAAAAGTATGGATTTAGTAAATGGACAATTAAATAGTTTTCGAACAGTTATCACTAATATGCAACAACAAGCTTTTAAAGATTTATCTATGGTCACTTCAAAATTATTTGAAGTTTATGTAAAAATTGGAAACATTTTTATGGTAATTGTTCAACACTTAGTTCGTATGTTAAAAATTATGAGATATTCAGTTGATACTATGGCTAATTTAATGAAAGTCTTCATTGCTCTTATTAACATTATTCGTTTACCCCTTAATTTTGTTGCTCGATTAATGAAAAAACCAAAGATTAAAAAAATTAAAGTGAAAAAGATTAAAATATAAGACTCTTTAATTGTTTCTTCGAGAGAAACAAGACTGCGACATATGGCTTTCCTTAAACTTCAGGCTTACGTCTGAAACGGGCTTACAGCCCATGGCTTTCCTCCTTCGTCGGAAAGGCTCCCTTCGGTCGCTTTTTTATTAATTTCTTTAAGTTCAAAATCTTAAAGAATGAATACTTTATAAAAAAACATATTAATAATGCGACCAAAGGTCGCCTTTCCGACGAAGGAGGAAAGCCACGGGTCGAAGACCCGTTTGTGCCAACGGCACAATTAAAGAGTATCATCATCTTGATGTGTAAAGATGATATGCCATGTATATTCAAAATATCTTCCTGTATAGTAAGATTCCTCTGTTGATTCCATTAAATATCTATATAATATTTTATAAAAATCTAATGAATTTCGAAGTATCATATCACGATGAACATAAAACATTGCACATGGTCGTAGTAAATATGAATCTTTTATCTCTCTTTTTAATATTAAATCTTCTATTATTTTTATAAAATTATTTTTACATTTACCATGCATTTGAATTGGTAATTCATTAATATTATAATAAGGTTTATCAAAATTTAAATTATTAATTTTATCTTGAATCGGAGTTTCATGATGATATGCAGTCTCATGACCATGTACAAATATAGTATATTCTTTTAATTTATAATAGTTTTTTATGATATATTCAAGATAAGAAGAAGCTTCATTACCTTTATTGGGTGGTGTCTCCTTTTCTAAACCATAACGACTAATTAAAGTAAAATTATATTTAAGTTTAGATATCCAATCAATCTCTTCATTATAATGTGCGATTACCACATGTGCATTATTTTGTTTAGGAATCTCTTTTTTCTTTTTTAAATGATTTTTATCATATTTTTTTTTTATATTTAATTTTTCATTTAATATTTTAAAATTTTTTCTTTTTTTATTTTGTTTTTTTTGTAAAGGTTTCGTAGATATTAGTTGTCTTTGAGACTTTTTTCTATTTATATTTGAGCGGGAAAACATATTCTGTTTATTATTTTTTTTTTGTTCTGATTTAAAAAAAATATTATGAATTCTCTTCTCTTCTTTTTCCATATTTAGATTTAGGGGTTTTTTTTGAGGTAAAAGAGAATCAACCAATTGTAGTCTTTTTTTTAATTTTTTACGGATGGGAAGAGAATTTTTTGAACGAAGAAAGATAAATCGTGGTACTTTATTTTTTCTCATTATGTATACTATTTTTTCATTATAAAAAAAAATGTGAATTTAACAGAATGAAAAAAAAAATGAAATAGGTTTTGTGTTTGAATTTAAAAAAGTATTCAAAAACTAAATATAGAAGATAAATATGGCATCCAATAAGAAAACAACGAAGAGTATTGAAGAGACTTATCAGAAAAAGAGTCAATTAGAGCATATCTTGGATCTTCCTGATACCTACATTGGTTCTATCGAGTCTACTCAGATTGAAACATGGACTTTAGATTCTACTGATGAAAAGATGGAGTTTAAGAATATCCAGTATATCCCGGGACTTTATAAGATTTTTGATGAGATATTAGTAAATGCCATTGACCAGTACGTCCGTCTGAAAGATGATGAGAGTGCAAAGAATAAGGTGACTGAGATTAAGGTTAATATCGATCAAGAGAAGAATCTTATTTCAGTTATGAACAATGGTGAAGGTATTCCAATTGTTGAACATCAAGAACATAAAATTTATGTCCCTGAATTAATCTTTGGTCATTTATTGACTTCTTCTAACTATGATAAAAATGAAGAAAAAGTTACTGGGGGAAAGAACGGTTATGGAAGCAAATTATGCTCAATTTTTTCAACAAGTTTTAAAATTGAGACGACTGATTCAGTAAGGAAATTAAAATATATTCAGACATTTGAAACAAATTTGAAAAAAATTAATAAACCTGAGATTACGAAGTATTCGGGTAAACCGTATACGAGAATTGAGTTTTCACCTGATTTGGTAAGATTTGGAATTGATAAGATTAATGATGACACAATTCAATTTATGAAGAAGCGTGTGATTGACTTATCTGCGTGTACGGGTAAGACGGTGAATATTTACCTGAATGAGAAGAAGATTGAGAGTAAATCACTTGAGAAGTATGTAAATTATTATTTAGGAGATATGATTGAACGAGTATATGAAGATGGAGGAGACAGATGGGAGGTTGTTGTAGCAGTTAATCCTGAACCGAAGTTTGACCAGATCTCCTTTGTCAATGGTGTCTTTACACTGAAGGGTGGTAAACATGTTGATAGTGTTGTAAATTCTATCACCAAGGCTATCTCGACAGTAGCATCAACAAAGGGTATTAAGAGAAAGAAGACGGAGATTAAACAAGCCGATTTAAAGAATAATATGTTTATCTTTGTTCGTTCAACTATTGTAAATCCTTCATTTGACAGTCAGATTAAAGAGTATCTAACTACACCTATGACGAAATTTGGTAGTAAATATGAACCGAGTGAGAAGTTTATTGAGAAGGTGATGAAGACGAGTTTGATTGAGAGAGCGATGAAACTATCAGATTTTAAGGATAATCTGGCCTTACAGAAGACATCGGGTAAGAAGTCAACCCGAATCACGGGAGTCGATAAACTGGATGATGCAAACAAGGCGGGTACGGATGAATCAGCAAAGTGTACATTGATTTTAACAGAGGGAGATTCAGCAAAGGCACTCGCAGTATCGGGACTGAGTGTAGTAGGAAGAGATTATTTTGGTGTCTTCCCACTAAAGGGTAAACTACTAAATGTAAGAAATGTGGAGAAGAAGAATACAGTGATATCGAATGAAGAGATTAGTAATTTAGTAAAGATTCTAGGATTGAAGTATTCGGATAAGAAGAAGACGAAGGAGGAGACATTTAGTGAACTCCGATATGGTAGAGTGATGTTATTTACAGATAGTGATGTAGATGGAAGTCATATTAAAGGTTTAGTAATGAATCTCTTTTCATACTTCTGGCCTGAACTCTTGGAGATACCAGGATTTATTATCGCATTATCGACACCAATTATCAAGGTGAGAAATAAGAAAGAGGTTCAATCATTCTATACACTAACAGAGTATGAACAATGGAAGGAGACAGTCGATAATATGAAACAGTGGGAAGTGAAGTATTATAAGGGTTTAGGTACGAGTACGAGTGAAGAGGCGAAAGAGTATTTTGAGAATTTTGAGATGAAGAAGATTGATTATGTATTAGGAGATGTATTAGAGGAGACAGGAAAGATTGGGGAAGAAGAGTATAAAAAATCAGTAGATAGACTTGAACTTGCTTTCCAGAAGACGAGGGAGGATGACAGAAAAGCATGGTTAAAGACATATGACAGAAGTGAGATTATTGAACAGACGGAGAAGAAGGTCACATATTATGATTTTATTGATAAAGATATGAAACACTTTTCGAATTATGATAATCAGAGGTCAATCCCGAATATCTGTGATGGATTAAAACCGTCTCTACGAAAGATTCTGTATTCATGTTTAAAGAGGAATTTGAGAAAGGATATTAAGGTATCACAACTAGCGGGTTATGTGAGTGAGACTTCAAACTATCATCACGGTGAGGCTTCACTCTATGAAGGTATTGTAGGAATGGCACAGGATTTTGTAGGTTCTAATAATATTAACTTACTTGTACCTTCGGGTATGATGGGAACTCGGCTTGCGGGTGGTTCAGACCATGCTTCTCCCAGGTATATTTTCACAAGATTAACGGAGATCACAACAATGATATTTAATAGAAAGGATGAACCTTTATATGAATACGCAGATGATGATGGAGATAAGGTTGAACCGATTTATTATGTACCGATTATCCCGATGATATTAGTAAATGGAACACTTGGTATTGGAACGGGATTTAGTACAACGGTGCCTAGTCATAATCCTTTAACGATTATTAAGAATCTGATAAGTTTGATGGATGAAGATGAACTAAAGACGATGGAACCGTGGTATAGGGGATTTACGGGAGAGGTGATTAAGAAACCAACAGGAGAAAATTGTTATGATGCATATTATAACAAGGGTGTATATGAGATATTGGATGATAGTACAATTCGTATCACAGAACTTCCTATAGGACGATGGACAACAAATTATAAGATTTTCTTGGAGGGAATGATGAATGATAAGGATGAGAAAGGTAAACCGAATAAGTATGTAATCACGAATATAGATAATAATTGTACAGATAGTACTATCGACTTTAAGATTAAATTCAAGAAGGGTCAGGTAGAGGAGATGAATAAGAGAGGTGATGTGGAGGATGTGTTGAAACTAACAGAGTCGAAG
>JACCDH010534772.1_pt1 | contig 11252 bp, 10 predicted proteins | sample 7442481 | NCBI WGS metagenome assembly JACCDH01 (sample SAMN15323433, study PRJNA562643) | freshwater metagenome | isolation source: river surface water | place: USA:Blue River Watershed | collected 2017-08-15 | reverse complement strand
TGAATTTTGAACATCATGCTCAGATTCGGCATCATTCTAGCGGCGATCGCATTATCCGGCCTGAGCGCCTGCGGACAGACTGGCCCGCTCTACCTGCCCGATCGTCCCGCGCCCAGCACCAAGACCGATGCCGAGTTTGATGCTCAGCCTGCCAAACCCGACCCTACTCGTAAGCCCTGAACACCGTGAATACGCCGCATTTCCATTACCGTGATGGTGAACTTTTTGCCGAAGGTGTCGCACTAAGCGCCATAGCGAAAGCCTTTGGCACACCCACCTATGTCTATTCACGTGCCAGCCTGACTGAAAATTTCCTCGCCTACGACCAAGCCTGCCGCGCGCATGGCCGCGGCGAAGGATCGGCGCTCATCTGCTATGCGGTCAAATCCAATGCCAATATTGCGGTTCTTAACTTGCTCTCGAAACTGGGCTCGGGTTTTGACATCGTCTCAGGGGGCGAACTGCAACGCGTGATCGCGGCTGGCGGCAATCCGCACAAGGTCATTTTTTCCGGCGTGGGTAAAACACGCGATGAGATGCAACTCGCGCTCTCGCATGACATTCTGTGCTTTAACGTTGAATCGATACCGGAGCTCCATCGTCTGAATGAAGTCGCATCCAACATGGGGAAACGTGCTCGCGTATCGCTGCGCGTGAACCCGGATGTCGATGCGAAGACCCATCCGTATATCTCCACCGGTCTCAAGGACAACAAGTTCGGTATTGCTTTTGAAGATGCGCTCCCCACCTACCGGGTTGCGGCCAGCTTGCCCAGTCTTGAAGTCACGGGCATCGACTGCCATATCGGCTCCCAGCTGCTCGATGACGCACCGCTGCTCGAAGCGCTGGACAAGATCATCGAGCTCGTCGACCAGCTCGCCGCCGAAGGCATCGCGCTGCATCATCTGGATATCGGCGGTGGTATTGGTATTTGCTACGACCAGGAAAAACCGGTGGCGGTCGGCGATTATCTGGCACGGCTGTTTGCGCGCATTGATCGCTGGCGCGCAGAGAAGTACAACAGCAAGCCATTGACCATCATGTTTGAGCCGGGCCGGTCTATCGTCGGTAACGCGGGTGTGCTTCTGACCGAAGTGCACTACTTGAAGCATGGCAGCTCCAAGAATTTCGCTGTGGTCGATGCTGCAATGAATGACCTGATGCGCCCGGCGATGTACGAGGCCTGGCATGGCGTTCAGGTGGTCAAACCCCAGTCCCATGAATCACACATTTATGATGTGGTCGGGCCCGTATGTGAATCCGGTGACTGGCTCGCTCGCGAACGCGCGCTGGCAATTGCGCCCGGTGATTTGCTGGCCATTATGTCAGCCGGTGCTTATGGCATGACCATGGCTTCGAACTACAACACGCGCGGTCGCGCGGCTGAAATACTGGTGGATGGTGATCAGTTCAGCCTGATCCGTCGGCGGGAAACAGCGGCTGAGCTATTCGCACTCGAATCGATTCCGAAGTAATTGGTTTATCCGCGGCGCAGAGTATCCCGACGTAACCAGATCAATCGTAACGCCAACAACACAGCGATCACCGCGGCAATCACCAGCGGCTCGGTAAAATTGTTTTTGCCTGCTCGCATCCACCAGAAATGCAGCAGGGCCAATATCGCAATCAGATAAATCAGACGATGCAGCACGGACCAGCGCCTGCCTAGTTTCCTGAGCATGAGGTCGTTACTGGTCAATGCCAGTGGTACCAACAACACGAAGGCCGAGAAACCCATCGCAATGAAGGGGCGCTTCAAAACATCGCGCATCATCTCGGCAAGATCAAAAAAATGATCGAACCAGATGAAGGTCAGAAAATGAAGGCTGGCGTAAAAGAAGGTGAACAAGCCCAGCATGCGACGAAAGCGAATGAGCGCGTTCAGACTGGTGACGCGACGCAGCGGTGTGACGGCGAGTGTCAGGCAAAGAAAATATAACGTCCAGTCACCCGTGGCACGGGTAATGAATTCAATCGGGTTGGCGGTAAGCCCGTCCTGCAAACCCAGTACGATCAGACGCAGCAAAGGCAGCAACGAGAGCCCAAACACCATCCACTTTGCCCAGAGCAGCTGTTGGGGAGCAAAGCGCATGGTATTGGTCAGTAGAATTTTTTGAGGTCCATGCCTGAGTACAGCGATGCCACTTCCGGGTAGCCATTGAACATCAGGGTCTTGCGCTTGCGCGTGAGGAAGCCATCTTCACCAATACGACGCTCCGTGGCTTGCGACCATCGCGGATGACTGACTTCCGGATTCACGTTGGAATAGAAACCATACTCGTCAGGTGCGACGCTATTCCATGCTGTTTTGGGCTGGGTTTCGGTCAAGCGAATGCGCACAATGGATTTCGCCGACTTGAATCCGTATTTCCAGGGCACGATGATGCGAACCGGTGCCCCATTCTGATTTGGCAGTACCTGCCCATACATGCCCAAGCTGAGCATAGTGAGTGGATGCATGGCCTCATCCAGACGAAGTCCTTCGACATAAGGCCATGACAAGACCCGACTACCCAGCCCTGGCATTTGAGCCGGATCGGCAAGCGTGGTGAATTCGACGAATTTCGCATTACCCGTTGGTTCGACTTTGCGTATCAACTCGGCCAGCGAATAGCCGGCCCAGGGAATCACCATCGACCAGCCTTCGACACAACGCAGACGGTAGAGGCGCTCTTCAATGGGCGCGAGTTTGAGCAGGCTGTCGATATCGAGCGTGATGGGCTTTTTGACTTCACCATCGATGCGCACGGTCCAGGGTTTTGTTTTGAGCGAGCCGGCGCGCACCATGGGATCGCCCTTGTCGAGACCGAACTCATAGAAGTTGTTATAGCTGGTCGCGTCTGCAATAGCAGTCGCCTTGTCCGCTGCGGTATAGGCTGGATTGATGCGCGCTGGTAGACGTGCGCGTGATGCTGCCTCATTGGCCACCGCAGCTTCGACCAAAGCGCCTGCTGACAAACCGCCCGCAGCGAGTTGCGCCAGAAAATGGCGGCGTGATTGCAGTTGCTCTCGCGGCGTAATTTCGGAGGGTAGTGGGTCAGTAGAACGAGGAAGTTTGATCAGCATGCTGGCTCCATGATGCTGTGCGGGTGACACACGAACAAGCATAGGCTATCTGAAGACAGCCTATGCTCGGTCTGCTTACAACTCGCCGTAAGAATGCAGGCCGGACAGAAACATATTCACGCCCAGAAAAGCAAAGCTGGTGACGAGCAGCCCGCCGATCGCCCACCATGCTGCCACTTGCCCACGCAAACCTTTCATGAGGCGCATGTGCAGCCATGCGGCGTAATTGAGCCAGACAATCAATGCCCAGGTTTCCTTGGGATCCCATGACCAATAACCACCCCAGGCTTCGGCGGCCCAGAGCGCGCCGAGAATGGTGGCGATCGTGAAGAAAGCAAAACCAACGGCGATTGCCTTGTACATGATGTCGTCGAGAACCTCGAGCGAGGGCAGACGATCCGACAGAATGGATTTGGATTTCAGCAGATAAGCGACACCCACCATGGCTGCCAGCGCGAATGTGCCATAGCCAATGAAGTTGGCAGGCACATGAATTTTCATCCACCAGCTTTGCAACGCGGGTACCAGCGGCTGAATTTCATGCGCATCACGGCTGGTCATGTACCACAGCAAAAATCCGACAGCTGCCGAGATCACCAGCAGGATGAAGGCACTCACCTGACGGGTCTCGTATTTTTCTTCGTAGAAGACGGTAAACAAGGCGGTAATCAGGCAAAACAAGACGAACACTTCGTAGAGATTCGATACCGGGATATGACCAATATCCGCGCCCAGCAGATACGACTCATACCAGCGCACCATCAGGCCGATGAAGCCCATCAATATCGCGGCCCAGCATAAGCGACTTCCGACAGCGCCACCAAAATCTGAGCGCGAGAGCAAACCACCCCAGTGGAACACGGTGGACAAGCCAAACAGGAAGCTCATCCACAAAATGGCGGACTGGCTCGATAGCAGGTATTTGAGGAAAAACCGAGACTGCGCCATCTCCAGATTGCTGGCATACATGGAAATGGCCCACAGGGACAGTCCAAAAATCAGCAGCATCAGCACGCGCGAGGATTTCCAGTACCAGCCTAATCCGGCAAACACGGGCACTGCCGCCAGAAGAATGGCCTTTTCATAGATATCCATGAAATCGCCGTAGCGGTTGAACGCAAACAACGCACCAGCAGCGAGTACCAGCGCAAAAATCCAGTCAAACAAACTGGCACTTTTGAGGATGCCGGGATTTTCAGTGTAGGTTGGGTTTTCAGTGAGTTCCATCGTTTTTCTCCGTGTGCTGCAGCGAGTGCGGCAAGTATAGTTCAGCCCTGACAGGCTTGCGCGCTCTGGTAAAAGCGAGATTTATCGCAAGCTCATTGAGGATTCAGTCGCGCCTTGAGTCGTTCGAATTCCTTGTCAAAATCCAGACTGCGTCGCTGCGAACTCATGGCCATCAGCGCATGAGTACCGCCACCCTCCTGAGGACGAATCCAGATCCACAACCGGCGCTCGCGCACATAGAGCATCGCGAAAACACCCAGGATCAGCAGCAGACATCCCAGATAGACGACATTTTTTCCAGGCGATTTGGTCACTTGCAGCACGGATGCTTTTACCTGCTCGAATCCCTGGAGTTGCAGAAATACCGGAGCGCCATAGAAGAAGCCATCGGCCAGCGCATTACTTGCCACCTGCAGGAAGCGGCCGTGTTTTTCATCTGCCGTCACCGGTGGCAATCCGTCTTTTTCACGTGCGACCTGCCATAGCTCCCAGAGGCTGCCATTGAGTATCTTCATGAAGGCATCAGCGGCTTTTTCCTGCTGGTCTTCTGGCAAAGTGCCAATGAAGCGCGCTATCGCAATGTAGCCAGAGGATTCGCGATCACCGGCGAAGATACTCATGGCGCGCAATGATGACGCCTTGAGCTGATCCCGCAAAGATTTATTGTCAGTGGAAGTCAGCGGCATTTTTTGTGCGTAACGCACTGCCGCTTTTTCGCGCAGCGCGCTGTCACTGATGGCAGCCCGCAAGCGCATCCATTCATTGACCGTCCCCTTGTCGTCGGCAGGAATACGCAGATAACGGAAACCTTCGGAGGGTGATTCTCGCAGACCCGCAAGGAATACATCACTACCATCCAGCATTACCGGCAGCATGTAGTTGTTAAATTCGCGCGCCTGCCCTGTCTTGTCACGGAGCTTGTACTGAACACTGGGCCCGACGTTTTTCAGTTCTTTGGTTTTTTTGGTGTTGGCTGCAGAACCGAGCCTTTCGTCCAGCGTCGCGCTGAATTTTTCATTGAAGCTCTTGGCCTGATTAACCGCACGGACGTCCTGACCGTTGACACTGGTGTTCTCCACATTGAATGGCCTGAAACCCGACCACTCAATGGTGTACTCAGCACCACCACTGCTGACGAGCGGCGTGGATTTACCCACCTCACCCTCGACCGGAAATGAGCCGCTCGCTGGGCCGTTCATGGGATAACCCACGAGCTTCAGACGACTTCCGCCATCTTCAAAACTCGACTGATAAACCGCGAGGCCTTTGTAAATCAGCGGCTGGTTGACCTTAATCGTCGCCGGGAAACTCTTGCCGGTTTCATGGTCTGTCACGATGACATTGCTGGCGAACAGCTTGGGCATGCCCGTCGAATAAAAATCCACGACAAATTTTTCCAGCTGCAGCGTAAAGGGAAGTTCCTGAATCATCACCCCCTCACCGACGGGTATGATCGCCGTCTTGCTGGCAGAGCCTTCCGGGATGAAGGTATTGCCACGGAAGGTCAGATTGCCCAAGCCCAGGCGATGACGTTCCGGAATTTCCGCAATGATGCCATTGCCGATAAAGGCTTCTTTATCAAACAGCCATTGTTGCGCACGAATAGGCAGACTGGAGTCGAGCAAACCACCGACGCAGATGATCACAATGGCCGAGTGCGCAAAGATATATCCCAGCTTGTTGGCTGCGCCTTGCTTGGCAGTCAGTAACGTTGCCTCGCCTTTTTGCACCAGCTTCACTTGGTAGCCATCGGACGCGACAATTCGGGCAACTTGTGCAGCAAACTGCTCGCCACCCTGCTGCGCGGACCACTCGACGTGATGATGAAAATTGCGCAAGGATTGTTCGCGCACGCTCTCGCGCCAACTTTTCATATCCTTGAGCATTTTTGGCGCGTTACGCGCTATGCACAATGAGGTGGATGTCACCAGAAAGGCCATGATCAGCAAGAACCACCAAGCCGAGTACACCGAGTAAATGGAGAAATGCGCAAAAATCTCGAACCAGAACGGGCCGAACTGATTCACATAGTTCGGCATGGGTTCATTTTGCGTGACCACCGTACCCACGATGGATGCAATCGATATGACCGTCAACAGACTGATCGCAAACCGCATGGAGGACAACAGCTCGACAGCGTCGGATAGCCATCGACGGCGGGTTTGCAGAACGATTCCCTCGGTGCTCGTAGTCATGAGTGTGATGCGCTTTGTCTCGGGTAGTTGCTGACATCCATAGTGGCTTGGCGCAGCGTTCGGTTATGTCGCCATTTTATGCCTGCAAAGCCGATTCTCCGCCCATATCCGGGGCCCTTGTGGGTCTTTATCGTTCAGGACCAAAACCGTGCCGCAAAAAGCAAAAGGGGCGACTTCTCAGCCACCCCTTCGCGGCCGTATATCGGCCTGGTTTGCCTGCGCCGTTCTTACTTCAGACCCGCGATATAGTCAGCCACTGCTTGCATTTCTTCGTCGGAGAGCCGCTTGCCTATCGCAGTCATCTGCGCGCTGTTCGTACGCGCGCCGGTACGGAAATTGGTCAGCTGGGCGACGGTGTAATCCTGATGCTGGCCAGCGACGCGAGCAAACTGCGCGGGAATGCCGGCACCATTGGGGCTGTGGCAGCCTGCGCAGGCCGGTACATTCTTTTCAGCGATACCGGCACGGTAGATTTTTTTGCCGAGCTCAACGGTATTTTTGTTGCGTGCCGCGCCAGGGGCAGGTTTCTGCTGATCCAAATAGGCAGCGAGGTTGCGGATGTCATTGTCATCCAGCGCCTTGGCGATGCCGGTCATGATGGCGTTGTTGCGGTTGGGACCTTGGAAATCGTAAAGCTGCTTCTTCAGATAAGCCGCATGCTGACCCGCCAGCTTGGGATTTTGCGTGATGGTGGAATTCCCTGCAGCCCCGTGGCAAGCGACACAGGCGAGTACGCCGCGTGATGGGTCACCGTTGGCGTAGAGATTGCCACCCTTGGCAGGGTCTGCTTCGACAGCAGGTTTCGCATCATTGGCGTGAGCCAAAGAGGCAGTGACCAGCACGATGAGGGACGCGAATTTCACAAACGAGGATGGGGCAGATTTCATTCAATTATCCGGGGCTTTGGATTGATTTTCTTTGCGCTTGCGGCTTCCGCAGACGGATTTCGGTGTCGCACAAATCCGAACCACATGCAGCGTGTTTGAAGCCAATTTTCGAGCCCACGATTGTACTACAATGGCCGTCCTTTCTTCGTACGCGCCTCTGCCGCGAGCAGCCTCATGTCCCTTCTCTGGCAAGCCCGCTTCTTCACCACGGTTAATCGATTACCGGATTTGCCAAAATATAAAGTCCCCGAGATTGCGTTTGCCGGTCGCTCGAACGCGGGCAAATCGACCGCGATTAATGTCCTGTGCAACCAGAAAAAGCTGGCTTTTGCGTCCCGCACCCCGGGCCGGACCCAGCACATCAATTTCTTTTCGCTCGGTGGCGCGCATGTCGGCCAGCACCGCAAGGATGCCACTCGGGTTGACGAGATTCGTGCCTTTCTGGTCGATCTGCCGGGATATGGCTATGCGGAAGTGTCAGGTTCGGCAAAAGATCACTGGCAGCTGCTGTTGGGACGCTACGTCCAAGAGCGCGATCAGCTCGCGGCGCTGGTACTGATCATGGACGCAAGACGTCCCTTCACTGAACTTGATACGGAGATGCTGGAGTGGTTTGCCGCCACCGGCAAGCCAGTGCATTGCATTTTAAGCAAGGCAGACAAGCTCAATCGCAGCGAAGCAGCCGATGCGCTACGCCTCGGACATTCCGTACTGTCAAGTTATGTTGACGAACAAGGTCGTCCTCTGCCATTCTCTGTGCAATTGTTTTCCGCGCTCAAGCGCAGCGGTCTCGAAGAAGCCGATCAAAAGATCCTCGAACTGCTGGGCATTGGCGGCGACAGCGAGCAGCCCGCCTGACATAAAAAAACCCCGGAGAAAGCGGAAATCTCCAGGGTCTAACGCTGTACTGCCATGAAGCAGCACAACCCCGCTCAGGGAGGAGAAGCGGGAGGTGAACAAGTCACCCGCTTGTCTGAGACTCGCAGGCGCCGAAAGTTTCATCAAGCTTGCACTCATAGACGATCCCTGAGCCTGAAGAACCAGAAATTTCTTTTTCTATTCGCCACCATGTCCGATCATTCATCCGCCCAGTTTCCAGCCATTCGCATGCGGCGCATGCGCAAAGATGCGTTTTCTCGTGCGCTGATGCGCGAAAACGCCGTTACCGCGGCGGACCTGATTTACCCGGTCTTCATCCTTGATGGGCAAAACCGACGTGAGGCAGTGCCCTCGATGCCCGGCGTAGAGAGGCTATCGCTCGATTTGCTGATGCCCGTTGCCGAAGAGTGCGTTGCGCTGGGTATTCCGGTGCTGGCACTGTTCCCTGTCATTGATCCGGCGTTGAAAACACCGGACGGCATCGAAGCCACCAACCCCAAAGGTCTGGTACCGCGCGCTGTCAGAGAAATCAAGCAACGCTTTCCAGAACTGGGTGTGCTGACCGATGTAGCGCTGGATCCTTTCACCAGCCATGGACAAGACGGCGTGCTTGATGATGAGGGCTACGTACTCAACGACGAGACCACCGCGATTCTCATGCGACAGTCTCTGGTACAAGCAGAAGCCGGCGTGGATATCGTTGCGCCTTCCGACATGATGGATGGTCGAATCGGTGCAATCCGACATGCGCTGGAAGAGGCAAAGTACATACATACGCGCATCATGGCGTATTCGGCCAAGTATGCATCGGCCTTCTACGGTCCGTTCCGGGATGCGGTTGGTTCTGCGGCCAATCTTGGCAAAGGCAGCAAGGCCACCTATCAGATGGATCCAGCAAATTCAAACGAGGCCTTGCGCGAAGTCGCACTGGATCTCGCCGAAGGCGCCGACATGGTCATGGTCAAACCCGGCATGCCGTATCTGGATATTGTGCGTCGGGTAAAAGATGAATTCAAAGTGCCCACTTTTGCCTATCAGGTCAGCGGCGAATACGCGATGATCAAGGCAGCAGCGCAAAATGGCTGGATCGATCACGACAAAACCATGATGGAAGCCATGCTGTCATTCAAGCGGGCAGGCGCCGATGGGGTACTGACTTATTTCGCCAGAGAAATCGCCAGGAAGCTCTGATATTTGCTTCAGGCGTCAGAGGACTGTTGCATGGCAGCCCTCTCACCTGCATCTCAGTTTGCCTCGCACACTGCGGTGTGCCACGCTATTCCGTGGTTCCGTACTGAGTCCCGTCACAAACTCACAGGACATTTGTTCGAATTATGAACTTTTGTTCGATTATCGTTCCATAAGCAAGCACCGGAAGTAGATTTGTCGAGTGCCTAGCGCCAAACTAACGCTTTAATGTGATGCGGTAGCTTGCTGGGAAGTAGAGGGGATTTCGTGTAATTGTGGCTACACGCCTGCGACATGATGCCAGCAGCACAACGAATGGCTGTAACCGTATCTTCTGAAACTTGTGAGCAGAACTGTTAAATGTAGGCCGACATGAGTAAATTCATGCTTCCCCCTGTCATCAGAAATCCAAATCTGGGCGCCCATAAGGCAAGTGATGAGGGCATAAACTACGATGTTGCGGTAGGTCGCAAAGAGAAATTCACTACACCCAGGGGAAAAGTCGGTACAACCCTGGTTTTTTCTCGCGTGAAGCCAGAACAATTAAAAAATCCCGATAACGAACAGTATTTGGGCTCGGGCCCTGTCGTGAAGGGTTTTATAAAGGAGAAATTAGAAGCAAAGAAGATTGGTAAAGAAAAAATTGAGAGACTTTTTTTGGTTCTGAAGGCTCAGATCGAAGGGAATATTTCAAATAGCTCCGAAAAATATTTGGGCGCTAATGGCGTATCCGAAACCTTGCGTAATTTGCCAGAAGGCAAATTGGTTCGATTCGTCGATTCTGCCAACACCGAAATCCCAAGTTCAGCTATCCGCGTCTAACATACAGGAAACAGATCATTCACGTTCGTGCTGGATACGCAACGCACACTAGCCTCGAGACCTTGCTTTATCAGCTTGCAGTCACAGCGTGCCGACTACACAGCTTCTACTCAGAGTGAATCTAGCTGCTTGAGAGACTGGAGGAAAACGCTTGGCGATTGAAAACCGATGACCCGGGGCGTTTGCAGCTCTTTACCATCTCTATCAAAGAAAATGATGCCCGGTGGACCGAAGAGCGAAAACCGTTTCAGTAGCGCCTTGTCGTCTGCGCTATTGGCCGTGACATCCACCTGCAGCAATAAGATGCCCTGCATCTTTGCACTAACGGCCGGATCGGTGAAGGTCAGTTTTTCCATTTCCACACAAGCCACACACCAATCCGCGTAGAAATCTAGCATTACAGGGCGACCGCGCGCAGCTGCAATCGCTTGGTCTAACTCAGCTATTGAATGAACACGCGTGAAAGCGATCTTCTGATGCGATTTGCCAGTCAGGTGCGCAAGCGGTGCCCACGCATCACGACCGCCGGTGGCGAGCCCTGTCAGCTGTCCGGCGCCCAACAAGACGAAGAACATACCAATTGCACGACCGCGAAGACCCAGCTGGCGAGACAACAGCAGGAAAACACCATAGGCCACACCCAGCAATCCCCAACCCAGCATCAGTGCCCAAGCTGGCAGAAGTGAAGCGACCATCCATAACGCCAGCGCCAGCATCAGCACACCGAAGAAGGGCTTGACCGCCTGCATCCAGCGGCCTGCTTTGGGCACCAGCGTACCCGCGGACAGACCCAAAAGAAGTAGCGGCACGCTCATGCCGACCGCCATGGCAAACAAGGCACTACCGCCAATGACAACATCACGAGTCTGGCTGATATACACCAGCACGCCAGCCAGCGGTGCAGCCACACAAGGACCAACAATCAACGCAGACAGCATACCCATCACAAACACGCCGGCGAGCTTGCCGGCTCTTTGCTGCTCTGACC
>JACCDH010797691.1_pt1 | contig 11253 bp, 12 predicted proteins | sample 7442481 | NCBI WGS metagenome assembly JACCDH01 (sample SAMN15323433, study PRJNA562643) | freshwater metagenome | isolation source: river surface water | place: USA:Blue River Watershed | collected 2017-08-15 | reverse complement strand
GCGGTACCTGTCGCGCCGGATCGTCCGCATGGCGTGGGAAGACATCGGTCTGGCGGACCCGCGCGCCATGCAGATCGCCAATGATGCGGCCGTGACCTTTGAGCGCCTGGGCAGCCCCGAAGGGGAGCTGGCGCTGGGACAAGCCGTCATCTACCTGGCCATGGCGCCCAAGAGCAATGCCGGCTACAAGGCCTACAACGCAGTCCGTGCCTTTGTGAAACAGGACCAGAGCCGCGAGGTGCCGGTTCACTTGCGCAATGCGCCGACCAAGCTCATGAAAGAGCTGGGCTACGGGCACGAGTACCGGTACGCCCACGACGAGCCCCATGCCTACGCAGCCGGAGAAACCTATTTGCCCGATGGCCTGGGTGCGCCGGGTTGGTACCAGCCCGTGCCTCGCGGTCTGGAGGCCAAGATTTCCGAGAAGATGGCGTTCCTCAGGCAGCTGGACGAAGAGGCCGGCAAGGGCGACAAGGGCAGCCGCTGAGGCCCATCAAGGCAACGCATCGGCTGTCTGCCAGTGGCGCACTTGGCGCAAGTCAGTCTGACAGGATGAGCAGGGCCTCTTCGCGCCAGTAGGCCACGGCTTCGTACCAGCCGTCCCAGACGCAGCCGTTGCAGCCACGGCCGCAACAACTGGTGGGTTCGGCGGGGGGCTGGCGCAGGGTCTGCCCCTGCTGGGCGGCGCGTGCCAGCAGTTCGCGGAACATGGCCTGGGCAGCGTCTCGGTCGGTGATCGGGAGGTTCATGGCAGGGTGCTTTTTCTGACGCCCATTGTCCATGTTGTAGAGTCCTCTCACATGCCCAAGACTGCCGCCGCTCCTGTCACCTGGAAAGCCTTGATCCTCACCTCGGTCGTGCTGGTGGTGTTGATGAGCGTGCTCGCCGGGGTGGGTGCCTACTGGGCGTTTCACCACATGTCGGCTCGGATGGTGTTGCACGATCAGCCGGCCGACATTCGACTGCCGCCTTCGTTGGCCGTCAAGGCAGCGCTGAGCAAGGCGGTGCATGTCCGGGTCGACCACGACCTGCCGGTGCGCGTGCCCATTGACGAGACCTTGGTCCTGCCGATGTCGCAGGCCCTGCCTGTCAAGGTGCAGGTGCAGACCCAGGTGCCCATTGCGCTGGATGTGCCCTTCGAGCACGTGATGCAGATCAACCAGGCCATTGACCTGGACACCTCGGTGCAGACCCGAATCCTGGGGTTTGCCGTGACGGTGCCCATCAAGGGGCGCGTGCCCTTGAAGGCCAGCATCCCCATCAAGCTGGTGATCCCGGTGCGTCAGACCATCCCGGTGGTGCTGGATGTGCCGGCCTCCGTGCAGATGCTTGATCCGATCCGAGCCCGAGTACAGGCGGTGATCCAGGCCCGTGTGCCCATCCGTGAGTCCCTGCAGTTGCCGGTGACCGAGCCGGTCGATGCCACCTTGACCTTCCGAGATCCCTTGGTGCATGCCAGCCTTCAGCGCATGGACATCAACCTGCCGTTTGATGCGATCACGCTCTCGCCCACGGCGGGCTGGGCGCACTGGTGGCCGCGCGTCGCCCCGGTTCCGACTGTGCCGGCCAAGCCATGAGTGAGTCCGTGGGTCTTCCTGCCAGGGGGTGGCATCGCCCGGTGGGGCGTTGGGCCCTGCTGCTGGTGGCCCTGCTGGTGTTGCTGGGCTGGTTGGCGCTGATGGCGGCCGGTTTGTGGTGGGGGCGTGAGCACTGGATGGCCCAGGCCGCCTTGAGGCAGTTGCCTCTGGCCCTCAGCCTGCCCAGCGGCATCCAGGGGCAGGTCGATGTCCAGTCTCGCCTCCAGGTGCAACTGGACACGACACCCACCCTGAGCCTGCCCATTGACCAGAACGTGTCGGTGCGGGTCCTGGGCGATCTGCAGGCCAGGACCACGGTGCGCGCGGACGTGCCTGTCAGCACCACGGTGACCTTTGAGGCGGCCATTCCCGTCGAGACCATGTTTCAGGCCGAGGTGCCTGTCATCTCCTGGTTGCCGTCCATGACGGTCCAGGTGCCGGTGCGCATGACCGTGCCCGTGCGTGTGGCAGTGCCCGTTCAGGCGGTGTTGCCTTTGGTGATGGACCTGGCGGTGACTGCTCAGGTCCCAGGGCCCATGACCGTGCCCATCAAGACCCGCATTCGTGCGCAGGTGCCCTTGAAGGCGGACCTTTCGGTGCAGATCACGCGCCAGGCCGACTTCACCCTGGAGCAGTCGCTCACGGAGATTCCCATGGTGATCGAGCAGACCTTGGTGCGCCTGCCCTTCAAGGACGTGAGCTGGCATCGCCGTCAGCCTTGATCTGGCGGCTTTGCAGGGACTTGAACAGGGCAGATTGGTCCAGGTCGGACAGGCCTTCGGCCGCGGCCTGGGCGTAAAGGTCGGTCAGGTGGGCGGTGATGGGCGCTTCAAAGGCCAGTGCCTGGGCGGTGTGCAAGGCGTTGCGCAGGTCCTTGAGCTGGATGCCCAGGGAGCCCCGTTTGGCAAAGTCCCCGTCCACCATGCGCTGCCCGTGCACTTCCAGGATGCGGCTTTCGGCAAACCCGCCGCGCAGAGCCTCTCGCACCTTGGTGGGGTCGGCCCCGCCTTGCTCGGCCAGCAGCAGCGCTTCGGCCACCGCCCCGATGGTGATGCCCACGATCATCTGGTTGGCCAGTTTGGTCAGCTGGCCGCTGCCGATGGGGCCCACATGAACCGGTCGGCCCAAAACTTCCAGCACCTGGCGGGCACGCTCAAAGTCTGCGGTGGATCCACCGGCCATGATGGCCAGGGTGCCAGCCTCGGCGCCCAGCGTGCCGCCGGAGACCGGGGCATCCAGGCTGGCTACTCCCAGGGCAGAGAGTTTTGCCGCATGGGCTCGGGCCTCTTCGGGCAGGATGGAGCTCATGTCGATGACCAGGGTGCCGGGGCGAAGACCCTGCGCCGCGCTGTCTCCTGCCGGACCAAAGAGCACCTGGCCCACCGCGTGGCCGTCGGTCAGCATGGTGATGACCAGGTCGGCCTCCTGCACGGCCTGAGCCGGTGTGGGGGCCAGCCTGGCGCCGTGTGCCACCAGGGCCTGGGCCTTGTCCGGGCTGCGATTCCACACGGTCAGGGCGTGCCCCGTACCCAACAAACGGCGGGACATCGGGGCACCCATGAGGCCAACACCCAACAGCGAGATCTTCAACATGATTGTGGTTTTCCAGAAAAGTTACTCACAATTACCCTGTACGAGTGGAAAAGGACCCCGACATCCCTTGTTTGAAGGGCAGTGCAACTGACGAATTTGGTCCAACATAGTGCAACACGGGATTTTCGGATCCCACCCGCGGTTGCGGTACAACGACAGCAATGAACCCCATGCCTGATTCTCTCGCGACATTGGCGCCTGCCCTGGCCAACCTGGATGACGCCTGGATCCGCTACCTGGACCAGATCGGCGTTGGCGTGCTGGTCAAGGACCTGACCAGTGGCCGCTATGTGTTTGCCAGCCCGGCTGCGCAGGGGGTGCTGCTGTCGACCCGTGAGTTGCCAGGGACGACGGACAGCGATGTGTTCGATGCCGTGCAGGCGGTGGCCTTGCGTGCGGCCGATCAGCAGGCCTTGGCCCTGGGCAGTGCCTACTCGGCAGAGCACCGCATCGAGCGCAACGGCGAGCGTCGGGAATACCAGGTGTGGCGTCATCCGTTGCCTGCGACCGACACGCAGGGTGCCCGCATCCTCAGTTGCTGGCAGGACCTGACCGATCAGCGCAAGCGCGAGCAGCAGTTGCAGGCCGCGCTGGAGCAACTGGAACAGCAGCAGCGTGCCAATGCCGATCTGCGCCGTGAGATGCAGGACAACCAGGTTCGCGACAACGTCTCGGGCCTGTACCACCGGGCCCACTTTGAAGAGCAACTGCGCCGCGAGGCCGACCTGTCCAGCCGTGAGCAACGCGAGTTCGCCATCGTGTCGGTGTCGGTCGATGGCATGGACCAGATCCGTGAGACCTACGGTGCCGAGAGCTGCGAGCGCGTGATCGAAGCCTTGGGGCGCCTGCTGCGCGCCAACACCCGGGCCATGGACTCCCCATGCCGCCTGGGGGGGGATCGTTTCGTGGTGTTGTTGTCCGGCGTGGGTCTGGCCACGGCCCACTCGCGAATGGAGCACCTGCGCAAGGCCTGTGCCCAGCACATCGTGGCGTACAACGGTCAGCAGATTCCTTTCACGGTCAGCATGGGCATTGCCAGCTTTCCGCACACCGCGGGCGCGGTGGATGAGCTCATGCGCAGTGCCGACCGCGCCATGGCGGCTTCGCGAGACCGGGGGGGCAACCACCTCACCCTGGCCAGCATTCAGTTCGTGACGGCCAGTTGATCGGATCTGGTCTGAACTGAGGGCGCAGGGCGAGGGGCGCTGCAGGAATGAGGTGTTCGTTGCGTACCGGTCACCGCATTCCTGAACCCAGGGGATTCAGGTGGGCGAGGTCAGCAGCACCTTAGGTTCATCTGACGCGAGACGATCGCACCAGCACCGCAATGTTCCAAGCCCTGGCTCTATGAGCATCGGTTCCAGGAAATATTGGCTTCCAGAGACACAACGAACGATCTCATTGTAGGCCCAGTGGGCCGGCTGAAACCGGGAAGCTACGTGGCGCTTGCGGGTTTAGTTGACAGATCGCCAGCGCCGGTTTTGTCCTGCGTTTACAGCAGGTGGCCGTCGTCCTTGAGGGCTGCGTCCAGTCGGTCGATCAGATGATTCAGGGCGCTGTCGGAGACCTGGGGAGGTGCGGCACCATCGGGTACGGACGACACTGCCCCCTGGGGCACGCTGACCAGCTCGAACGCCAGGTTCAGGGCAGACAGCACGGCGATCCGTTCGCGGGCCTTGAGCTTGCCCGCATCGCGGATGGCGCACATTTCACGGTCCACCCGGGTGACGGCCTCGCGCAGACGGTCCTCACCGCCCTCGGGGCAACCCAGCAGGTAGCTCTGACCCATGATGGAGACTTCAATTTGCTTCATGGATCAATCGGGTGTCTGGTCATCGGGGGCGTCTGTCGGTTCCGTCGCGTTCAGGGGCGCGGGCAGTTTGTCGATCAGGGTGTCGATGCGAAGGCGGGCCGCCGACAGGCGGGCTCGCAGGGAGTCGCGCTCGTTGCTGACGGCCAGCAATTGCTGCTGCAGCAGCACGTTGGTGCGTTGCAGTTCGTCATGGCGCAAGAGCAGGCGCTCGACGCGATCGATCAAGTCTTCGATCCTGGACATTCGGCTCGGGCTGGTGGGCTAGGGGCCTGGGACAGGCGGAATGACGATTGTAGGCCCCCTGGACCTGTCCGGCGCCCTTACAATCCCGACCGTTGGTGCTCGTGCCGAGGTTCTTTCTCGGTGCAGTTAAACGGGAAGCAAGAGGGTCTGATGCACCAACGGTGCCAGCCCGACTTGCGCTGCCCCCGCAACGGTCGGCGGTCAAGCTGCTCTGCAGCTTCGCTTGTGTACGCAGCCACTGGGTCCTTCGGGCACCTGGGAAGGCTTCACAGGTGGCACCGCCCAGCCCGGATACCGGCCAGCAGGGGGTGTGACCGCGTGTGATGCGGGGTCGCGCCGTGTCGTCCATGGCCTGCGGGGACGCTGGCTGGGACATCTCTGTTCTGTGGTTTCTCATGTTTTCTATTGACTCGGTGCGTCGCGCACCCGGGGCGCGTTCGGCCATGGCCATCGCGGTGTTGTTCACTTGTGCGGGTGCCCAAATGGCCCTTGCCGCCGATGCGGATGCACCTGCCGGCCCAGGGGGAGCGGTCTTGACCCCTGTGGTGGTCACGGCCATCCGTGCGGTTCAGCCCATCCAGAAGGCGCCGGTTGGCGCCACGGTCATCACGGCCCAGCAGATCGAACAATCGGGGGCGATCGATGCCAACGAGGCCATCCGCCGCATTGGTGGGGTGGCGGCTTTGAGCGATCTGTCCAATGGTCGCGAATACGGTCTGGACCTGCGCGGCTTTGGCGCTGCGGCCGATCAGAACCAGGTGGTGCTGGTGGATGGCATTCGTTTGAGCGAGAACGAGATGTCCTCGCCACGCCTGTCGGCCATTCCCGTCAGCCAGATCGAGCGCATCGAAATCGTGCGGGGCAGCAACAGCGTGAGCTGGGGCGAAGGCGCGGCCGGTGGCGTCATCAACATCATCCTCAAGCCGGGTTTCAAGCTTGGGACTCATGGCCGTGTGGCCTTGGCCTTGGAGAGTCGCCAGGGTCATGACGCGCAGGTCAGCGTGGCGCACGGGTGGTCGTCGGTCGGCATCGAGGCGTTTGCGCGCGATGTGGCCACCGATGGCTTTCGCAAGAACGCGGCCTTTCGTCAAAAGACCCAAGGCCTGGGGCTGCGCTGGCAGCACGAAGGCTGGCGGGCCAGCCTGAGGGCGCAGCAGGAGGATCAGGTGGCGCGCATGCCGGGGGCGTTGAGCTTCGAGCAATATGCGGCCGACCCCCGCTTGACCGACACGCCGAACGATGCTTCCGAAGCCACGGAAACGCTGGTGGCAGCGCAGTTGTCACATCGGTCGGGCGCGTGGACCGTGTCCACCGATCTGGCCTATAAGGAGCGCACCTCGTCTGACCAGTATGGTGGTGATTATCCCTACCTGTCTGACAAAAAACGAATCAGCCGCCAGGTCTCGCCCCAGGTCACACACCGCCAGTCGTGGTCGGGCGTGGACCTGGTGACCACCCTGGGTGCGCAGTGGCAGGAGTGGTCGTTCCGTGATGACAACACCTACGGTGCCGAGGATGGTCGCCAGTTCAATCAGGCCTATCACGTGCGCACCGACTGGAGTTTCCCCAGCCAGACTCGGGTGACCGCGGGGGCCCGCAAGGAGCGGGTGAGCAAGTCGGCCGTCACCGAGTTCTCGGGCTACCAGCGCGACAACGTGCTCAAGGCCTTCGAGTTCGGGTTGAGCCAGACGGTGGTGGACGGCTGGGATGTGTACGGTCGTGTGGCCTCTTCCTTCCGCCTGCCCAATCTGGACGAAAACCGCTACACGCCCATGTCGGTGGCTTTGCGCCCTCAGCGCAGCCGCGATCAGGAGATCGGCCTGAAGTGGTTGAAGGGTCCGCACAGTGCCAATGTGCGCTACTTCCGCCAGAAGACGGTCGATGAGATCGCCTATGTCACCAGCTTGTACGCCAACACCAACATCGACCCGACCACAAGGCAGGGGCTGGAGCTGGATGCCCGTTGGCAAGTCATGCCCGGCTGGACCCTTTCGGGCACCTGGCAGGCCATCAAGGCTCGCACCAGTGGTGGGGTGAACCGGGGCAAGGAACTGGTGCTCACGGCCCCTCGCACGGGCACCCTGCGATCGACGTGGCGCTTGAACGAGCATCACACGGTGGATGTGGGGTTGCAGCACCTCAGTCCCATGCGCTTTGGGGATGACGACGACAACAGCTGCACACGTCGAACGCCGCGATCGACCTTGCTGGACGCGCGTTATGCGTGGACCGCCGACGGTTGGACCGTGGCACTGTCGGGCGCCAACCTGACCGATCAGAAGGGCTACAACTACGCCTTCAGTTGTTCGAAAGGGGATTTGTATCCGGAGCCGGGTCGCCTGATCCGGCTCAGTGTGGCGCGGCAGTTCTGATGGACACCCCACGCCTGCAACTGATCGTCGGCGGCCAGCGCAGTGGCAAGTCGGGCCATGCCGAACGACTGGGTTTGGCATGGCTGAAAGCAAATCCTGGGCGTTCGGTCTGTGTGCTGGCCACGGCCCAGGCCAGTGATGCCGACATGGCCCGGCGCATTGCGCGCCACCGAGCCGATCGGCCTGAGAGCTTTGGCACCGTCGAGGTGCCCCTGGCCTTGGGCGAGCAGATCCGGGCTTTGGCTCAGCCAGGCCGGCTGTTGCTGGTCGATTGCCTGACCTTGTGGTTGACGCAGGTGCTGATGCCTCACGAGGGGGCGGGCGATGGTCCCGGTCTGAGCGATGCGCAGTGGGGGGCGATCAAGGCTGACTTCCTGGATGCCCTGGACCATGCGCGTCAGGTGCAGGCGGGCGTGGTGCTGATCAGCAACGAGGTGGGCTGGGGCGTGATCCCCATGGGGGCGGGGGTGCGCCACTTTGTGGACGAACTGGGGCGCCTGAACCAGGACGTGGCCCGGCGTTGTGACGAGCTGACCTTGATGGTGGCCGGTCAGGCCTGGAGCCGGCCGGTGGAGGTGTCCCCATGAGGTGGCTGCTCCTGGTCCTGTGCGGCTTGTGGTGCGGCGGTGTGCATTTGCACGCCGGGGCGGCTGCGCCCATCCGAGTGGTCGATGACCGCGGGGCGGTGGTGCAACTGGCCGCACCGGCCCGACGCATCGTGTCCTTGCTGCCCTCCTTGACCGAGATGGTGTGTGACCTGGGTGCTTGTGAGCGCGTGGTGGCCACGGACCGCTGGTCCAACTGGCCCGCCCGCATTCAGGGTCTTCCCAAGGTGGGCGGTCTGGACGATCCTCAGGTCGAGGCCATGGTGGCGCAGCGTCCGGACCTGGTGCTGGTCTCGCCGGCGTCGCGTCTGGCGCAGCGCCTGCGAGGCCTGGGTTTGACGGTGGCCGAACTGGACGCGCAGGACCTGCGGCAGGTGCGTCACGCCTTGGGCGTGGTGGCAACCTTGCTGGGGGTGCCCGAGCGTGCCGAGCTGCGCTGGCGGGCCTTGATGACCGAGATTGACGCGGCCGCGGCTGCTGTGCCCACCGCCAGTCAAGGCCAGACGGTCTATTTTGAAGTGAGCAGCACGCCATATGCCGCCGGGGAGGCGTCGTTCATCGGTCAGTTGTTGTCTCGGTTGGGCGCGCGCCATGTGGTGCCGGCCAGCCTGGGGCCCTTCCCTAAGCTGAACCCGGAATTTGTGGTGCGCGCCGATCCTGCCTTGATCATGGTCTCTGCCAAGGAGGTCGACGGATTGGTCCGTCGGCCGGGGTGGCCTCAGATGCGGGCGATTCAACAAGGTCGGGTGTGTCCGCTGGATGCCGCACAACTGGATGTGCTGTCGCGTCCCGGACCCCGCCTGGGGCAGGGCGCCCGAGTGCTGGCTCGTTGTCTGACCGGGTCGGGGCGTGTGCGATGAGGCGGCTGAAGGCGCTGAAGGCCAGTCATGGCACCTGGATCACCCTGGTGGCCTTGCTGTTGTGCCTGGGCGTGCTGGGCCTGGGGGCCGGCAGCATGGGCTGGCAAGCGCCCTGGGCTGCATGGACCGAAGGCGCGCAGGCCGGTGATGTGGCCATCGTCTGGCAGATCCGCGCGCCACGGACCTTGGGGGCGGCCCTGGTGGGGGCGCTGCTGGGGCTGGCCGGTGCGCTGGCACAGGGCTTGTTTCGCAACCCCCTGGCCGAGCCTTACCTGTTGGGCAGTTCCGCCGGTGCGGGACTGTGCATGGCCTTGATGCTGACCATTGGCCTGCCTTGGGCGATGGCCGAGGGTTGGTGGGCCCGCATGGGGCTGACCGGCGCCGCCTTTGTGGGCGCGCTCGGAGGGGTCAGCCTGACCCTGGTGCTGGCGCGTGGCGCGACACACACCTTGCGCCTCTTGCTGGCCGGGGTGGTGGTGGGCGTGGTGCTGGGCGCGCTGACGCAATTGATGATGGTCTGGTCGGGCGAGGCCTGGCGTGTGATGCAGGCGTTCATGCTGGGCAACACGGCGCTGTTGGGCTGGGATGCTTGCGCGGTGCTGGCGCTGGCCTTGCTGGTGTGCCTGCCCGCCGCCCTGGTGCTGGCCCGTGTGCTGGACGCCTTGAGCCTGGGCGAAGACACGGCCAGGACCCTGGGCGTGCCGCTGGGACGCACCCGCGTGGCCCTGGTGGCGGTGATGGCGCTGGCCACGGCCGCCGCCGTGGCCCAGGCCGGTCTGGTGGCTTTTGTGGGCCTGGCGGCGCCCCACCTGGTGCGCCCCTGGTCGGGGGCTCGACACGGTCGTTTGTTGCTGGGCGCGACCCTGATGGGTGCTGTGCTGCTGACCGGGGCCGATGTGTTGTCCCGGTGTTTGCTGGCGCCTCAGGAGTTGCCCGTGGGCGTGCTCACGGCGGTGGTGGGTGGCGTCTACCTGTTGCTGGTGCTGTACCGGAGGCCGACATGAGTGCCGACGTGAATGCCGCCATCACGGGAACCCTGCAGCCAGGCAAGTTGCTGTCTGCCCAAGGCCTGTCGGTGCTGCGTGGTGGCCGACCTGTCCTGACCGACGTGAGTTTGTCCGCCAAGGCTGGGCAATGGCTGGCCGTGGTCGGCCCCAATGGGGCAGGCAAATCCACGCTCCTGCGATGCCTGGCGGGCCTGCTGACCCCTGTCGCAGGCAGCGTGGTCTGGTCGCAGGCCGTGGCTTCACCGCGCCTTTCCTGGCTGGGTCAGGAGACCGAGGGCGGCGAAGCCCTTTCTGTGCGAGACACGGTGGCGCTGGGGCGGCTGCCTCACCAGGGCTGGCTGGGCTGGCCCGGCGAAAGCCTGGCCGATCGCAACGCCATCGAGCAGGCCCTGGTCGACACGGACATGGACTGGGCCACCGACCGATCCATGCAGACCCTCTCGGGTGGTGAGCGGCAGCGTGTGCGCCTGGCCCGAGCCCTGGCGGTGCAGGCGCCCGTGTTGCTGCTGGATGAGCCGGTGGCTCACCTCGATGCCCCTCATCAACGCCTGGTCGCTCAGGTGCTGCAGCGCGAGGCCTCGCGCGGCCGGTGCATCATCAGTGTCTTGCATGAGCTGCCTTTGGCCCTGGTCGCTGACCGTGTCGCCGTGATGCAATCCGGACGGTTGATGGCGCAGGGCGCACGAGACGACGCCCCGCTGCACCGAGCCATCGAGCAGGTCTTTGACCAGGCGGTGCGCATTGCCCTTGTCCAGGGGCAGTGGGCGGTGCTGCCGCAACTTTGATTCATTCTTTTTTCGACCCGCCTCAAACCCCATCATGGACCTCCAGAACCCACCCACCGAAGCGCCACAACAGCAGGAGCGCGCCGAGCGCCGCGGCCTGCTCATCGTCAACACCGGCGACGGCAAGGGCAAGAGCACGGCGGCTTTTGGCCTGGCCCTGCGCGCGCATGGTCGCGGCAAGGCCGTCAAGATCTACCAGTTCATGAAGGTGCCGTCGGCCCGCTTTGGCGAACACCGCGCCTTGGAGATGCTGGGTATCCCCATCGAAGGCCTGGGCGACGGTTTCAGCTGGAAAAGCCAGGACCTGGAGCACAGCGCCCAGCTCGCGCGCGACGGCTGGCAAAAGGCCAAAGCCGCCATCCTGAGTGGCGACTACTTCATGGTCACACTCGATGAGG
>JACCDH010412901.1_pt1 | contig 11254 bp, 9 predicted proteins | sample 7442481 | NCBI WGS metagenome assembly JACCDH01 (sample SAMN15323433, study PRJNA562643) | freshwater metagenome | isolation source: river surface water | place: USA:Blue River Watershed | collected 2017-08-15 | reverse complement strand
GCGTTGGTAGGAAAAACATCTTATGGATTCATGATGCGCTATATTTCGAGGAGGAAATGGTATTTGGCGATGATAAGGGTAGATTCGAGAAATTTAGAAAAATCCTGAATGAAAGAGCGCATTGTGCTGAGTTTATTGCAACGCCATCAGTATATTCTAAAAATAAGTTGATAGAATATTTGGGAATAGATCAACATAAATTTAAAGTTTGCCCAATGCAAATAATACCAAATGACTATCTGAAAATTAAATATAATGCGAGTTATTTAGATATCATTTCAAAAAAGTATAATCTTGAAAACAAATTCAATATTTTATGTGTAGGTTCACCACATTACAGAAAAAATCTTTCTGCGGTGATTAGAATTTTTAAAAGAGTTGCGCTTCATGTTCCAAATGCTCAATTAATAATTGTTTCCTATCCAAGAAAAGATATTCCTAAAACTCTTACTTCGTACTCTGAAGCCGAAACGCTTAGTCAGGTTGTTCTCCTGAGTCATATAAGTCAAGCTGAAATTAATGCTTTATATTACTTGTCATCTGTGTTTTTGAACTTGACACTTGAGGAAGGTTTTGGTTTGCCTAATGTTGAGGCGCAGTTTTGTGGATTGCCGATTGTAACTTCAAATCTTTCTTGTATGCCTGAAGTGCTGGGTGATGGAGCAATTTTTATAGATCCAGAAAATGATGAAGAAATTTTTGATGCAATTTTGAGTTTGAAGGACGATGTTGGCCGTAAAGCTAGTTTAATAAACGCTGCAAAGAATAATGTTGTCAAGTACACGAATATTGGTAATTACGGAAAATTGTTTGATGCTTGTATTTAAGATTAGAGTTTTTAATTTGCGAGATGTACAAAATAGTGGGTTGATTTCCTAGGATGGTTTTTGTGAAATTATTTAATAACAACTTAAAAAAAATTTTATTTAATAAAAATTTGATTGCGGTTTTTATTAACGGATTTCTACCGTTATGCTACACGGTTGTTTTTAATTTTTACGGTACTTATAGATTCGGTTTAGAATTCTTTGGAGATTTTTCGTATTATGTCGCAATTGCTACTACAATCAATACCTTGGTAACTTTCGGAGTTACTACATATTCTAGTAGATTCATAGTAGAACTCATTCATTTTAAAAAGTCCCCCGGACATTTCTTAATCAATGTTTATTTGATTGAGTTTTTGAAACTAGTGCCTGTCATATCAATATTGTACCTTGTTTCAAATTATATTGATCTGAACTTATTGGCTATTTCAATAATTTTGGTAACGAATGTTTTAGTAATACTTCCAATATCTTTTTTCTTTCAATTACGTGACGCTAGAGGGTTGTTTTCTAGGAGTTTTTCGGATCTTTTGCTATTGAATTTAGGCAAAATAGGCGCATTTTATTTTTATTGTTTTATTTTTCATAGGGGTCAAATTATTACTTTTTTTCTTGTATCCACTGTGATTCCTAATGTTGTATTTCTTTGGTATTTGTGTATGAGATATAAAATACATCAACATTGTTATAATTCAATAAAATTGAATGGATTAAAATTATATGTATTAAACTACAAAAGTGAATTGGAAAATCTTTACAAGTTCTCGGCAAAACTCTCACCGTTAATATTGTTCGAATCTATTACATCTAATATTGGTGTATTCTACTTGAAAGATGTAACAGGTAACAGGGAGATTGGTATTTACAAGTTGTTTCAAACAATTTTGAGTATTATACAAATGCTTAACTCCTTGTGGTCGAAGTATATTACACCGTCTTTGGTCGTACACAGTTTTTCTTTTTCTGTACAGAGGATGTCAAGATTGATCAATAACGCAATTCTGGGGAATGTGATTGTAGCTTGTTGTATTTCGATGCTTGTTATATTTCTGCATTTCTTAGATAGTCCGTCTTTTTTAGTTTTTAAATATTTTGATAGCCAAAGTGTTATTATAATCCCGGGTATTTTAATTGTTGTTTCAACAGGTATTGTTGGGTCACTTTACACAAGCATGAATAAACCACATTTAATACCTGTTTTTGTTGGTAGTGGTAGCTTAGTGTTTGCGTCACAAGTGTTCTTACTTCCTGTATCAATTAATAATATTTTGATTTATCATTTGATTGGCTATTTATTGACTCAGTTACTTTCGTTTTTTTACGCGATTTATATATTGGACTTTCGTCTAAAGAGAATATTTTATGGATTGATTATTTTTGCGGTATTTCTATTGATAACATTACTAATGTTGGCATATTAAAATTTATGGGATTAGATACGACGAAAATAATAATATACATTGTTGTTTTAATTCTATGCGCCAATCCATTTATGCATGATGTTGGTTATTATTTTCCGTTGCCGAGTTTGATGGGATTCAATGTAATAGATATTTTAGTTATAATATTGGTTTTTATTCGAATTTTTCAAAAATACAATAGTCTTGGTTTGTATCATGTATTTTTAGTTTATATCAGCATATGGTTTTTGATTTCTGTTTTTTCCTCTGAGAATTCTAAATTAGTTTTCTATGCATTTCGACCGATTCTTTATTTGTCGGTGGCGTTTTTTGATATAGGGAAAGTAAACAAGAGAACTTTTGAAAATATTTTAATATTGGGGGTATTTATTTATACGATAGTATCTTTATATATTTTGTTTTTCAATCCTTTTTTGTATGCTGAAAATTCTGGAGTGGAGCAAGGTCGAATAGCTTTTCATAATGACCTAATATTAGTGCCAACATCACTTGTTTTGTTGCAACGAATACTTGTGGACAAACAAAATAAATATTTTTATTTCTTTTTGATGATTATGGTTTTAGCGAAGTTGGTCATTTCAATGAGTAGGGGTCTTGTCAGTCTGTATATACTTAGTCATTTATATTCTTTATACATAAACAGGAAGTTGAATTTGCGTTTTATGCTTTGGTTTGCAATAATTGCGTTATTTATTTTTGAGGCATTTCAATTTTCTGGTGATTTTATTTCGAATAGTAGTTTTGATAAAACAATGTTTTTTGAAGTTTTGAATGGAAGATTTTTGGGTTATCATGACCCAGATTGGCAGGAAACCCATGTTTCATCACGGTATCCTATGTATTGGTTAGGTTTGAAAACTGTGATTATGAATCCTGTTTTTGGAATTGGTTTTGGAACGCCGATTTATGTACCAGAATGGTCTAAATATGTTTATTTCGTGGATAGTTCTTTTATCACATTGTTTATGACATTAGGTTTTTTCGGAGCAATATTATTTTTTAATTTTATATCTGATCAGATTAAAATACTAAGGAGTTGTTTTAAAAAAGGGGTAAATAAAAAAATTAAAGAGTACTTGCCTATTTGGATGTATCTTTTGGTCTTATTTTTCATTAATTCGGTTTATATATCGAGTCCATTGAATGTAGTTTTAATTGTATTTTTTATGTTGTTAAATGCACAGAACGCCAAGAGGGTTCAATTAAATAAAGATTAATCTTTTCCTTGTGAATATTTTGTTGTTGACTTTTTATTATATGGTAATTGGTGCATTAAATTATCTTGAATGAGATTTAAAACATGTTGATTTGGGTAGTAACTAACGAAGGTGTCGGTGAGACAATATATGAGTCTCAAGTTCTGGGTCAATATCTGGTAATTAGATCATTGAAACATGAATCTAGGGTCATATCATATCATACTTGGTGGAATGGTTTTCGGAATTCTTTGAAACGCAAGAAAATAATTAATAATGAATACGGAGTAAACATTATTTCTACTTTTTGGTCACCATTTTATTATTTACCATTCTCCAATATCTACCCTAGTTTACATTTTTTCTTTTTCTTTTTATTTGCGACTCGCAAACCGAAGGTTATACATTGTAGGACTGAATACAGTGTGGTGATTGTTGCTCTGGTAAAACTTTTTTATAATATTAAGATAGTATTTGATTGCCGAGGAGATACTGTAGCTGAATTCACTGAATATTTTAAACCTAAAAATGTCATTTTGAAATTATTCAAAACTTATACACTTCAGGCAATGAAGTCTAGATTGTATATTGCTTTGAGACTTTCTAACGTACATTTATTTGTTTCTGAGAAGTTAAAAAGTAAAATTTCGATAAGTGATTCGGATGGTTTTGTAGTTCCTTGCTTACCAATTGATAATATTTTTTATTTTGATAATAGAGTTAGAGAGGCTAATAGAAGTAATCTTGGATTTGACAATAAAAGAGTGATTTTGTATTCGGGCGCATTAACTGGTTATCAGAATTTTGAATCAGTTGTAAATGTAATTTTGCCATTATTAGATTCCACAACTATATTTTGGGTTGTTACCAATGAATATAAAAAAGCGGAGAATATATTGAAAAATATTTTGGGTAACTGCTTTTATAAGGTTAGCAATTTTGCATTTAATGATATGAATATAGTTTATAATGTCGCTGATGTTGGGGTATTAATACGAGACGCAAATAATACTAATTTAGTGGCTTCTCCTACTAAATTTTTTGAGTATTGTTTTGCGGGTTTACGAGTATTACATAATCATTCGGTTTCACAAGTTTCAAGTGTAACTAAAATTATAGGAAATGATATCAGTTTTGAGGATTTGAAATTAAATAAAATTGAGGAAATAGATCGAGGAAAAATTTCGGAAGTAGCAATTAAAATTTTCAGAAAATCTAATTATAATAAAGTATATACTGTTTCCTATGAAGGGTAATTGTTGTAATTTAGTGGTAATAGTAACGAACTATAATAATAGTAGACTGTCTATAGAATTCTTTGAGTCTGCAAATAGACTTATTGCGGCAGAACGTTCAATGATTAGTCATTTTATTGTGGTTGATAATAATAGTGATGAAACTGAAAAGGAGATTTTGCGATGCTATGATAGTGTTAGTCCAATACAGTTGATTCGAATTTATTCTGAGCAAAATTTAGGTTATTTTAATGGTTTAAACTTGGGGATTGATTATATTGCGAAGAATGGTATCTCATTTTATTCATTAATTATTGGAAATAATGATATGTGCTTTGAAAATAATTTTCTCCGTGAATTTGATAATGTTCTTGGGATAACGGAGGATTTTCCTGTGATTTGTCCGAATTTGGTTGATTTAGACAATACCAATCAAAATCCTCATATTTTGAAAAAAATATCTTTTTTTAGAAGAACGGTATATTCTGTTTTTTACAGAAACTTTTTAGTATCCAGGTTGATTATGATGTTTGTATCGTTTTTTGACTTAAAAAGAAAGATACCAGTAAATCATTATTCAGGTATAATTGAAGGAGGTTATGGTGCTTGCTATATTATTAATCAAGGTTTTTTCAAATATTATCAACGTCTTTTTGCGCCGTATTTTTTAATGTTTGAAGAAACAGCTCTGTCTTTTCAGTTGAATAATATTGGTTATAAACAGTATTATTGTAACAATTTAGTAATTAGGCATTTTGAGCACAGTACTTTTCAAAAATATAATAATAGGTTTTCATGGAAATGCGGCTCAGAGAGTTATTTTTTGTCATTGAGAATCTCAGATGATTTCAAATTGTTTCAAATTAGTGAAAGTAATAAATAGTATGTTAATTTAATTGAGGAATGGTTAATAAATATAATTATTGTATATGTACTAAAACAATTATGGATACGTCTGATCCAAATATCAGATTTAATAAGGACGGCGAGAGTGATTACTATGTTAATTTTATTGAGAATATTAAACCTAATTGGGATACGGGAAGTTCGGGGTATCAAAAACTCTTAAAACTTTCTCATCAAATCCGAAGTGAAGGTAAATTTAAGGATTTTGATTGTATCATTGGTTTAAGCGGTGGACTGGATAGTTCTTATGTAGCATATGTGGCAAAGGAAATTATGGGTTTGCGTCCATTATTGTATCATGTTGATGCTGGTTGGAATACTGAAAAAGCGGTTGGAAATATTGAAAAGTTATGCAATGGTTTAGGCTGTGATTTATATACGGATGTCATAAATTGGGAAGAAATGAAAGATCTCCAAGTTGCTTTTTTAAAGTCACAAATTGCTGATCAGGATATGCCTCAAGATATTGCATTCTTTTCGAGTCTTTATAAATTTGCTAGGAAAAATAAAATAAAGTATGTACTAACTGGAAGTAATTTTTCAACTGAATGTTGTAGAGAACCTAATGAATGGGGTGCGTACCCTGGAATTGATTCTGTATTAATCAATGATATTCACTCTAAATTTGGAAAAATACCTCTAAAAACATTTCCTGTAGTAGATATACTAACCTACAAATTATATTACAAATATGTAAAGGGAATTCAGATAATTAAACCTCTAAATTTGATTTCTTTTATAAAAAAAGATGCGGAATTATTGTTACAAAGTAGTTTTGCTTGGGAGCCTTTTCAACATAAGCATCATGAATCTAGGTTTACACGCTTTTATGAAGACTTCTGGTTGCCAAGGAAGTTTGGATTTGACAAGAGAAGAGCGCATTTTTCTAGTTTGATTTTAACGGGTCAAATGTCAAGGGAAGAAGCTTTGATTAGAATAGAAAAACCCGAATTATCAGAGGATTTTTTGTATAAAGAATTTGATTTTATCGCGGCGAAATTAGATTTAACCAGGGCAGAATTACAAGAAATATTTAATGGTCCGAATAAAACATTTAAAGATTATAAAAGTAAAATCAAATTGATAGATTGGGGTGCACGCGCAATGCGCAAATTAGGTTTAGAAAAACGGCTTTTTAGATGATTACACTTGTTGATTACGGAGTGGGAAATATTTCTGCATTTCAGAATGCATACAAAAGACTAGATATTCCTACTAGAATTGCTAGAAACAATGAGGATCTTGAGATTGCGGAAAAGTTGATTTTGCCAGGAATTGGGTCTTTTGATTATGCTATGACCCGTTTGAATGATTCCGGTATGCGGGATAAATTAGATAAATTAGTTCTTGAAGATAAAATTCCCGTTATCGGCATTTGTGTAGGGATGCAAATGATGGGGAATAAAAGTGCTGAGGGGAAATTGGAAGGTTTGAAATGGATTGACTCGGAAATTTTAAAATTTGACGAAAATTTAATTACACATAGGACAAAACTACCTCACATGGGTTGGAATGAGGTCTATCCAATTAATGATCATCCGTTATTCTATGGATTGGAAAAAGGAGCTGTTTTTTATTTTTTACATTCGTTTTATTTTAAGTGCAACAATCCAACGGATATTATTGCTAATACTGAATACGGTGTGTCTTTTTCCTCAGCAGTAAATAGGGAGAATATCTACGGGGTCCAATTTCATCCGGAAAAAAGCCATCAATATGGGGAAAATTTACTATATAATTTTGCTAAACTCTGATCATGTTACGGCCTAGGATTATTCCAGTTTTATTACTTCACAATAAGGGCTTAGTTAAAAGCGTAAATTTCAAATCTTATAAATATATTGGGGACCCAATAAATGCTGTTCGGATATTTAATGAAAAAGAAGTTGATGAACTAGCTTTTTTTGATATTGATGCATCAGTACTTAATCAAGAGCCTAATTATTCATTAATCGAAATATTGGCTAATCAGTCTCGGATGCCTTTGTGTTATGGTGGAGGTGTTAGAACTGTTAAGCAAGCAGCCAAAATATTTGCTCTCGGGATTGAGAAAATTGCTTTAAGTAGTGCAGTCGTTGAAAACCCTTTTTTGGTTACTCAAATAGCAGAGCGCGTGGGTAGGCAGAGTGTTATTGTCGTTTTAGATATAAAGAAGAAATTATTCGGTGGCTATGAAATATACACTCATAATGGGCAAAAAAATACTGGAATAAATCCCTTGAAATTTGTAAAAGAACTGGAACAATTAGGGGCTGGTGAAATTATCATTAATTCCATAGATAACGATGGCGTTATGAAGGGTTACGATATGAATTTAATTGATAAAATATCTGAATCGATTTCTATTCCATTAACGGTTTTAGGTGGTGCAGGTTCCTTTACGGATATGGAAAGTGTCATTGAAAAGCATAGAGTGATTGGAGTAGCTGCAGGTAGCCTTTTCATATTTAAAGGGCCATACAAAGCGGTATTGATCAATTATCCTAGCCAAATGGAAAAAAATAAAATATTTAAAAAATATAACAGTGAAAATACAGAATAAAGTACTTTTAATTACAGGAGGAACAGGTTCATTTGGTAATGCGGTATTGCAGCGTTTTTTAAATACCGATCATTTCAAAGAAATTAGAATTTTCTCGCGTGATGAGAAAAAACAAGATGATATGAGAAACCAATTGCCGAATTCCAAGCTGAAATTTTTCATCGGTGATGTAAGGGATTATGATAGTATTGAACAAGCAACTCGTGGAGTTGATTATATTTTTCACGCTGCAGCATTGAAACAAGTTCCTTCTTGCGAGTTTTTTCCAATGCAAGCGTTTAGAACTAATGTGGAAGGAACGCAAAATGTTATACGAGCAGCTGGTAAAAATTCCGTTGAAAAAGTGATATGTCTAAGTACAGACAAGGCAGCATATCCTATAAATGCAATGGGCATTTCTAAAGCAATGATGGAAAAGGTTGCTATAGCGGAGTCTAGAAATTTACAAAATACAATTGTGTGTTTAACACGTTATGGTAATGTAATGGCCTCCCGGGGTTCAGTAATTCCACTTTTTATAAATCAAATTAAAAGTGGACTTCCAATAACAATTACAGATCCCAATATGACTCGTTTTTTGATGAGTTTAGATGATGCCGTGGATTTGGTATTATTTGCATTTGAGAATGGTAAACAAGGTGATTTGTTTGTTAATAAAGCACCTGCAGCAACTATTGGTAGTTTGGCAACAGCTATTATTGAACTAGCAAAAGTTGAAATTGAAATTAAAATAATTGGAACGCGTCATGGGGAAAAACTATATGAAACGCTCTGCACAAGGGAAGAGATGTTAAAAGCAGAAGATATGGGTAATTTCTATCGAGTTCCTGCAGATAATCGTGATTTAAATTATTCGATGTACTATTCTGAAGGAGCAAAAAATTTGGCTAATATTGAAGATTATCACTCAAATAATACAGAAAGATTGAATGTGGAAAGTGTAAAAAACCTCATTTCAAAATTGACACTGGTAAAAAAAGAATTGATTAATTAAAAATTCAATATTAAACATCGCATTCAATTATTTCCAAATTAAATCAATTAAAAGTAACAATGATTCGAGTTGGAATAACAGGTAGTAACGGTTTTATTGGTTATCATTTGTGTCAAACATTAGCACTGAACAATGAGCAATTTGAGCTCGTCGAGTTTGATAGAAGCTACTTTAGTGACAATAAAAGCTTAGATAATTTCGTATCCTCATGTGATGTGATCATTCATCTAGCTGCCTTAAATCGTCATGATGACTCTCAATTCATTTATGAAACTAATATATCCTTAGTAAAAACCCTTATTGCTTCACTGGATAGAACGAATAGTAAGGCCCATGTAATAATTTCTTCCTCAATTCAAGAAGAGCTCATGGGTCATTATGGGATGTCAAAAAAAGAGGGGAGATTACTACTCTCGGAATGGGCTAAACGGACTGGATCAAAATTAACAGGATTAATTTTGCCTAATGTTTTTGGACCCTTTGGTAGACCCAATTATAATTCTGTTGTTGCAACATTCTGCTATAAAATCGCAAGATACGAAACTCCCAAAATTGATATTGATAGAGAGTTAAAATTGATTTATGTAGGAGACGTAGTTGACCATGTTGTGAAATTAATTCAAATTAAGGATAATACACATGATTTAATAATTCCGTTTACTACTGAAGCTAAAGTTTCAGAAATAATTGCATTACTACAAAGGTTTCGAGTATCATATCAGGATGGTGGTGAGATCCCTGTTTTAGAGAATGATTTTGAGCTGAAGCTTTTCAATAGCTATCGTTGTTATATGGATCTGACAAACTATTTCCCCCGGCAGTTAGTGCAAAATTTTGATAATAGAGGTGCTTTTGTAGAAATAGCCCGTACAGGAATTTCAGGTCAAACGTCATTTTCTACTACTTTGCCTGGTATTGAAAGAGGAAATCATTTTCATACAAGAAAAATAGAGCGTTTTGCTGTAATCAAGGGTTTGGCGCTAATTCAATTAAGGAGAATTGGTACGGATGAGGTTCATGATTTCTATTTAGATGGCGATGTGCCCTCATATGTAGATATACCAATTTGGTACACGCACAAAATAAAGAATATTGGCAAAAACGCGCTGTATACCATTTTTTGGATCAATGAATCTTTTGATATTAATAATCCTGACACATATTTTGAAATAGTTTAATGATGAAAAAATTAAAAATAGTTACTGTAGTCGGCACACGTCCTGAAATTATTAGATTATCTCGTGTTATGGCAGCACTTGATGATAGTGCTGTAATCGAACATATTATTATCCATACAGGTCAAAATTATGACTACGAGTTAAATGAAATATTTTTTAATGATTTAAAAATTCGTAAGCCAAATTTTTTTTTGAATGCTGCGGGGCAATCACCTGTTGAGACAGTTGGTCTTATTTTAATTAAAATAGATTCATTGATAGAGGAATTATGTCCAGATGCCTTTTTGGTATTGGGTGATACTAATAGTTGTTTGAGTGCAATCTCTGCGAAAAAACGTCAAATTCCTATTTTTCATATGGAAGCGGGTAATAGATGTTTTGATAAACGAGTACCTGAAGAAATCAATAGGAAGATTGTTGATCACATTTCGGATGTGAATTTAACTTATAGTGATATCGCGAGAGAATATTTGTTAAGAGAGGGATTGCCTGCTGATCGTATAATAAAGACTGGTTCACCAATGTTTGAGGTACTTAATTATTATATGTCTTCTATATGGCAATCTGATATTCTAAATCGTCTTGGACTAGTACAATACAATTATTTTTTAATTTCGGCACACAGAGAAGAGAATATAAATATTCAACTAAATTTTACTAGCTTGATTGATTTGTTAAATATGGTAGCGGAGAAATTTGATCTTCCTGTCATTGTAAGTACTCATCCCCGTACCAGAAAAATGATTAGTGCTGCTGGATTGGCATTACACAAGAATATTCAATTATTGAAACCATTAGGATTTCATGACTATAATGCATTGCAGTTGAACTCAAAAGTAGTTCTTTCAGATAGTGGAACAATATCAGAAGAATCTTCAATATTGAATTTTCGAGCTTTGAATATCAGACAAACGCACGAAAGACCAGAGGCAATGGAAGAGGCTTCAGTTATGAT
>JACCDH010803626.1_pt1 | contig 11263 bp, 10 predicted proteins | sample 7442481 | NCBI WGS metagenome assembly JACCDH01 (sample SAMN15323433, study PRJNA562643) | freshwater metagenome | isolation source: river surface water | place: USA:Blue River Watershed | collected 2017-08-15 | reverse complement strand
TGACCGCGATACCATTTTCTTCAACCATTTCAACCACTTAGGGGAGAAATGGTAGGCGCGATTGGATTCGAACCAACGACCCCCACCATGTCAAGGTGGTGCTCTAACCAACTGAGCTACGCGCCTGCGTTGTTCGAAGCCTCAAAGTATAGCAGATGTGACCGGCTCTTGGTTTCAGCGAGGGCCGATGCCCTCACGGGTGCGAATCAGCGACTGGTTCAGCACCCCCAAAATCCCCGCCACGGTTTTCAGGGCCGGGCAAGGCACTTGGAACAAATCCCCGATCTCGATGACCGCATTCACGATGGCGTCCAATTCGACCGGTCGGCCGGCCCGGATGTCTTGGAGCATCGACGGGGTTTGGTTGAAATTTTGACTCACCCTGTCGATCTCGGCCCCAGGATCGACCTGAACCGGCATGTCGCAGGCCCATGCAATGGCACGCCCCTCGACGATCATCTGCTCGGCCAGGGCGCGGGCGCGGGGATCGGCCACGATGTACCCGGGCGACACCTGCATGATGGCGCACAACGGGTTCCAGATCAGGTTCATCATCAGCTTTTGCCATTTGGCCAAACGGATGTTGTCGGTGACCTCGGTGTTCAACCCTGCTTGAGTCATGCACTGCTGAACCTGATGCAGGCGCGGGGTCAGTTGATTGTCAACCTCGCCCACGATCAGCCGCGGGGGCATGACTTGCGGCAACAATATTTCGCCCGGGCCGACGCTGGTGACGGGCTTGTAAATCACAGCACCCACCACCCGATCCAGGGGAATGGTGCGCGCCAAAACGCCGTGGGGGTCCAGGCACGGAATGCTCGCCGGACTCGACAACCCGGCCTGGTGCTCGAAGTACCACCAAGGCAGGCCATTTTGGATCATGAGCAAGGTGCCTTGCGGCGCCAAGCGATCCACCAGATCCTGCGCCACCGGCTCGAGCTGCATGGCTTTCAGGGTGACCACGACCAGGTCGTACATGTGCCCGGCCTGGGAGGCGTCGACCGCACGCACGGGCACGGTCTGCACGGCCTGCCCCGGCCGATGGACCCGCAAGCCCTGGCGTTGCAGGGCAGCCAGGTTGTCACCCCGTGCCAGCAGGGTGACATCTGCACCAGCCTGGCAGAGCATGCCCCCCCGGTCACTGCCGATGGCACCGGCACCATAAATCAGGATGCGCAAGGTCGACTCCGTGAACAATCAACGCTGTCCGTCGCCGACCGAGATTTGCTCGACGCGCAAACCGCCCAGTCGCTCATGGATGCGCGGGCCGGTGGACATGGCCAGGGCAAACAGAATTTCGTTGGGGCGAGGCGAGTCGCTGATGCTGACCTCGGCGGTGTTGAAGTGGCTGCGGACGTAACAGGCCTCGATGTGGTGCAACGGGATGTGCAGACGGGCGCCGGCCGAGCCAACAAATTTGTTGGCAGGCACGATGGATTTGGCTGAAGTCAGTACGGCCCGCATGGCCCAACCACCGCCTTCGTGCCAAATGGCGCCGTGTTCCAACTCGCCGTTGACGCCAACCAAAGCGCCTTTGCCGTAGGTCTGGATGGCATCCACGCCGCCCAAAGCCTCGACCAGAACAGGAACCATTTCGTTGGCCATGTCGCGCGCCAGTTTCACAAAGGCCTGCAACTCTTCAGCGGATGCATAACGCCCGATGAAAGGGTTTTTCACCACATTGGCGATGACACCGATTTTCAAGGGCTCGCTGGCCACCGGCCCGCCCTCGTGGAAGGTTTTTTCGACGCTGAGCACTTGCTTGCGAATTTCAATTTTGGACATGGTGGTTCAACTTTCGTGGTGAGGTGAAATGGCCCCGACCGCTCGCAGGATGCGATCAGGGGTGATGGGAATATTCAGGATCGGTTGATCAAACGGGCTCAAGGCATCGTTGACCGCATTCAGAACTGCCGCGATGGCCCCGGTGACGCCCGCCTCGGCCACGCCTTTGGCCCCCAAGGCCGATGAGCGGGTGGGCGTGCACACATGCAGGGTATCGATGTCCGGTGTCGCACAGGCCAGGGGAACAGCATAATCGCTGAGACTGGCATTGAGCAGTTGGCCCTCGGGGTCATAGTAGCAGGCTTCTTGCAAAGCCTGCCCCAGCCCCTGGACCACGGCGCCTCGCAATTGCTCATCGGCCAGGGCCGGGTTGATGACCACGCCGCAATCGTCGACCACCCAGTGCTTGAGGACCCGCACCGAACCGGTGTTGACATCGACCTCCAGCCAGCAGGCCTGCAGACCATTGGTGTAGATGCCACCATCGTGATCGCGTTGGGCGTAATGCACGGTGACCGCCAGTTGGGGGATGAAACCGGGCTCGAACAAGTCTGGCCGCATGTAGGCATTGCGGGACAAGTCGGCCAGACTCCCCAAAGGCTCAGAGTGATCAACACGCCTGAAAACCCCTTGGGTGAAGGTCAACGTTTCGGGCTGAACCCGCCACAAAGAGGCGGCCGATCGCAGCAGCTGCTGCTTCAGGGCCAGCGCCGTCTGCCAAGCTGCCTCACCCGCAATGCCGGTGCCCCGCGAGCCCCAATTGCCCCCGCTGATCGGAGCACTGGCCGTATCGCCACACTGAACCCTGACCTGAGCAAGCGGCACATCGAGCGCATGGGCCACGATTTGCGTCAGCGCAGTCTCGGCGCCCTGCCCGGTGTCACAAGCCCCGGAGGTCACCCAGACCGTGCCGTCAGGCTCCATGCGGGCGTGGCAACCGTCGGTCGCGGCAATCGGCGCACCGCCTTTGCCGTAAGTGCCAGAACCGTGGTTGGAGTTTTCAACAAAGACCGCCAGACCCAGGCCGAGGTAACGGCCTTCGGCCCGGGCTTGGGCCTGCTGTTGGCGCAGTTGCGCATAGTCGACTTGCTGCAACCAGGCGTCCAGGCAGGCCGCATGCGACAAGGCTTCGATCTTGACCCCACTGGCCAGGACGTGGGCCCGGTCGGCGTCGGGCCGGAAGTTGCGGCGCCGGAATTCGACCGGATCGATGCCCAAACGCCTGGCCATCAGGTCCATGCCCACTTCGGTGTAGAGACATGCCAACGGATGACCCACGCCCCGGTACATGCCATACGGCGCCTTGTTTTGAAATGCCACCTGGTAGTGGGCCTGGTGCGCTTGAGCCCGGTAGGGTGCTCCCAGCAAATTGACCACATGCCGGACTTCATTGACGCTGCCGCGCGGGTGCATCTGATAGGGGCCGATGCCCACCCACCCCCGCACCGCAAAGCCCTGAACGATGCCCTGGGCATCGGCGCACAGGGCCAGCTCGACTTCGTGCCCACGGGCGTGTACGTCAGTGGCAAAGGCTTCAAGGCGGTCGGCCACAAATTTGACCGGGCGGCGCAGGAAACGGCTGGCGGCAACCACTGCCATTTCGTCGGGGTAGGTCTGGATTTTGAGGCCAAAGCTGCCTCCCGTTTCGGTCGCCACCACCCGCACCCGGTTGAGCGCCAGGCCCAGCAAGTCGGCGACCACGCTTTGCATCATGTGGGCCACCTGCGTGCCCGCATGCACCGTGATTTCGCCGCGACCTTCGTCCCAATCGGCCAGGATGCCGCGCGGCTCCAAAGAGGCCGAGGTGACCCGCTCGGACTTCATCGACCAATTCAGGCGGTGTTCGCAAGCCGCTTGGACCTGGTCCCAATCGCCCGCGATCACCTCGCAGGCGTAGGCCAGGTTACCGCCGGCCATTTGCGGATGAATCTTCTCATGGCCAGGCTCCAGGGCCTGACGCGGATCGGTCACCGGCGGCAGCGGGTCAAAGCTCACCTCCAAAGCCTCCAGCGCGTCTTCGGCCAAGGCGCGTGAAGTGGCCACCACCATGACCAAAGGCTCGCCTTGCCAGCGGGCCACGCCATGCGCCAGGGGCCACTGGGGCGGCGACACCATGCCGGGCAGGTGATGCAATACCCCCACAAAAGGACGAACCAGGGTTTGAATCTCGTCCCAAGTCGCCACCCAACGGACGCCGGGCATCTCTTGGGCCTGTGCCAGCCCTTGGACCTTGAAGCGGGCATGCGCGTGCGGACTGCGGTAGAAGGCTGCGTGCAACATGCCCGGCATTTGAATGTCATCGAGGTAGCGGGCAGAGCCGGTCACCCATCGCCGGGCCTGCACGCGCTCGACCGACTGCCCAATCCCTTGCGGATGCACGCCTGAAAGGTCGCTCATGAGGACTCTCCGCGCAACACACGCGCAGCAGCCTCGACCGCATTGACGATCGACTCGTAGCCTGTACAACGACAGTACTGACCACTGAGATGCTCACGGATCTCGGCTCGACTCGGGTTGGGCTGGCGGGCCAAGAGCTCGCGGGCGCAGATGATCATGCCGGCCGTGCAGTATCCGCATTGCATGGCGTGGTGGGTGACAAAAGCGTCTTGCAAGACGCGTCCGATCGGATCCTGGTCCATGCCCTCGATGGTTCGCACCTCCGAGCCTTGGGCTTGAGCGGCCAAGGTCAGGCAAGCGCGAACTGCCGTTCCGCCCAAATCAATGGTACAGGCGCCGCACTGCCCCATCTCACAGCCCAGCCGTGTCCCGTTCAAGCCCCAGTTTTGCCGCAACACATCAGCCAGGTGAGTGCGGGCGCTGACGCGTGCCGTCAAGGTCTGCCCATTGACCCTCAGGGCAATATCCAGCTCGTGTTGCGGTGATTCAGGCATGCCACTCATGCATCACCTCCTTGACCATGTTCTGTGCGATCCATTGCTTGGCTTGTGCGCCGTAGGCCGAATCGGGCTGAGGCTGGACATGTTCAGCCAGCCAGGCCCGCGCCTGATCGCTGGCGGTCCGGGGGTCAGACGATGTCCGCCAAATGGTTTCAAGGCCGGGACAACGAAGGGGCTGATCGGCCACGCCAAACAACACCCACCTCGAATCCCGGCCATTGGGCGTTGGGTGCCCCACCGCCGCCAAGCCGACCGCCGCATAATCCCCTTTGCGCTGTGCCACCTCCCGAAAAGCGTGCAGAGCGCCGGTTTGCACAGGCACTTCAACGGTGACCAACAACTCATCGGGCTCACGGCAGGTTTGGCAAATCCCGACAAAGAAATCGTCCAGGTCCACGCGCCTGAGCCCGCGCTGCTGGCTGTGCAAAACCACACGGGCGCCCAACGCCAGCAAACAGGCCGGCCACTCGGAAGCCGGATGTGCCATGTTGAGGCTTCCGCCCAAAGTGCCCCGATGACGAATCGCGCTGTGGGCAATCCAGGGGGCTGCGCGGGCCAGCAAAGGCATGTGTTGTGCCGCCCATGCGGAATGCTCCCAAAAAGCATGGCGGGTCAGCGCTGCCAATTGCCATACATCTTCCTTGCGCACTGGCTCGTGTTGCAGCTCGGCAATGTCCTGCACATCGATCAATACCTCGGCGCGATCCAGGCGCAAAGCCAAGGTCGGCAACAAGCTTTGTCCGCCAGCCAACACCCGCGCCCGATCGCCATACTCGGCCAACAGACTCAGCGCGTGCGCCAAGCTTCGGGCTCGGACATATTGGAATGGGGCTGGCTTCATCCTGAGAGAGACGGGGGTGCGAGAAATGATTTGGCGTTCTGTTGGACTTACTATATAGTAAGTCCGGATGAAGTGTCAAACCCCGACTTGAACCATGACCCGATTGAATGCGTTGATCGTCGCACGCCTGACGCACCTCAGCGAAGGTGCCTCCAAGCACCTCACCCTGTATCGGGCGGTGTTGGAGGCGATCGAAAAAGGCATCATTGGCCCCGGTGACAAACTGCCCACCGAGGCCCAATGGGCCGAACAGCTTCCCGTCAGTCTGGGGACGGTGCAAAGGGCCGTGCGTGCCCTGACCCGAGAGGGACATTTGGTGCGCAAGCGGGGCTTGGGCACCCATGTGGCGCATCGAGCGGATGTGCTCGAAAATCCTTTGCATTGCCGTTTTCTGGGGCCCGATGGGTTTTTGCCGGTCTATGCCCGCTTGATCAAACGCGAGATTGAAACACAACCCGGTCCATGGGCAGAAGTGTTGGGGGCACAGCCAGCACGCCTGCTGCGACTGGACCGCGATTTGTCCATTGGCGATGCATTTCATGTGCTGAGCCGGATCTGGGTGAACACCTCCAGACACCCGTCTTTGGCCAGCGCCAGCCCCAAAGATTTGGCACGGCGCAACATCAAGACCTGGCTTCACACGCAACACGGCGCGCGCATTGTCCGCATTGAGCAATCCATGCAAACGGTCACCTTTGAAGGCCTGGCATTGAGCGTGACCGGCATGAGCGCCGGTCAGTGGGGCAATCGGATCGACCTGGTGGCGATTCAAACCGATGGCTCAGCGGCGATGTACCAACAGATTTTCATTCCACCCAACCCCTACCCCCTGATGCTCTCCGAACAGCACTACATGGATACCCCCTGGGAGAGCAAATTGAGGTCACGCAACGACAACATCACCCACCCCCATCCCAACAAGGAGATACAACCATGAACAAATGGATCAAATGGATGAGCACTGCAGCCCTGATCGTGGGCACAGGTCATCTTCCTGCCTTGGCGCAAGCTGACACTTACCCGAACAAACCCGTGAAAATCGTGGTGCCCTTCGCCGCCGGCGGCCCCACCGATGTGATTGCCAGAACCATCGCCAATCAATTGAAAAACATCCTCGGGCAGCCGTTCACGATCGAAAACCGCACCGGTGCAGGTGGCAACATCGCCATCAAGAGTGTCGCGACTTCACCGGCTGATGGCTACACCTTGCTGTTTTCCAGCTCCAACATCGTCTCCAACCCGGCCATGCAGGCCCCCTTTGACCCGATCAAGGACTTTGCGCCCATCACCTACGCAGCGGTTTCTCCCAACATCATCTATGTTCACCCGTCTTCTCCCATCCGCAATGTGCAAGACCTGGTGAACCAGCTGAAGCAAAAAGCCACGCCCACCAATTTCGCCACCCCCGGGGTCGGGACCACGCCGCACATCGCTTGCGAGGGCCTGAAAATGTTTGCCCAAGGCGATGCCGTGCATGTGCCCTATCAGGGAGCTGCACCAGTGGTCAATGCCGTGCTGGGCAATCAGGTGACCTTTGGCTGCTCGGCCATTCCGCCGACCACTTCGCACATCAAGGCTGGCACCTTGCGCGCGATTGCGGTCACCAGCGCCAAACGCAGCGCCGTCTTGCCGCAGGTGCCCACTCTGGCCGAGTCAGGCTTTGCCGACTTGATTGCCGACAACCTGCAAGGCTTGCTGGCACCGGCCGGTACGCCCGCCCCGATCGTTGACAAACTCAACAAGGCGGTGCTCCAGGTGCTGAACACCCCTGAAATCCGCGATCAGCTGCAAGGCGCCGGATTTGATTTGTATGGCACCACACCGGCCGAGTTCTCGAAGATCATCCAGGACGAATTGAACCGTTACACCCAGATCATCAAAAAGGCCGGCATCCAGCCCCAATGATCCTGAAACGCCCCGACCGGACGGGGTCCTTTTGCATCGATCAACGGCGCCGGGCCTGCCGCACCCCTTTGATCTCGGTGACGCTGTGCAAAACTTTGCCCAAACGTGCCGTGTCGGGGGTTTGTACCGTCAGGGTCATCAAGGCTTGTCCTTTGATGACCTGTGATTGGACCCCCGATACCGGTAACTTTTCGCGTGCGAATACCTCTGAAATATCTCGCAGCAAAGTGGGCCGATCCAGAGCCAATACCTGAACATCCACTGGATAGAGGCGCTCTTCGCCTGCTCTGGGCTTGCCCCACTCGACCTCGATGTCACGCCCGGGTTCACGCACCAACAACTGGGTCAGGCTGGAGCAACCCAGGCGATGGATGCTGACCCCCCTGCCCCGCGTGACAAAGCCCCGGATGGGGTCGGGCGGTGCGGGTTTGCAACAGCGCGCCAACTGCGTCAGCAACGAATCCACCCCCACCACCAGCACCCCTGAACGGGTGGGTGCGCTGATCGGGCGGGCCATGCGGTGACGCAAGACTTCTTCGGCCTCGACCGGAGGCGCGGCGGGACGCCAGACGGCCTCGACGGCGCGCAAGGAAAATTCATCCTTGCCCACCACTTCGAAGAAATCTTCAGCCGATTTGAAGCCCAACTGGCTGGCCAGATCGTCCAGTTTGATGGCGGTCTTGCCCTCGCGCTGCAAGAGTTTTTCGACCATCTCGCGCCCCCGGGCGATCGTCTCCCGGGTCGCTTGGGCATTGAACCAGGCCCTCACCTTGTTGCGCGCCCGGGGGCTGGCCAGATAGCCCAACTCCGGTTTGAGCCAGTCGCGCGAGGGCCCGCCTTCTTTGGTTGCCACGATCTCGATGGTCTGACCGTTTTGCAACGGGGTGGTCAAGGGCACCATGGATCCGTCCACCCTTGCGCCACGGCAACGGTGGCCCAAATCGGTGTGCACGCTGTAGGCAAAGTCGATGGCGGTGCTGCCGGCGGGCAAGTCCACAATGGCCGCATCCGGCGTCAACACGTAAATGCGGTCATCGAGGTCAACCTGCGCCGTATCCAATTCGGCGCTTTGGGGCCGTGACAGCTCGCTTTGCCAAGCCAACAACTGGCGCAAGACGGCGATTTTGGCGTCGTAGGTGCTGCTGGCGCTGACCCCTGCATAGCCTTTGCTCCCGGCTTCTTTGTAAGCCCAGTGCGCTGCCACGCCATGTTCGGCATGCTCGTGCATGGCAAGGGTGCGAATCTGAACCTCCATGGGGCGGCCCTGGGCATCGCGCACCACGGTATGCAGCGACTGGTAGCCATTGGCCTTGGGTCGCGCAATGTAATCGTCGTACTCTTCCACCAGGGGCTGAAATTGCTCGTGGACCCAACTCAGGACGGCGTAGCATTGGGGCACGGTATCGACCACCACCCGCAGAGCCCGGAGGTCGAAAATCTGGTCAAAACCCAACGACTTGCCGCGCATCTTTTTGACGATGCTGTAGATGTGCTTGGGCCGCGCCTGGATATCGGCCTCGATGCCCTGGGCAGCCAAGGCTTGCTGCAAGCGGGCACGCAAGTCGCGCATGTATTGCTCACGCTCGGTCCGCTTTTCTTCCAGCCACCCGGCCACCTGTCGGTAGGTGTCGGGCTCCAGGAACCGGAAGGCCAGGTCTTCGAGCTCCCATTTGATTTGCCAAATGCCCAGCCGGTTGGCCAACGGCGCAAAAACCTGCAAAGTCTCCTCGGCCAAGGCCGCGCTCGGCGGTGTCCGTGCCAAGGCATGGTGGCGCAGGGTTTGCAACCGGGACGCCAACCTGACCAGCACCACCCGCAAATCACGCGAGAAGGCCAACAACATGCGGCGGATGTTTTCGTGGCGATTGCGGGCCCCGGCAGCGCCGTAAGCCTGATCACTGGCACGCGCTTGCCGCTGCAATCGGTTAAGCTGGGTCACCGATTGCGCCAGCCGGGCAGGGTCGGGGCCGAACGCCCGGGCTAAAGTCTCGTGGGGCCTTTGCAAGTGGTCGGCCGCATAGACGAGGTAGGCACATGCCTGCAGACCTTCATCTCCCCCCATTTCACGCAAGATGTCAGCCATGCCGTCGGCGTGGGCCAGCACGTTCTCGCCGGAGTCCAACACCTGAGGCGCCAACAAAGGCTGGGCAAAAGCGCGCGCCTGTTCCAGCCTGAGCCCTTGAGGGCTCGTGGCTTGGGCAGCCAGCGTCACCACCTGCGGGGCGGGCTGATCGGTCGAGGCGAGGCTTTTCATGTTGGCGTCAGATTCGTCGGGATAATCTGGGTTGTTCGATCGTAAACGAAGTCAGGTTCAGGTTGAAAGGAGCGCCTCCCATGAGTCAAGGATTTTTGCAGGGTAAGACAGCATTGGTCACGGGTTCGACCAGCGGCATCGGCCTGGGCATCGCCCAAGCCCTGGCACGCCAGGGTGCGCGGATCGTGGTCAACGGTTTTGGCGATGTCGCCGGCGCACGCAGCGCCATTCAAGCGCTGGGGGTGGAGACGCTCTACCATGGTGCCGACATGAGCAAAGTCGAGCAAATCGAGGACATGATGTCGACCATTGAGCGAGAGTGGGGTCGGGTTGACATTTTGGTCAACAACGCGGGCATCCAGCACGTCGCCCCGGTCGAGAGCTTTCCGGTCGAGCGTTGGGATGCGGTCATCGCGATCAACCTGTCCAGCGCTTTTCACACCACCCGACTGGCGTTGCCCGCCATGCAGGCAGCCAACTGGGGGCGCATCATCAACGTGGCATCGGTGCACGGCCTGGTGGCGTCCGTGCAAAAAGCCGCTTATGTGGCCGCCAAGCATGGCATCGTCGGCCTGACCAAGGTCACTGCGCTCGAAAACGCCACCCGCAATGTCACGTGCAACGCCATCTGTCCGGGCTGGGTCCTGACCCCATTGGTGCAAAAGCAGGTCGATGCCAAGGCGCAAGCGTTGGGCATCAGCAACGAAGAAGCCACACGTCAATTGCTGGGTGAAAAAGAACCCTCCATGCAATTCACCACCCCCGAAGAGTTGGGTGAATTGGCGGTGTTCTTCTGCTCGGGCGCCGCCCACAACGTGCGCGGGGTGGCTTGGAACATGGACGGTGGCTGGGCGGCTCAGTAAGGCGTGAGCATCTACCAGACATGCGTTTGTGACGCGTGACCCAAACGGGGGCCGGGGGTCGTTGTGGTGTCCTGCGGGGTTTAGCATGACACCATGCCCTGGTCCAGCCCCGAACCCACACGCGACGAATTGGTGCAAGCCTTCAGCCGGCGGCTGGCTGCGGCCATGCGCCAGCGCGGCTGGAAACCGGTACCCAGCGTCCTGATGCGACAGTTCAACCGGGTGCACCGGGGCGAACCGATCACCCTCTACACCACCCGGAGCTGGTTGCGCGGCGAGTACATGCCCAGACCGCAGCGCCTGATCAGCCTGGCCTTGTGTCTGGGCGTTTCTCCGCATCAGTTGATGTATGGCCAGTTTTACGAAGCACCCTTTGCCAGTGAGCCCGCCGCCCCTTTGCTGCTGAGCGATCGGGAGCACCGATTGGTGCAGTGTTTGCGTCGCTTGGCACCGCAAGACCAGTGGCGGGTCGAGCAACTGGCCTGGCGCAGTCTGGCTCCGTCCAGAAGTCAGGCTGCCGACTGAATGCGGCTCAGGCGCGTGCGATCAGCGCCACCGCTCGGGCTTCGATCGCCTGCCCTTGCCCCACCGGCCCGAATTTTTCGGCGGTTTTGGCTTTCACGTTGACTTGGGTGGCTTCAATGCCCAGCGCCTGCGCCAATCGCCGCGACATCTCGGTCATGTGGGCAGCCAACCGCGGCTCCTGGGCCACCACCGT
>JACCDH010986338.1_pt1 | contig 11265 bp, 10 predicted proteins | sample 7442481 | NCBI WGS metagenome assembly JACCDH01 (sample SAMN15323433, study PRJNA562643) | freshwater metagenome | isolation source: river surface water | place: USA:Blue River Watershed | collected 2017-08-15 | reverse complement strand
TGCTGGTTTTGGGTATTTACCACCGTAGGTTGGGTAACTTGTTTATTGATACGAAGTCCATTTCCTGAGCTAATCGTTAGGTAATAGTATGTGGTGTCTGAATAAATATTTTTTTCACGTTCAATAGCATTACCATTTCTTTTCCAAACATCTTGTTGAGCTTTACCATAGAACAAAATATAATCGCCACCATCAAAACTTCCATCTCCCTCACCTTGCACCCAGATAGCATTTTCTAGTAAATCATCCGGACGAGTGGCTGATACCGGTTGAGGCAGAATTCCCGGACCGTAGCCGTATAATTTTATCGTTCTCGGATCAACACCTGATAAGTTGAAGCCCATTGAGTTTAACAAGTTGCGATCAATCTTGTGGAATCCGGTTCGGGTTACAGCTAATTTCACCCATGTACCTTGAGCCAAAAGAGAGTTGGAAGCAAATGCGCGCTTAGCAAGTCCACTTGAACTCACTTCTTCATAATCCACTACCACATCAAAAGAAATAATAGGTTGTGCACGACCATCAACAACAACTATTGGAGTAAAGGAAAATTGTACTGCTGCAAAACCTTTATCCTTTAAAGAAATCCAGTTTAATCCATAATTCGTCAATTGTTGAAGAGTAGTTTGGTTTTGAATAACTCCTGAGTTGGTGAATCGGCCAAAAACAACTCGCTCCAAACGAACAGATTTAATTACACCAGCTTTTGAAGGGGTGATGTAGGAAGCGAATTGGGGTAAGTAATTGGTTTGCTTTCCAATTACGGCCTTATCAAATGAAACATAAAGTGGAAATACTTGTTCTTCAACACGTGCATTAGCGGTTTCTACCCAAGAGATACTTTGGCTTAAACGCCACTCTTTGGCCAAAGAAATATTCGCAATTAGCACTGTAATTGAAAGAATTAGGTTTTTTTTTAGTCTTGATTGCAATAAAAATTGCATAAAAGTTATCAAATTATTTATACTTGAAAAATACATTAGCCGCTGAACTAAACGTTAACAAATGAAATTAATTATATGTTTATTACAAAAACAAGCTGTACTAGACATGAATAAAATACTATGGGGAAATGTCTGCTTAGCCTATTACCAAGGGTTTTGTAGAGAAATGGGGATAACAAGAAAATGAATTTTTTACTTTCGGCAAGAAAGAATGTAATTGTATATATGGCAATATTACTGATGGTGAAAGGAGACCTATTCGCACAGGATCCTCATTTCTCTCAGTTTTACGCTAATGCTGTTTACACAAATCCTGCTTTTGCCGGAAGTACTAATCATGGGCGTTTTGTAACCAATGCCCGTAACCAATGGAGTAGCATATCAGGAACATTCACCACATTATCTGCAGCTTACGATGAGCATTACGATATCATCAATGGTGGTATAGGTATCATCATCAGCCGCGACCAAGCAGGTGTGGGTTTGTTAACCACCAATACCATTTCAGGTGCATATTCTTATCAAATTCCGGTAAATAAATACCTTACTCTTCGTGCAAGTATCCAAGGTAGTTTAATGCAAAAAACATTAGACTTTGGTAACTTCACTTGGGGTGATCAAATTTTGAAAAGATATGGAATTGTTAAACCTGTAACAGGTGAAACTCCTCCAAATCCGGCTATTGTTATACCAAACATTTCAGCAGGTTTCGTTGCTTACACTAGAACATTCTATGGAGGTTTTGCAGTTCACAACATCACCGAACCAAGTCAAGCTTTTTGGAATAGCTATCAAGTAAAAAATACCATCCTTCGTAGAATCACCGTTCATGGTGGAATGCAAATCCCATTGAATAAGGCAAAAAATGCGAAGAACGCAAAAACCATTTCTCCCAACGTTTTATTCATGCAACAAGGTCCGTTTACTGAATTGAACTTGGGTATGTACTACAACAAAGGGGCCTATATCTTAGGTGGATACTTCCGTCAAACCACAGGCAACTCTGATGCTTTTATCTTTTTGTTAGGTTTACGTAAAGAAAAATTGAGAATAGGTTACTCATATGATGCCACAGTGTCGAATGCCAGACCGGGAGCGCCTGCTTCTCATGAAGTTTCGGTAGCTATCGAATTACGTAAACGTACCCCAAAAACACGTATCAGAGCAATTCGCTGTCCTGAGTTTTAATTGTTCCATATTTTCCATATTTGGCTATATTTGTAAGGAGTTAATCACCAAACATGTACATCAAACGAGCAATAGTTACCGGCATTATAGCACTTGCATCAGCAGGTTCTTTATTTGCTCAAGACCCACAGTTCAGCCAGTTTTATGGTGTGCCTCTTTATACCAATCCGGCAATGGCCGGTGCCAGTGGGAATATCAGGCTTAATGCGGCTTATCGTGACCAATATGTAGGTGTTTCTAATAATTTCCAAACCTCTTACTTTTCTCTAGATGGCCACGTGAATAAGTTGAATGGCGGACTAGGTGCTACTTTTTTAAGTGATGTTGCCGGTGATGGAAGGTTAACTACTACACAAGCGAGTTTAGCATATGCATTTCATACTGCACTTAGTCGTAAAGTACATATGCGTGCTGCAGTTCAGGGAACTTTCGTTCAAAAATCATACGATTACTCTAAGTTTAAATGGGGTGATCAAATTGACGATCGCTTAGGCTTTGTATATCCTACTGCGGAACCAGTTGGTTCACAAAACCGCATGTTTCCCAACTTTGGTGCAGGCTTTCTCATTTATTCTGATAGAGCATTTATTGGCTTTGCGGCCCACAATTTAACCGAGCCTAACCAATCATTCTATTACGAGAATAGCCCTAAAGAAGACTTTAAGTTACCAAGAAGATATACCGCGCATGCGGGCATCAATATTTCGCTTACCAACGAACGTAACGAAGACCAACGCATTATCCTTTCTCCAAACATACTCTACATGTCACAACGCAACTTTAACCAGTTAAATGTAGGTATGTACATCAAAAAGCAAACGCTAACTGCAGGTTTATGGTTCAGACAAACCAGTAAAAATTCAGATGCCGCTATTTTGATGGTAGGTATGAAATTTCCAAAATTCAGGTTAGGTTACAGTTACGATGTTACCGTTTCAGGCGCTCGTACTGCCACACAAGGCTCACATGAGTTAACCATGGCTATCGAGATTAAGCCTCCTAAAAAGAGCCGTTCTCGTATAAAAGTGCTCTCTTGCCCTGCCTTATAAGGCAAAAACCTTAAATAAATTGGAATAATTAGAAATTTTTTACGTTATATTTGAAAAATTTAACACAACTAACACATTTTATATGAAGCAGGTCACAAAAGTTTTTCTGTTAGCAGCACTTGCCCATACCGTGTTTGTAGGCACCGGTTGTAAGAAACAAAAATCTGAAACTACCGGATGGCAATACAATAACTCGAAATGGGGCGGCTTTGAAAAACCTAAATTCAAAGAACAAGAAACAGGTCCGGGCTTGGTGTTTATCGAGGGCGGTACTGTAACACTTGGTAACTTTGAAAATGATGTCATTTTTGAACGCAATGCGCTCAAAAGACGTGTGTCGATTCCTAGTTTCTATATGGACGAAACTGAGGTTACTAACTTCCACTACTTAGAATATTTGTATTGGTTGAATCGTGTATACGTGGATAATCCATTAGTATATCGTGGTTCATTACCTGATACCTTGGTATGGCGTAACAAATTATCGTACAACGAACCTTATGTATTGTACTATTTACGTCACCCTGCTTATCGTGATTATCCGGTAGTTGGAGTAAGTTGGTTACAAGCTAAAGCGTATACCGAATGGCGTACTGATCGTGTGAACGAAATGATTATGGTGCGTGAAGGTTTCATTGAGTTAGATGTTAACGCAACAGGAGATAACAACTTCAATACGGAAGCATATTTATTAGGTTTGTATCAACCACCTAATGTAAAGAAGATGCTTAAGGATTATGCTCCAAATGGTAAAGATCGTCAAGTGCGCATGGAAGATGGTATTTTATTACCTGATTACCGCTTGCCAACTGAAGCTGAGTGGGAATATGCTGCTTACGGCTATATGTCTCCTGAGTATAATGAAAACATTGACGTTAAACGTATTTATCCTTGGGACGGTTTAACCATGCGTAGAAGCGATACCGAGAAAAACCGTGGTACTATGTATGCTAACTATATGCGTGGTAGAGGTGATGCTGCGGGTGTTGCAGGTCGCTTGAACGATGGTGGTTTTTACACCGTTCCTGTTAAAAGTGAAGAGTTTTTACCTAATGATTTCGGTTTATACCATATGGCCGGTAACGTAAGTGAATGGACTATGGATGTGTATCGTCCATTATCATGGGAAGATGGTCAAGAGATGGCTCCATTCCGTGGTAACGTATACAAAACTAAAGTTACTGATGCTGACGGTATCGTAGCAGAGAAAGATAGTTTAGGACGTATCCCTTATAGAGAGGTTACGGAAGCTGAAAATGCTAAACGTAGAAACTACAAAAAAGCAAACAACATTGGTTATAAAGATGAGTTAACCTACGAAGATATCGAGCAAAAATATGACTATGGTGCAACTTCATTAGTTCGTAATACAGCTCGTGTTTACAAAGGTGGTTCATGGAATGATCGTGCATACTGGATGACTCCGGGTTCACGCAGATACCTTGACGAAGACTTGTCTACAGCTACTATTGGTTTCCGTTGCGTAATGGACCGAGTAGGTGATCCAAGAAAGAAATAACGGATCCATATCCATAAAAAAGGCTGTTCAATCGAACAGCCTTTTTTATTTATCCTGATGCTAAAAAGTATTTACCATTAAACAGCGCGCATACTTAAATCCATAGCTTTAACGCTATGTGTCAATGCGCCTGACGAGATATAATCAACACCAGTTTCCGCATATGAGCGTAATGTTTGTAATGTGATGCCACCGCTAGCTTCTGTTTCAAAACGACCATTAATTAATGCCACTGCTTCTTTCAATAATTCCGGAGAGAAGTTATCCAACATAATTCGATCAACACCACCAATGGCTAACACTTGGTTCAGCTCATCAATACTTCTGGTTTCAATTTCAATTTTTAAGCTAAGGTTATTTTGGGCCAAATAGTTCTTTGTGCGTGAAATGGCACTAGATATTCCGCCTGCAAAATCAACGTGGTTATCTTTAATCAGAATCATATCATACAACCCAATGCGATGATTTGCACCTCCACCAATTTTAACGGCCCATTTTTCTAATAAACGCATACCGGGTGTGGTTTTTCGAGTATCTAAAATCTTAGTGTGAAGTCCCTCTAATACCTGAACATACTTTGCTGTTTGCGAGGCCACTCCACTTAAACGTTGAATAAAATTAAGCACCGTGCGCTCTGCAGTGAGCATACTGCGTGATGAACCTGCAATTTCCATCACTACATCACCATAAGCAATGATGTCTCCCTCCTCTTTCAACAAGTTTACGTGTAAGGTTGGGTCAATTTTTTTGAATATATGCTCCGCTAAATGTAACCCTGCAATAATACCTTGGTCTTTGGCTACAATAATAGATTTACCTGTTTCTGCTTCATCAATCGTGGCTAACGAAGTATGATCTCCCTCTCCGATGTCCTCAGCGAATGCAATATCAATTAGTTGAATAACTAACGGATTTAATAATAAGTCTTTCATGAATACTGGCTTTTATTCTTTCTCTATTCTCATCTCATGAACCAAGCTGGTTCCATTTCCGGTGTCTTTCATAAAAATGTACACCCTGTATTTTCCTTGTGCAGTTTCGTAAATAGCAATGGCGTATTTAGCACCCTGTCCTGAACTACCACGATGTTGTATAGTGATGGTCTTAGGTTGATTTTGAGCTAAGAAATTACGAAGCATTATTTCTGCCTGTTGTTTGCTATACACACCCTCGTTATCATTAATAGTCAGTTCAACACTTGTATTTAAGTAACGTGCCAAGTCTTTCGCATTTTGGTTTTTTAATGCGTTTACTACATCGTCAAATACATCGGCAAATGCTACAGCCACTAAAAGTGTGAACACTAATGTGAGGGTATATTTTAAAAATCGGTTTTTCATGGTTATTTAAAATCTAGCACACGGTATGCTAAAAGCGTGCCACAGGTGCAAATTACTAAAAATGTTGACACCTAAAATACCTCGGCAAAAAACTTTTATTACTTACTTTTGCAACATGACAAAAAAAGCTGCACTTGTTATTCTTGACGGTTGGGGAAATGGGAAACCATATGATGGAAATGCTATTTACCAGGCACATACTCCAAACTTTGATGCCATCGTAAAAAAGTACCCGGGAACGAGTATTAGAACCAGTGGGTTAGACGTTGGACTTCCTGACGGACAGATGGGAAACAGTGAAGTGGGGCATATGAATTTAGGTGCAGGTCGTGTGGTATATCAACAATTAGTACTTATTAATAAAGCATTTGCTGAAGGCTCGTTAGCACAAAATGCAACTATGCAGCAAGCCATTACTTATGCTAAACAACAGCAAAAACCAATTCATTTAATTGGCTTGGTTAGTGATGGTGGCGTGCACTCAAGCATTGAACATTTAGTTGGCTTATGCGAATTAATGAAGCAAGAACAAGTGCCTTCATTTTTTGTGCATGCCTTCACGGATGGGCGTGATACGGATCCTAAAAATGGTATCTCCTACTTGCAACGTTTGCAACAAACGTTGGCCACTACAGGTGGTAAATTAGCTTCGGTGGTAGGGCGGTATTATGCGATGGATAGAGACAAACGTTGGGAGCGTGTAAAACTCGCTTATGATTGTTTGGTTCATGCCGTTGGCGAAAAAAGCACAGATGTATTGCAAACCATGCAGCAACGGTATAATGCCAATGAAACAGATGAGTTTATTAAACCAATAATTGCAGTAAACGAAAACCAAAATCCTATTGCACAAATACAAGATGGTGATATAGTAATCTGTTTCAACTTTAGAACAGATCGCGGACGTGAAATTACTCAAGCCCTTTGCCAGCAGGATTTTCATGAGCAAAATATGCACAAGCTCAACTTGCATTATGTAACTCTAACCGACTACGATAAAACATTTAACGGAGTGAATGTGGTATTTCCGGATATCGATTTACGTATGACTTTAGGTGAAGTTTTAGCGAAGTATGGAAAGAAACAAGCACGTATTGCTGAAACAGAAAAGTATCCGCATGTAACCTTCTTCTTTAGTGGTGGCCAAGAGACCCCGTTTGATGGTGAAGTTCGTCATTTAGCGCCATCTCCAAAAGTGGCCACCTACGATTTGCAACCTGAAATGAGTGCAGAACAAGTATGCCAATTCACCTTAGCAGAGATGCAACAAGGTGAGGTAGACTTTATTTGCGTGAACTTCGCGAATCCGGATATGGTTGGACACACCGGTGTGGTTGAAGCTGAAATTAAAGCCGTAGAGAAAGTAGATGAATGCTTAGGACGAATTGTAAAGTTAGCCGAAGAAAAAGGATACACATTATTGGTAACTGCCGACCACGGTAACGGAGAATACATGGTGAATGAAGAAGACGGAAGTCCGAATACAGCACATACTACGAACGAAGTTCCCTGCATCATGGTGAATGGTCCGAAGAAAAGACTAAGACCAGGACGCTTAGCTGATCTTGCCCCAACCCTACTTGCACTACTTGAATTGCCTCAACCGGAACAAATGACCGGACAATCTATATTATGCGATTAGGAGCGGCTTTTATATTGCTCACGATGATGGCTGCATGCTCTTCATCAAGCAAAAAAGAACAGATGCGCTTGTTTGATACCAAACAGTTTTTTGAACAAGAAGTATCGCGTTTAACCCAACAACAAGTTGGATTGAAAAAGCATGTTATGCTCAATAAGAAACAAGATACTGTGATGGCATCAACACTAGTTGATTGGACAAATGAACTACAACCTTTTTTACAACTTGATTTGGCTAAGCCCGTTAATCAGGGAAGCTTTGATTTAGACAGTGTAAATACTTTAGAAGGTATACTCATAAACTATACAGCTAAAGACAGTCTTCAAAAAATTGATGTGGTTTCTATTTGGTTTAATCATGAACATCAACCCATAAAATTAACCGCAGGATTTAGGCAACATAATCAGTTTTATGAACAGCAAAAACAATTAACATATGTTCGTGACTCCGGGTTTGTGATTGAAACGAAACAATACACTTCTCTAACCGACAGTGCCTATTTTAACATTACCGGACATTTTATTCAAACTCCATAAAAAAAGCCCCGATGCAAATCAGGGCTTTTTATTTTATCGTAAATCAATGACTTCGCACTTAGGAAATTTCTTTGCATCAAACACAAAGAACTTATCTTCCAATTTCACGTTGGGATATTGATTGGTAACTGTGTAGGTATGTATGGTACCACTTTTTTCAAACACTTGCGATTTAGTAATAGTCTGATTCGTCTTATCAACCGTTAATTTGATTTTGAAGAAATTCTTCTTTTTATCTTTTGGAGTGAGTTCAAGCAAAGCAATTTCACTTTTACCCTCTTTTTTAGCTTCTAAAATTTTGGAAAGAAAACCTTTATCGTACATGGTAAATAAATCATCTAAACGAATGGGAGCTTTCTTTGCGTCATAGTTGTTCACCTGCACTTCGTTTGCTTCTTTGCTGTATGTCCAAACCGTTTTATTATCACACATAATAATTTGGTCGGCAATATCCAGGCGAAACTTATTGCCTTTCACATAAATGCTGCCCTTTTGCTTTTCACTAATATTCTCCGCTTTACTCTCAATACTGTATATGAAATCAGCTTTTATAGTTTTAAAGTTTTTGTAACGGTTGCTAATTACATTTAACAACTTATCAGCAGCCTTATCAGCAGGTGCTGGCTTCTGGGCAACAGCCACCGTGGCAATAAAAGCTAAAATCAATCCTAATCGTTTAATCATGTTTTTCAATTTTCTGTATCTTATCAAATAATGTACCGTTAATCTTCAGCACGCTCAATTAAAGCTTGTGGTAAACTCTTAGCCGCCTTGGCTCCTAGTTTTTTCAAATCTTCACTACGTTTCACCAAATTACCTGTGCCTTGGTGCAGCTTATTCATAGCCGACTCATATGCTTTTTGAGAATCGCGCATTTTATTACCTAAAGCAATCAAATCATCAACAAAGCCGACAAACTTATCATACATATCGCCAGCTTTATTCGCAATATCAATAGCATTCTTGTTTTGGTATTCTTGTCGCCAAATATTAGCAACGGTGCGTAATGTAGCTAATAACGTAGATGGACTAACAACAACAATGTTGCGTTCAAATGCATCGTTAAATAACTGTGTGTCGTTCTGAATAGCTAAGGCAAACGCAGACTCGATAGGCATAAACAGCAACACAAAATCCAAGCTCTTCACCCCATACAAGTTTTGGTAGTTCTTATCACTCAATCCTTTAATGTGTGCACGAATAGATTGAATGTGTTCTTTAGCAGCTACTAATTTAGTTGCGTCATCGTCTGATGATACAAAGCGTTCGTAAGCCACTAAACTTACTTTGGAATCAATAATCAAACATTTGCCATCAGGTAGGTTAATGAGTACATCCGGCTGAAAACGTTTTCCATCCTCAGTAGTTACACTTGCTTGAGTAATGTATTCTCTATCCTTTACTAACCCTGATTTTTCTAGAATACTTTCCAAAATAAACTCACCCCAATTGCCTTGTGTTTTGGTATCACCTTTCAAGGCTTTGGTTAAGTTTTGTGTGTCTTGGTGCATCTGCTGATTCAGGCTCATGAGCTGCTTAATTTCGCCTTTGAGCATATTACGCTCGGCAGCTTCAGTATCGTACACCTTTTGAACCTTATCCTCAAAGTCTTTAATTTTCTCTTTTAGCGGAGTTAAAATCGTATCGAGCGATTGGCGGTTTTGATCCGTAAACTTCTGCGATTTTTCCTCTAAAATTCTATTGGCTACCAATTCAAAATCTTTGGTGAGTCGTTGTTGCAACTGTTGCAACTCCTCACGTTGTTCTTCCAAACGCGTTTGCAGGTTTTTATTATTGGTATCCGAAGTAGCTAGCTTATTAGTTAAGGAAAGTACTTGTTCACGCTCGCGCTCAATGGCTTGAACCAACTCGTTCTTCTCGCGCTCCATAAATTGTAGCGAAGAAGTTAAGGCACTTTTTTGGTTTTCGGCAGCCATTACCTCTTGGCGCATACGTTCCAGCTCGGCCATATCGCCACCAACCGGCTGTTGAGCCTTACGCATAAACCAAGCCAGCGCAAATCCCACCAATAATCCTACAAGTAAATATGCAAACTCCATTCGTTGTGTTTGATGCAAAGCTAACTTCAATTTTCTTAACGTGCCACTTTTTACACCTCAATTCACCCAACTTTTATTTATTTTTATCAACCATTAAACCTTAGAGGCTAAATGGCATCAAAGCAGCAACTATGCAAAGAACCGATGAGGAAATTTTACACGCCTTTCGCTTGAATAAGCGCGATGAAATTGCCTTTGGCTGGTTGCTCGACAATTATCAGCAGAAAATATATTGGCATATACGCAGAATGGTGATTAGCCATGATGATGCCGATGATGTTTGTCAAAACACCTTGGTTAAAATTTGGGAAAACCTACACACTTTTAAAGGCGAATCGCAGTTATACACTTGGATCTATCGCATTGCCACCAATGAAGCGCTTACCTTTTTAAATAAAAAGAAGCACCATTTGGATATCGACCAAACCTCGCCCGAACTGATGACTCACCTTACCGCAGCTAATTATTTTAATGGAAATGCAGCCGAACTCAAACTGCAGCAAGCCATTTTACAATTGCCCGAAAAACAACGTTTGGTGTTTAACCTCAAGTATTTTGAAAACATGAAGTACGAAGAAATGAGTGAAGTGTTAGAAACATCCGTAGGTGCGTTGAAAGCCTCATACCACCATGCTGTAAAAAAAATTGAAGAACTCGTAACCGCCTCTTAAACCTTTTAAAATTTCAATCATCCAAAACACATGCACAACCAAAAACCATCAGCAAACAACGGATTCACTACCCCACCTCAGTATTTTGAGGAGGCTAAGAGCCGTGCCTTGTTGCGCATAAAGCAAGGAGGGTTTACCACTCCCGATGGTTATTTTGAACAACAACGTAATGCACTTTTACAACGCACTAAACCAACACCCAAAGTAGTACCTTTGCGCAGTTGGTGGTATGCCGCAGCAGCTATTTTACTGATTGGTTCTTGGGTATTAATGCGTAACATCAGTAGCACTTCAACACCTGACCAACCGGCCGCGG
>JACCDH010645806.1_pt1 | contig 11265 bp, 10 predicted proteins | sample 7442481 | NCBI WGS metagenome assembly JACCDH01 (sample SAMN15323433, study PRJNA562643) | freshwater metagenome | isolation source: river surface water | place: USA:Blue River Watershed | collected 2017-08-15 | reverse complement strand
TGTTGCGATGGTTGGGATTTCAGGGTTTGTCCATGCACGATCTGGAACCCTATCTGGATGGTCGCAAACAGGGCAGGGTGGCGGGCATTACCTTTGACGACGGTTACCTGAACAATTACGAACATGCTTTGCCAATATTGAAGAAATACGGTCACACTGCAACATGTTATGCCGTCAGCGACTTGATAGGACAAACAAACCAGTGGGATGAGGGGATGGTGGCACCCAAGGCCTTGATGGATCGACAGCACTGGTTGAAGTGGATCGAAGCCGGGATGGATATCGGATCACACACACAACTGCACATTGATTTGACGGAAACAAATGACGAGTTGGCATGGGAACAAATAAGTCAATCTAAGGCATTGCTCGAGACAAACTTGAACATAAAAGTGGCTCATTTTTGTTACCCCTATGGTCGCTATCAAAAACATCACATGGAAATGGTCAAAGCAGCAGGCTATCTGACAGCCACCACAGTTGAACGGGGTCTCTTTCGTGTAGGCGACGATCCCTTTCAGATTGCCAGGGTTGGCGTATATGCATCCACGAATATGATTCAATTTATTATCAAGGTGATGACGCAAAGAGAAGCAAAAAAGGCCAGTTTACTATAGAGATTGCAATGATAAAAGAAATTACGATACTATGTGATGGGGGATTATGCAACAGATTGAATTCACTTGTTGTTGGCTTTTTAATTGCTGACTATTATCAGCTCAAATCTGTTATAAGTTGGCCTGTAAATAACTGGTGTGAATTGAGCTCAAGTAATATCTTTGAGGATAATCATTTTTTTGATTTTAATGCCCAATCAATAGATGAATTGAAATATTCGGCAGAGGAAACCATTTTAGTTGCCCATGAGAGACAGAACTTTAAAATTAATATTGATTTGCAACCTAACAAATTAAACAGCTTTGCAGAACTGATAAGCGGCATAGATGAATCGCGAAAACAATCTATCATTTATTACAATTCCACAATTCCAAAATACATTACAAATGAAATGATTAATCGCGCTCTCGGCTCTATCAATTTTTTAAAAAAATATAATGATTTGGCTGATGATTTTATGCTGCAAGAAAATTTGATAACAGATAAGTATTGGTCTTTGCATATGCGTGGTACGGATTTTGGGCACACAAAAATGTATTTCTTAAAATGGAAATTGATTTCATATTTTTTGACTGGTAATATTTTTTTGTGCACAGATGATGACAGTGTCGTGGATATGTTTGCAACAATAAAGAAATTAAAAATTAGGAAAAATATCTCTAGAGTTGAAAAATTTAAAAGCAACCTGCATTGGAATGATCAAATTCAAGATGAAAATAATCGCATATTCAATTTTAATGTTCATCGAACTTCCATGACGGTATCAGATGCGATAGTGGATTTAATATTGCTGAGTCGGGGAAAAATCATTTTAACAAGTGATAGTACGTTTTTAAAATTTGCCGTTTTGATGCAAAATTTTCGTCGTTTTAATGAATTGCTGCAAAGGTATTAAAATGTCAAAATTGAGAGAAATTGTAAAAAATTTAGCATTATCAAAAAATAGAAAAATTGTTGAAACCCAACCTATTTCCGATGTAAATTCATTAATCAAGCATTTATGGCCCCAAAAAACTGAGTATGATTTAATAAGAATTGGTGCAAACGGAGATGGAAGCTATCTTCTTCCCAATGATCTTGAAAATATTGCTGCATGTTTCTCTCCTGGTGTTTCTTATGTTGCTGATTTTGAGTTGGCTATTGCCGCAAAAGGGATTCCATGTTTCATGATTGACGCCTCAATCACTGAGCCGCCTGTTTTTCACAAACTTTTTACATTTCAGTCACTCTTCTTGGGTACGAAAACACACGAACACTTCATCACTTTGCAAGACTGGGTGGAAAATTCAAACATACTTCAAAATAAAGATCTGCTGCTGCAAATGGACATAGAAGGCGCAGAATGGGCTGTACTGCTGTGTGTTGACATTGAATTGTTAAAAAGATTTAGAATAATAGTTATCGAATTTCACGATGTTGACGGCATCGTAGAAAGAAAAATTTTCCAGTACATGAAAGCTGTTTTTGATAAAATACTCGATTATTTTACCGTCGTTCACATACACCCTAATAATAATGACGGATATATTAATTACCATAATCAAAAAATACCAAGAACAATTGAAATGACTTTACATAGAAGCGATAGGATTAAACAAAAAGAGCCGGCTCGCTCATTTCCGCATCCGCTTGATATCAAAAATAACCCGTCTGCGCCGGACTTTTCGCTGCCTGAAGAGTGGTTTGAAAACACACCTGCTGCATGAAAGAAGTGAATGAATTTATTTAGCCTTAATTTCAAAAAAAAATTAAATATTAAAATGGAGCCTGTGTATGCATGGCTGGACTCTAAAATTTCTCAATTTAAAGGTGGAAATATTCTATTTCTCGACTGCGGTTCTAATTTGGGGCAAGGATACGAATGGTTTTCAAAGTACTTTAACTCGACATTGGTAGAGTTTGAAATGTTTGAGCCAAATCCTAATTGTGCCGATTTGCTGCGAACTAAACAATACGTCTCCTCTGGTAGGGTCAAGCTTCATCAAATTGGAGTAGGATTAAAATCTGAAAAAGTCAAATTTTATGGTCTTCAAAATGAAGAGGGTGGAAGCCTCTCCCAAGGCGGGTCAATTATAAAAAATCATAATTCAAACTATTACTCTGCTAAAGATGAAAATTCAATTGAGGTAGATATTCTTGATTTCAGAAAATTTTTATATAAAAAAAGACATGATTATTCTTCTATAGTGGTTAAAATGGATATTGAAGGTGCTGAGGTCGATTTGTTGGAGCAAATGCTATTAGATGATTCTATTGATTTAATTGACATCTTGTATGTTGAGTTTCATTCTGAATATCAAAATAATTCACAACGTATCGAGACAGCTGCTAGGGAGGAGGGAATAATTGAGAAAATTAAAATGCGCAAAAAAACCAAACTTCGTATTTGGCACTGATATTTAAATATGATAAATTAAACTATTCAAGTTATTAAAGTATATCTATGAAAAAAAATGCTCTGATCACGGGTGTTACAGGTCAAGACGGCTCCTATCTTGCCGAATTCCTTTTGGATAGGGGTTATGTGGTCCATGGCATCAAACGCCGGGCCTCATCCTTCAACACCTCTCGCATCGATCACATTTACCAAGACCCGCACGCTTCCCATAAGCGCTTGCACCTGCACTATGGTGATCTGTCCGACTCGAGCAATCTGACCCGCATCATTCAGCAGGTTCAACCCGATGAGGTCTACAATCTGGGTGCGCAAAGCCATGTGGCGGTGTCTTTCGAGTCACCCGAGTACACCGCCGATGTTGATGCCATAGGCACGCTGCGTTTGTTGGAGTCCATCCGCTTTTTAGGCTTGGAAAATAAGACCCGGTTTTATCAAGCCTCGACATCAGAGTTGTATGGATTGGTGCAGGAAATCCCGCAAAAAGAGACCACGCCGTTCTACCCGCGCAGCCCCTATGCGGTGGCCAAGCTCTATGCCTACTGGATCACGATCAACTACCGCGAAGCCTATGGCATGTACGCCTGCAATGGTATTTTGTTCAACCACGAAAGCCCACGCCGAGGGGAAACATTTGTGACCCGCAAAATCACCCGTGGTTTAGCCAACATCGCCCAGGGCTTGGAGCCTTGTCTATATATGGGCAATATGGATGCCTTGCGCGACTGGGGCCACGCCAAAGACTATGTGCGGATGCAATGGATGATGCTGCAACAAGAGCGGCCCCAAGACTTTGTGATTGCCACCGGTGTGCAGTATTCTGTGCGCGAATTCGTCCGCCGCTCAGCCGAGCGACTGGGCCTCACGCTAACCTTTGAAGGTGAGGGCGTGCATGAGCAGGCCCGGGTGAGCGCCATCCATGGCGACATGGCCCCTGCGCTGAAGGTGGGCGATGTCATCGTCAAGGTGGACCCGCGCTACTTCCGTCCCTCAGAGGTTGAAACCCTGCTCGGCGACCCAGCCAAGGCCAAAAAAGAACTGGGTTGGGTGCCCGAGATCACCCTGGACCAGATGATCGATGAGATGGTCGCCAACGACCTCAGCCAGGCCCAGCAGCTGGCTTTGTTGCGCAAGAGAGGCTACAACGTGGCCGTGGGCGTCGAGCGATGAAAACCAACGCCAAGATCTATGTGGCCGGCCACCGAGGCATGGTGGGCTCGGCCATTGTGCGGCTCTTGCAGACTCAAGGTCACACCCAGATCCTGACCCGAACGCATGCCGAGCTGGACCTCACCCGGCAGAGTGATGTTGAGGCTTTTTTAAAAGCCGAAAAGCCTGACTACATCTTTGTCGCGGCGGCCAAGGTAGGCGGTATCCATGCCAACAACATCTACCGTGCTGACTTTATCTACCAGAACCTGATGATGGAGGCCAACCTGATTCAGGGGGCTTATGCCGCTGGGGTGCAAGACCTGATGTTTTTGGGTTCTAGTTGTATTTATCCGCGCGATTGCCCGCAACCCATCAAAGAGAACTATTTGTTGACCGGGCCTCTGGAGCCCACCAACGAACCCTACGCGCTGGCCAAAATCGCCGGCATCAAATTGTGCGAAAGTTTCAACTACCAATACGGCACCCGATACACCAGCGTCATGCCGACCAACCTGTATGGCCCGGGCGACAACTATGACCTGCAAAACAGCCATGTGCTGCCCGCCTTGATCCGCAAAGCGCACGAGGCTAAGATGCGCGGAGACAACGAGTATGTGGTGTGGGGCAGTGGTAAGCCCATGCGCGAGTTTTTGTATGTGGACGACTTGGCGGCGGCTTGCGTGCACCTGATGCGCCAAGGTTACCATGGCTCCCTGCTCAACATCGGCACTGGCACCGACGTGACCATTCGAGAGTTGGCCGAGTTGGTGATGAAGGTGGTCGGGTTCAAAGGTAACATCGTGTTCGATGCCAGCAAGCCCGATGGCACCCCACGAAAATTGCTGGACGTCTCGGCCGCTGCGGCCCAGGGTTGGCGGGCACAAACCTCTCTAGAAGCGGGTATTTTTTTGGCGTATAAGGATTTTTTAAGTCAATATGGTTGAAACTTGTCACTTTTAGGCGCATACAGGCAAACTGAAACGAATTTTGCGGGGCCGACTAACAATCGTAATCAAATCAAAGTATTTTTAAATACCAACTCATAATAAGAACCCACATTTACTTTATGTGCAAACTCTACTCTATTTATCTCTTGAAAACCATATTCTTGCATAAATAAATATATTTCATTTAATGTGCAATTTCCTTGATATGCCTGAAAATCTGCGGCCTCAAGTTTGATGTATTTGAACTTACGAATATGATTAATGCAACCTTCAAGAACCATTAATTCAGAGCCTTGTGTATCCATGACAAGTGTGTCAAAATGAGAATTCTTGCCTTTGTAGCTATACAAAAAATCATCTAATTTAATTGAGGTAACTTGAATTGATTGGATCTGTTTTACATTTGGCCACAATTCTTTATGTGCTTTCATCTCAAAAATGGATGAAGATTCACCATCATTATTTGTTAAATGAAAGTCATAAACTTTATTGCTCTCATTGCTGATCAGAAATGGATGACACTCCTGGCAATATAAATCCAGTATATTTGCCTGTAATTTTAAAAATACTTCTGGAATGGGCTCAAACCATATAACTGGTAATCGATTGAAATGATAAAAGTATCTTTCTTGGCCAGAGTTGGCGCCGACATGAATTACTCCTTTTGAAAATTTAAAAAAGGCATCCCCAGCCGTTGGATTATATTTCCCTCGAATGCAGCGTGAGAAATATCGCAATTGATCAATAAATTTCATAATTATGTATATTGGTGAAGAAAACCTGATGAGGTCAAAAAAGTTAAATCATGTATGGGTTTAAATGAAGCCGCCTTTAAATATCACTTCGCATTCCCAAAAAAACTTGAAGACCATTAAGAATCAAGTGCATGTAAAATGTCATTTGTCGAATAGCTTTTTTATATAATTTTTTACTTTGCGAAAATGCGGTTCATTTCGAACAGAAAATCCACGTTTAATATTTTTTTCGAAAGGATAATTATATTTATTCATGAAGTAATCCAATGGGGCTTTGTAGCAATTGTTTTTTAAATGATGCTCCAGACTTAAAAACTCCTGTACCACTTCTCGGTCCAGCATTGGGTATCTTGATTCAATCCCGAAATGACCAAAAATAATTTCCTCTTTGAATAAATAGTGTGACTGCGTGTCGCCATAAAACTTTTTCCAAGGGAAAAAATAATCTATATTCTCGGGAAAAAGCCCTCCAAATTCAGAATGATTTATGAATTTGATACCGGCGTGTCCGTAATCAGAAAAAATCTCATCTGCACCTGCACCTGATAAATTAACTTTAATATGTTTACTGCTTGCCTCACGAGCAATTAAAAAGCATCCTTGCGCACCCGCATCTTGGTTGAGCGAGTAATCACGGGAGGTTATGCTCTGTAAATCAGGTCTTGTGGGATCTACGTTTTGTGCAATTTCGGCAGCAATTTTTCGACTTGATGTTTTTGATATTGCTGGTAACTTGACATACGACTGAACGACATTACTACAGAATGCGAGACGTTGTTCAATGATTGAAGAGTTTTCACCACTGTCGACTGTGAAAACATGATGTTTGATATTTAATAATCTCATGGCAAGTGAAATGGCACCTGAATCATATCCGGAAGACAGGCTGAGCATGGGTTGATGTGCGCCATGAGTCGCTCTTTTCCGAATCGATTCGATGAATGCCTCCTCCCAGTCATTGAAATTAGATTTATATTGTTTTGTATTAAATTTATATACGGGAAATTCTTCCGATATTTTCAAATTTCCATTAGAAAAATCGACTTGATATCTTGTGTTTGCGGTTGCCGATTGAATTTTTTTGAATCCCAATGAGGTCAGTGCGCTGGGATAACTTGCCAACCCTATTTCAGATGGGTCATCTGATCGGCCCCAAAATAGTGGCTTAGTCATGAATGGGTCTGTCATAATTTCTATGATTGATCTTTTTAGATCCATTAGTACGATAGCATACTCACCAACGATTGATTTGCCAAAGTTCTCTTTCTGCTCATCGTGAGCAGCAATAATAGATTCTGTATCGGACTTAAAATCACCAAATTCTTGGTAATTATATATCTCGCCATTAAATAAAAGGTATTGATTTTTAAATTTATTGTCCTGATATGGTTGTGTCACCATTGAACCGGAGATATCCAGAAGGCTATGGCTTAGAGAGATAAATTTACCGCTTCCCGCACGCAATGAAAGGTGAGAAGTATGACTGGGCCCTCGATTTCTGATGAAAATATTCGCTTTGTTCAGCTCCTCTGATGTGATTGCTTTTTTCGTCAATGCTAGAATAAAACCGCACATTTATTTTCCTCCCTTTGGCATTGCTTTTCCACATCATGGCACTCAAAAAAATTCAGATAGTTAGCCCATCGAACATGGTTACCGGAGGACCTGAGTCTCTTCACAATTTATGCAATTTACTAAGTTCATCTGGGTTTAATGCGCAAATGGTCTACTACCCTTATGCCCCAGATCATACAGTTCCTTTGCCTTACGTCAAGTATCAAGTTAAAGTCGCTGAGTTGGATGACTCTTCCGATGTGGCGATCGTTTTCCCCGAAACACTTTGCATGCCTGCTCTTAGGTTGAATCGCGCACATTCCTGCATATGGTGGTTGTCTGTTGATGCATTTTTAGAGGTTAGAGATTACAATCTAAAAGACACACTTAGATATTATAGACGTGCATTGAAAGGAAAAAGACCTTTTCGCGGCATTAAGGCACTCTCCTCATTGACACATTTTTCAAAATGTCATTACGATGAAGAATTTTTGGATCTTCATCACATTCCTCATTTACGCCTTTCTGGCCCGATCTCTCACACATACATTGATTTTGCTCTGAATAATGATGTCACGCGTATGAAAAAAAATAATGTTATTTTGTACAACCCTAAAAAGACATCGCCTAGTTTGATCGCACAGCTGAAAGACTATTCAGGACGTGATTTCATGGCGTTAAGCAATTTGGATGAGATCGGTTTAATTGAAACTTTTTCACAAGCAAAAATTTATATCGATTTTGGAAATCATCCTGGTCTTGAGAGAATGCCCAGAGAAGCGGTTGTATGCGGTTGTTGTGTTATCACTGGCCGTCGCGGATCAGCTGCTAACCCATTTGATATTCCCATACCCGAGATCTATAAGATAGATGAAAATTCATCTTTGTTTGCGAATACTTTTAATAATCTGGTAAATCTAATCATTGATAATTATGAGGCTAGAGTCAAAGATTTTGATATGTTTCGTCATTCGGTTTTAATTTCTCGCGAAATTCAAAAATCCGAATGTTTGAAAATTATGAAAGAACTGAAAATTCAAAAAATTTAATTATTTCCAATTAAATTGGCCGGCAAATCTATCTGCTAAAAGAGTCATTCCGTATTTATTAAATTCATTCTCCCTGGATTCTTTTTGGGCTTTTCTTAAATTATATTTAACAAGCTTGCGCTCTAACCATGTCTGATTTAGTAGTTTCCTGTCTTTGTGTTTGATTAAAACTTTGTCATCTTGTATTCCCAGTTTTTTCTTCATGTCTTTTTGAGTTACAGATCCGAAATGATGAATCCAGCTATCACCGCTCAATCCTGTTTTTACTCGGCTTTTTCTGATTTCGTTAAAAAAAATGGCATCTTCAAATCCAAGTAATTTTGGGTTGGCTCTGAAATATCCGATTTCAAAAAAAACAGATTTGTGTATGCACATGCAAACAGCATCTTCATATGGAGTGCGGATTACATTATGCATTCGTTTTTTGAATTCTTTTAATGTTGGCTGTACGTCATAGTCTGCTTCGCCGTCAATTCGTGCTGGTGAAACTATTTTTAAATTGTTTGTAATTGCGCTATCAATTAAATCATTAATCCAATTCGGCGTCACCAGTATGTCATTGTTCATAACGACAGTCCACTCAGATTGAAGATGCAATATGCCCTGATTCCAAGCGGCACCACACGCCAAATTTTCTTTATTATAGATTCTTGCACCCAGAGAAATTTTCTCCAGAAATTCGCGAGTGGTGTCGGTTGAGGCGTTATCAACAACCACTATTTTATCAAGGGGTGTATTTGACTCTATGAGGCTCGCGATACATTTTTTCGTGTATTCAACCGAGTTATAGCAGGCAAACGTAACTGAGTAATCGTGAGTCATATTAATTCGATTTGATGAAAATCACATATCAGATTTCGTCTGAATTGGACTTGGAATTGAAAAGGGTGTGATAAAGATTTTTTTTCTCTAGCAGATCCCGATGCTGTCCTTTCTCGACGATTCTGCCTTTGTCCATCACGACGATCAGATCTGCTTTCTCAATGGTGGATAGCCGATGAGCAACTATCAATGTGGTTCGACCTGAGCTGAGTCTGTTCAGGGCTTCTTGTACGAGACGTTCGGATTCATTGTCCAAGGCAGAAGTGGCCTCGTCCAATATTAAAATGGGCGAATCTTTATACATGGCCCTGGCAATGGCCAAACGTTGTTTTTGTCCACCCGAAAGTTTTGAGGCGTTGTGACCCACGATGGTGTCAATTCCTTGTGGCAGTTGCATCAACCATTCGCCCAGGTTTGCTGACTCGAGGCACCGTATTGCTTTATTTTTGTCAGGAATTTGTCCTAAACATACGTTATTAAAAAGTGAGTCATTCATAACGATGACATGTTGACTGACCATTCCTATTTGGTGCCTGAGAAACTCTAGATCGTATTGGTCAATGGAAACATGATCAATCTTGATTGAACCTGAAGAGGGCGATATCCAGCGAGGTAGGACATTGACTAAGGTTGTCTTACCTGCTCCTGATGCGCCAACAAAGGCGACCGTTTGTCCGGGTTGGATGGTGAGGTTGATGTCGACGATTGCCGGATGATCCATCTCTGGAAAAGTGACACTGGTCGACGTATATTCGATTAAACCGTTCAATCGGTTTGATCGGTAAGAACCCCCACGCTCGTTTGGATAGCGATCCATGAAATAGATGGCTCTTTCTAAAGAGGTAAGCCCCCTGTTCATGGGGCCAACCACCTCAGAGAGATGCTTAATCGGGGCCACAAGCATGAGCATGCCGGTTACAAAAGCGGCGAACTCTCCCACCGTCGTACCATTTGTATTGCTTTGGATCAGTGCGAAGCTGATCACGGCTGAAAGGGCCAATGCCGAAAGTATTTGTGTCAATGGCGTGATCAATGCAGAGGCTGTCATTGCCTTCATAAACAGTCGAAAGGTCTGCGTGCTCAGAAGTTGGAATCGATCAGCTTGTTGCTTTTGTGCCCCTTGGAGACGAATTTCGCGATAAGCCAGGACATTTTCTTCGATCGCATACGCCAAACGATCATTGGAGTCTAGGCTTTCCTGATTGAGTCTGCCGAGACGATTTGTGGTTTTGCGTATGGTCCAGAAAAGTGCTGGAAACAGCAGACCAACAACAACTATTAATTGCCAATTTGTGTATATTAGAAATGCAAGCAATGCCAATAAGGTCAAACTGTCTCTGCCGAGGGTGAGCAAAGAGTTGACCATTAGGTTAGCTCCAGCCTGTGTTTCATGGATCATCGTGTTGATGATTGATCCAGCACTTTCCTCCGAATATAGTTTTGCGTCTGTTTTGAGTAGCTTATCAAATAGTTTAAGCCTCATCTGAAGCACGCCATGATTTGCGATTTTGGCCAAAGCAATTTGTGCAATAAATGAGCCGACGCTTCGGGTAATGAAAATACCGATCAATGCCACAGGAACTAACCATACATTCAAATCGCCGGAAACAAATCCCTTGTCGAGTAACGGCTTTAACAAGGCCGGAACCAAGGGCTCGCATACAGAGACGATGACCATGCCTGTAACCGCGACAAACCAAGCGTATTGGGGTGATTTAAAGTACTTTCCGCACAGTTTTAGTCTTGCGGAAATGCTATTCGTGTTTTCGGTCATGATGGGTGGTTAACGACCTTTTCATCTTGTTGTAGCCTTGTCAATTCAATGTATTTGAGATACTTGTAGTAAGTGCATTCACCGTTGTAGATGGCCAGCATCAATCCCGTTGCGCCATCCAGAAAACCCGCTCTGATCACATAGGTCCTGAAGAATGCCCAGAACCCATGAGCCAAGGCCTGTCCCAAACCTGCGCTGG
>JACCDH010565911.1_pt1 | contig 11265 bp, 11 predicted proteins | sample 7442481 | NCBI WGS metagenome assembly JACCDH01 (sample SAMN15323433, study PRJNA562643) | freshwater metagenome | isolation source: river surface water | place: USA:Blue River Watershed | collected 2017-08-15 | reverse complement strand
GATAACACCCACATTATATCTGTACCTGAGCAGTGACGATATCCATCTATGCTACATCCCCGGCACCGCGGGCACCGGGTTACTAGATACCTTTATACATCCACAAACATGATTCTAAAGTGTCGCTGACACGAAGGATCTCTCTACTTTGACTTCTCCCCGGCACCGCGGGCACCGGGTTACTAGATACCTTTTACTCGTAATAACATGATACTGCAGCGTCACTGACGCGAAAGATTACTCTACTTGGACCAGTTCTTAATGTTGTTGTTGATGTACTTGATTTTTGTTTCCAGTTCCCAATTAGATCTAATAGTTTGTTCGTGATAACCATTATGCCATGAGAATTCTATTTTGAAGTTATTGCAGTGCTTCTTTACCGCTGATTTGTAGGCGCCAATTAAATTGCTGATTGAAATGATCTGATTTTTTGTATTCGACTCAGATAAGGTTGATATATCTTTATATAATAGTATTCCATGCATGTGGTCTGGCATTATTATATACTGGCTTCTTATGATATTCTGACGGCAATTTGCTATATCATACCATATAATACCAGCAACTATTCCTGCCTTAGTATATGCCATTTTGTTGTTTTCAATTTTTCCGAAATAATGCGCTCTATGTTTCGTCAGAATTGTAACCATACAACCTTTCCACCCAAACGGGATCTTGTGAATCTCAATTTTCTCCATACACAAAACTAAAGACGACCTTGTCTAATAGTCGGTATATAAACATTTATATACGTTTATGCTCATTTCCAACTCCCCCACCCCCAAAACTGACCACAATCACCCTACTTACCTTGACCATCATCATATTTTATTGTCAAATTCGGTTTTAGCATTGTAGCATCGTTATGGAACAACAAAAACTGATGCAACAATTTGAAGACAAAATCGACAAAGACATCAACATTGAACCGAAAGACTGGATGCCGGATGATTATAGAAAGCATCTGATCAGACAAATCTCTCAACACGCGCATTCTGAAGTAATAGGTATGCAACCGGAAGGCAACTGGATCTCGCGTGCACCAAGCTTAAGAGCGAAAAAAATCTTACTCGCCAAAATTCAGGACGAAGGCGGTCATGGTCTCTACCTGTACTCTGCCGCAGAAACTCTTGGCATCAGTCGCGATGAACTCATACAACAACTCCACGATGGCAAAGCCAAATACAGCAGTATCTTTAACTACCCTACTCTCACCTGGGCCGATATCGGCGCCATCGGTTGGTTGGTGGATGGTGCGGCCATCGTTAACCAAGTATCGCTTCAAAGAACCAGTTACGGTCCCTACTCCAGAGCGATGATCCGTATCTGCAAAGAAGAAAGTTTCCACCAGAGACAGGGTTATGAAATTATGGCCAATATGATGAAAGGTACCGCTGCTCAGCGCGAAATGGCTCAAGATGCTATGAACAGATGGTGGTGGCCTGCCCTCATGATGTTTGGTCCGCACGATACCGACTCTCCGCATACCGGCAATGCTATGAAATGGAAAATCAAACGCCAGAGCAACGATATTCTGCGTCAGAAATTCATTGACAAAACGGTTCAACAGGCAGAGGTCATCGGACTTACCATTCCGGATAAAGATCTGAGATGGAACGAGAGCAAAAAGTGCTACGACCATGGTGAGATCAACTGGGAAGAGTTCAATGCCGTCATCAATGGTAACGGTCCCTGCAACAAACAACGCATGAGCAACCACATCAAAGCCCATCAGGAAGGCGAATGGGTGCGCAAAGCCGCTTCAGCATATGCCAATAAACACAAACAATTAGTCAATCAATAAACCCATGGAAAATATTCAAGATTCACAATGGCCAATCTGGGAGGTATTTATTCAATCTCAGCCCGGCACTCCTTATAAACATGCTGGCAGCGTTCACGGTCCTGATAAAGTAATCGCCATGCAAAACGCACGCGACACGTATTTCAGAAGAAACGAAGGCACCAGTATCTGGATTGTTCCAACAGAAGCCATCATAGCCTCTAATCCAGACGAAGCCGACATGTTCTTCGACCCATCGAATGACAAGGCATACAGACATCCCACTTTTTACACCATGCCGGAAGGCGCATTAAACATTTAAGCATGACACATCAAGAAGCTTTAACAACTTACACACTGCGTTTGGCAGACAATGCGCTCATCATGGGTCACCGTTTGGGCGAGTGGTGCAGCAAGGCGCCTATCCTCGAAGAAGATTTAGCCATTACCAATATGGCACTGGATATGATCGGTCGCGCTGAAGCCATACTCCGTTATACCGCCGAACTGGAAGGCAAAGGCCATACAGAAGACGATTTGGCCTACAGACGCGATGAAAGAAAATACTACAACCATTTGTTGGTGGAACAACCTAATGGTGATTTTGCATTTACCATCGCAAGACAATTGTTCAACTCGGCGTATGAGTTCTTCTATTATACCGAACTGATGCAAAGCAAAGATGCCACTTTGGCTGCTATTGCTGCCAAATCCATCAAAGAAATTAAATACCATTTGAAACATGCCAGCGACTGGACCATCCGTTTAGGTGATGGTACAGAAGAAAGCGCTACCCGTATGCAAAATGCCATTAACGAATTATGGATGTATACCGGCGAATTGTTTGAGAGCGACGAACTGGACGAGAACCTGAGTGCACTGGGCATTGCGCCTAATGCTTCAGAATTAAAAGGCAAATGGAAAACCTATATCATGGACGTACTGGCAGAAGCCAAATTGGCGGTGCCAACGGATGCCTATATGCAAACCGGTAGCAAAAAAGGTATTCACACAGAATATTTGGGCTACATCCTGGCCGACATGCAGTACCTGCAACGCGCCTATCCCGATGCTAAGTGGTGAAATTCATAATCAATAAATTGTTGTTGGCCTGAAGGGGGCAGACAACACCTAAGCTAGAGTTGGCAGCATGTATGTGTTTCTGCCGACTTTAGCTTTTTTTATTCCTTGATGAAATCGTACTCATACGACCTTGGTCTTCTATAAGAAAAGAAATTGGGCACCCGGTCTTCAAATAATTTCTGTTCGCCCAGACCATTAAATTGCTGACAAAACTCACGGTTGATGACATGGGCTTTATACCTCAGCTCTACCCAACCCAATTCAGGATATTGCTTACTTAATTCAAATCCATAAGCCGACAATACAGAGTCAGATGCCATAGCACGCTCCATGATAATACCTCTGACTGTTACGGTATTTCTATGAAACGTATACCCGTATTGCGGTGAGTGCAGCATCTGACTTATATAGTCAATTGAGTTGTCTTTTAGTAATTTGTTGATGTAATGGCTATCTACCCAATAGCGCTGTTTTGGCAAGCTCACTACCAGCACCTGATCGTTTAAAATCTCAAAATCCAGCAATGGGTATAAGACTTTAAGGCGTTCTCGCTCATCATCCAAACTGATTGCTCTATCCAGATTCTCTTTGAATACAATAGCATACTGACCAATGGCATATCGAAAGCCATCCATATTCCAATAATACGCCAGATAATCGTCGGTATAGCGAATGACGCTGACACCAAAATAATGGATATTTTCGGCACCCACATGATATCGAACATGCAGCTTCACATAAACAGAATCGTTGTATAGAAACACACTGTCGCAAGATGGATCGACCATGATTTGGTATTGATTCCCAGCGGGGCGATAGACTGCATTTTGCCAGACACCATTCTTTTTGACCAATGCTTTCAGTTGAAAACGGTTGCAATTGTAATCTTCTTTGACATACACAAACATCGATGTTTGATGAAATGAATCTCTGGCCTGACCAAGGGTATCCCAGTACGTCCATTTATGCATCTTGGCTCCGGTCCTCACCTGTACCAGGCCCATTTCTAAAGGACGTTTTTGCTCATCGCAATACAATTTTCTGTGTACGAAAGTGTCTAAGACTTCGGTAAATTCCATTCGCTTATTCTGCTTATCGTCTATCCAGTTAGCGTTATATATTCCGACAACAATATAATTCGTTTCGCACATCACCCAGGGACTAAAATTGGTCATGACATTGAAGCGCACCACATGATTAACAATACCAATAGCATGTGCATCTAAAGTCGCATGGTATACCACATAGCCAATTCTTCCAGGGGCAGTGGTTCTGGTGTAGGTATATAAAGTACTATCCTGAACATGAATTTTCCTAATTACCAACGGCTGATCTGACATGTTCCGAAAGAAGAATGTGTCATTGATGCTGTTCTTTGCTCGTAGATACTTTTGGTAATACTGTGGTGGTTTCTTTTCGAGCGTCTCTACAGGTAAAACAGGTATTCTTAACCCTAACATGTGCTTATCACCGTTAAGCCATTGCATATACGACTCCTGAGACATTACAGAAAACGTCTGCAAAAAAACCAGCATCGATAGGGTGCGTAAAATATTGGTCATGTTATTGAATACCCTTAGATGGAAAAAGGTAAACGTTATAGATGTTTGGCTGTTGCTTCTACTACCGTTTGAATTGGCGTAAACACAAATCCCTCCTTTTGTATCAAACTGCTATCGTAGCGGTGTTGTTTAAGCGAGGTTTTAAGTGTTTCGTAGCTGATGGTAGAGCTGGGATTGAGCGCTGTATAGAGCTTTACCGGCCACTTCAACCACAGCAAATAAGCAGGCTTTATCTCGATAGAAGGTGCCTTAACTTTTAAAGCCGAAGCCATCATCTCAAACAATTGCTGATAGCTCAGATTCTCTGACACCATCAGGAAACGTTTGTTCTTGACATCCGACATCCCTAATCCTGTCATTGCCTCTGCCACATCCGTAACACCTACAAACCCATTGATGCCTTTGGTAAACAGTTTGAAGCCATTTTTGATATTGTAAAACAAACGGCATGACCCCTTGCTCCATTTACCGACACCCAGAATAATGCCTGGGTTGACGATGAACACATCCAATCCCTCTTCCATCCCACGCCACACTTCTAGTTCGGCCAGATGTTTAGACATTGCGTATTCGGTATTGTTCTCATCATCGCTCCACTGAGTGGCTTCGCTGATGGGCAATTGATTATCCGTTCTTCCAAGTGCTGCGGTGCTGCTGGCATAGATCAGTTTTTTAACCCCTGCTTCCAGACAGGCATTTACCACATTGGCAGTACCCTCCACATTCACCTTCATCATGGTAGAATTTTTCCCTTTGAAAGCCACCACAGCAGCACAATGAAACACATGCGTAGCGCCTTCAAAAGCAGCATCTAAAGATAAGATATCCGTAATATCCGCCTCGTGCCATTGTACTTTTTCGAGCAGAGAAAGATCTTCAAGACGGGCGCGGGCGATGTCATGATATTCGGACATATCCGAATCAGAACGGCGCAAGGCCTTTACCTCAAAGCCCTTCTGCAGCAGACTCATCACCACATGTGCTCCTAAAAAACCATTTGCTCCCGTTACTACCAGCATGTTGAAAGATTAATAAGGCAAAAGTCGGTTTTTTATCCCAATATTGAAACATCATGTTAGAGGCATTTTTTACACCAGTCAGCAAAGCATTACACAAGCCTTTTGCCAAATCTGTTGGCACCATGGGCGGCGAATTAAAGGTGAACACCGGCAAGTTTCCTGACACTTCTTCTGTGGATGTAGCCATCATTGGCATGGGACCGAATGCCGACAAAGTGAGACAAGTTTTGTATGGCTACTCATACAACTTTAACGGCATCAGTGTCGCCGACTTTGGAAATCTCAACCACGATGGGTCCTCAAAAAATGCCAATGCCGGATTGAGAGAATGTCTGATTGCTTTAAAAGCCGAGAACATCATTCCGGTTATCATTGGAGAAAACGATAATTACAGCGACGCGCTTCTGAAAGGCGTCCCCTACTCAGACATCGATTACGCCCTGGTATCGCCAGAGATTGCCTACAACCCAGATGAACTGGTATGGAAGCTACAACAGAAGAAAAAGCTCTTTCATTGCGCCTTCATTGGTTTACAAAATTTCTTAAATACCCATGCCAGTATACAATTGGTTTCTGATCTGTTCTGCGAACAAATTCGATTAGGCGATTTGAGAACCAATATCCAGGTTGTAGAACCCATCTTGCGCCAGGCCGATATATTTGAGTTCAGTTTAAACAGCATCAAACACGCCGATTTTGCCTCGTCATCCAAACCTTTGCCAAGCGGCTTACTCAATCAGGAAGCCTGCGGTGTTTGCCGTTATGCCGGCGTATCCAATTCGATAGGTGTGTTTCTGTTGAACCATTTTACTTTAAACGACAATGCTACCGACAGCATGCAAATTGCCCAAATGGTTTGGTATATTTTGGATGGCATAGACAACCGATTCAACGACCATCCGCAACTCAACAACCGCAACTTTACCGTTTATAAATGCCATGCCAACAGCGGCGAGGACATGTTGTTTTTGTACAGCGAACTGACAGGCAGATGGTGGATGCAAGTGCCGGTTTTGAACAAGAAAAAGAAAACGGCGGCCAAGTTCATTGGTTGTAGAGAAGCGGATTACGAAATTGCCAAACAAGGTGAAGTGCCAGAATTATGGTACCGCGCAGCCATGGTCAAGTAAATTTTTTGGGAATCAACTTGTCGTTTACTAAATTTGTGTAAGCTCACGGCAAACAAAAGACTATGACAAAAAAACTACTATTGCCAATCTTAATGGTCTGCCTTTCGCAGGCATACGCACAAGTTGATTTAAAAAAGGGACTAGTATTACACCTCCCTTTTACTGGCAATACCGCTGATTCCAGTGGATTCAACCGACATGGCTTTAACAACCATGCCGTATTGAGCACAGACCGCTGTGGGAACACCAATTCGGCCTATTGGTTCAACGGCATTAACTCCAGCATAGAAGTACCTACAGCAGGCTTAATCAATCTTTATTACACCTACTCTATATGGGTTTACGCCACAGAGATTCCAGAAAATGGCGCATACAAATACCCACTTTCCATAGGTGGATCAGGCGGTGGGCAAAATATAGCGCTTTGCAACAATGCCATGCAAGGTTGGGCTGCCGGCTCTAACAACGGTGGCAATCCTGCCCTATCTTTAGTGGCAATGGGCACTCAACCCAATTTGAGAGAATGGTACCACGTGGTTTTAGTTCGCGATACCACTAAAATTCGCCTCTATGTCAACGGTCAGCTTAACACCAACGAATCTTACTACCAGGGCTTCAATACCAGTAATGGTGGCAACGGACCGAATTATGGATCAAACACCAAAGCATTGATTGGCTCACGCGATAAGAATGCCAACTTCTATTTCTCAGGACTGATAGACGACGTCAGAATATACAACCGTGTGTTATCTGTTAAAGAAGTAGATGCCCTCTATCATGAAAAAACCTGCTTTTTTACAAGTATAACAACAACAGATGCTAACAAAGACTTTACTGTTTACCCCAATCCAGCGAGCACACAATTAAACCTTGATATTATCAATGCCGGAGATGCCTCTGCCTATTGCATCATCAACCCAACTGGACAAACGGTTTTGAGTGGCAAAATCGACAACACCGAAACAACTATCAGCCTTCAATTACCTGTCTTACCGGCGGGCGTTTATACCGTTTGCGTCAGCACCAGCAATGGCAATATCAACAAGCGCGTAGTCATCGTCCCTTAAAATATTTAGACAAAAAGAAAGCCGTCATCTCAACAATGACGGCTTTCTTTTTAAGCTCTTTTTTCACTCACCCATTCGGTGATGTATGAGACAATATCCGTAGTGGCTGTGCCGGGTGGGAATAATCTGGCTACGCCTTGCTCATTGAGTTGTTTCATATCGTCGTCTGGAATGATACCACCGCCAATCAGCAGCACATCGTCCAGTTGTTTTTGCTTCATAATATCAATGATCTTAGGGAACACTGTATTGTGAGCACCTGATAGGATACTGACACCAATCACATCAACATCCTCTTGTAAAGCAGCATTTACTACCATCTCTGGGGTTTGACGCAATCCAGTATAGATCACTTCCATGCCGGCATCTCTAAGGGCGGTTGCTATAACCTTTGCACCGCGGTCGTGACCATCGAGGCCGACCTTGGCGATTAACACTCTGATGGGTCTGTTTATTGAACTCATTTGTTTATTTTATTAAATTTGATAGCGTCTTTGCGCTTCATGTGTTTCTCTACGTATTTTTTGAAAGCCATATTGTCCATCACATACTCACCTGTCTGACGGGTGCTAATATGGAGACCCGCTTTCTGCATGTGTTTGATGCTTTTCTTGCTCAGCAAAATCTTATAGATATAGATGTGTTTGGCATCGTACTCAAACGGATAAACGAAATAGGTGTATCTGCCAGTACTGTCAGTTTCTTTTACATTCATGTAGTAGAAATCGCCGAGGTGACTTAAAGTATTGTTAGAATCCGACAGATTGACAATTCTACTGATGGCCCCATCGTTGATGCTGGCACCGGCAGAACTTACCACCAGGGTATGGGTATCGCTGACACCATTGCTTTTCTCGATGTGCTGATAAGTACCATACATCGGCTCGGGGTAGCTCTTTACGATAACACCCGGGCGTTCGGTGAAACTGGCAAACTGGCATGCACTGAAGCTCAATAGCAGCAGTGACAGCAGAATGATATTTTGCTTTATTTTCATTAGTTAGCTGTTCCAGAAATTGCAGCAATGGCATGTTGGATACGGGCTGCACTGTCGTTGACGCCGATGAGTTTCAGCATATCAAACAAAGGCGGACCGCCGGCTTCGCCACTTAAGCACACCCTTAGTGGCTGCATCAGAGCACCTGGATTAATGCCTTTGGCCTGAGCACCTTCTTTAAACTTATGTTCTATCTCGTGCACACCCAGCATCTCCATAGCAGGCAATTCATCGGCAAATGCAGCAAGGTAGTCTGCCACTTGAGTATTCCATTTCTTGGCAATCACCTGTTGGTCGTAAACCTTTGGCACTTCGAAGAAATAGGCGCATTTATCGGCAATTTCATTCTTAAAATTCACCTTCTCTTTTACCAGTCCCACTACCTGAGTTAGGTACTCGATACTGGTGTCAAAACCTTTGGCTTTAACGTCTTCTATAATAGCTTCTGCAATCTCTTTATTGTCTTTCGCCATCAAGTGCTGGTGGTTGAACCACTTAGCTTTTTCAGGATCGAACTTAGCACCGTTCTTACTAATTTTCTCGATGCTGAATAATTGAATCAATTCTTCCATAGAGAAGATCTCGCGGTTATCAGAGGTATGCCAGCCAAGTAGTGCCAACATATTGATGACCGCCTCCGGTTCATAGCCTTTGTCTTTGTATCCACTACTGATTTCGCCAGTTGCAGGATCTTTCCATTCCATAGGAAATACAGGGAATCCCAGACGATCGCCATCTCTTTTGCTCAGTTTACCATTACCATCCGGTTTCAAAATCAAAGGCAAGTGAGCGAATTTAGGCATCACCTCTTCCCAACCGAAATACTTGTACAACATCACGTGCAAAGGCGCAGAAGGCAACCACTCCTCACCCCTGATCACATGGGTGATTTTCATGGTATAGTCGTCGACCACATTGGCTAAGTGGTAAGTAGGCATACCATCCGACTTAAACAGCACTTTATCGTCCATGGCAGAGGTTTGCACCACTACCCAACCGCGAATTAAATCGTGGAATCTTACTTCTTCTTTACGGGGTAATTTGATACGGATCACGTAAGGATCACCTGAGTCGAGGCGACGCTTTACTTCATCTTCAGACAAAGTCAGTGAGTTTTTCATGCTCATTCTACTCACAGCATCGTATTGAGCCGCCATACCACCAGCCTTGAGTTTTTCTCTCATGGCATCGAGTTCTTCGGCGGTATCGAAGGCGTAGTAGGCATGACCCGCAGCTAATAACTGATCGGCATACTGACGGTACATTCCTTTACGGTCGCTTTGTCTGTAGGGTTCGCAGGGACCGCCAACATGAGTACCTTCGTCGAATTTAATGCCGGCCCAGGTCAGCGAATCAATGATGTACTGTTCAGCACCAGGCACAAAACGCTGCTGGTCGGTATCCTCTATTCTAAGAATCATATCGCCGCCTTGCTGACGCGCGAATAAATAATTAAACAATGCAGTACGCACACCACCTATGTGCAATGGTCCCGTAGGACTTGGAGCAAATCTGACTCTGACTTTCGACATAAAGTTGCAAAATTAGTCATTTTTTTTGATTTGCTTAACAGCAAACATCAGGAACTAACGCATGGTTCTGCGCTTGCGGTACCATTCGGTATCAGCACCTGTAGTGGCGGTTTTGGCAGATTCAGAAGGCGCCTGACTTGAAAACACGTAGGCGGCAACTAATCCCAATGCCTCTTCCAGATTCTGGTCGTATGGCATTTGCAGGTACTCTGGCTTGAAATAATTGTCGATGAACTTGGTGTCGAAATTACCATTGATGAAGTGTTCGTTCTCCATCACCCAATAGCCAAACTGCAAGGTATTGGCTACACCTGAAATGCGGTACTCTGTGATGGCACGTTTCATCTTCTCGATGGCATTATCGCGGGTATCTGCCCAAACAATCAGTTTGGCGATCATGTTATCGTAGTGAATCGGAATTTCCATACCCTCTTCCATACAATCGTCTACACGAATCCCTGGTCCCTGTGGCACCTTATACGTACTCAATGTACCGATGTCCGGTAAGAAATTATTGGTCGGATCTTCAGCGCAGATTCTCAACTCCAGCGCATGTCCATTAATTTTCAAATCCTCTTGTTTGAAACTGAGCGGGTGACCTTCGGCCACGCGGATTTGTTCTTTCACCAAATCCAACCCGGTGATGAGTTCTGACACCGGATGCTCTACCTGTAAACGGGTATTCATCTCCAGGAAATAGAAGTTGAGGTTCTCATCCAAAAGAAACTCTACCGTACCAGCCCCACTGTAATTAGCAGCTTTGGCCACATTAACAGCAGCCTCACCCATTTGCTTTCTCAGCTCTGGCGTTAACACCTTACTTGGTGCCTCTTCCACCAGCTTCTGGTGACGACGCTGAATACTGCAATCGCGCTCGAACAGGTAACACACATTGCCGTGGTTATCGGCCATTAACTGAATTTCTATATGTCTTGGTGCTGCTACATATTTCTCGATAAACACGCTACCATCGCCAAAAGAACTCAAAGCTTCACTTTGGGCCATGTGCATCTGAGATTCGAATTCGTCAACATGATTGACTATTCTCATCCCTTTACCACCACCACCGGCACTGGCTTTGATCAACACCGG
>JACCDH010260842.1_pt1 | contig 11265 bp, 9 predicted proteins | sample 7442481 | NCBI WGS metagenome assembly JACCDH01 (sample SAMN15323433, study PRJNA562643) | freshwater metagenome | isolation source: river surface water | place: USA:Blue River Watershed | collected 2017-08-15 | reverse complement strand
TCCTTAAAAAACCAATGCTTAGTGCAGTGTGAGTATTGAAATACAAGAACGGCGTGTCTACAATATAAAGATCAAATGAGGCGCCATGAATAATAGAAAGTTTGCTCAGTCTTGGGGAAGAAAAATGTTCTTTGGTCTTTCATGGCCATTAACAAGTTTTTTAGCTGTCATTTACTTAAGAAGTTTTATTGTTCCTTCTGGATCTACGGCCGTCACTTATTTTGCGGCAACGTTTATTGGTCATTTTGGTCTTCTAAATGCTCTTACTTATTTTCTATTGTACTGCCCAGTTGTTTTCTTGATGCCGAGTTATTATGTGGTGAGATTTTGGTCTTTAATTTTAATTTTAGGGCTTAATCTTTTTGTCTTAATGGATGCAATTTCTTTTTCAAGTTACCATCTTCATATTTATAGCTATCTTTCTAAATTGTATTTCCAGGAAGGCTTCCAGCATTTGTTTGGATCAAGTACAGCTTTTGTCATTCTTGCCTTTGGGGTGATGGCCGTTTCAATTGTCCTCTGGGTAAGAGGAGAAATGATCTGGCGAAATATGCAAGGGCGATTTAGTAATCCTGTGAAAAACTGGTACCTCGTAGTCATCTTTATCTGCTTCGTGATTGGGCAGTCTATGTTTCATTACAGTAATATTCATCCGAAGCTTTCAGATGTTTTCCCTTTGAATCAAAATTTTTCTAGAAAACTCCAGGGTGATCATGGAGATAATAGGAAGTTCTTTTATCCAAAAGATTCTTTGAATTGCTCTGGAAAAGCGAGACCAAATATTGTGATGATTGTGGCAAAAGAGTGGAATGCGAATCAATTTACTCCTGAAGCGATGCCTGAAGTTTTCCATATGAAAAAACATTCGATAAGCTTCAATTCTCATTACGGCACCGGAGTGGATGCTGAGAGTGGTCTTTTCTCTCTCCTTTATTCTATTCCTGCTTCATATGTAACATCAATTGGTGATAGGCAATCTGCGTTTATAAGTGAATTGCAAGAGAGGCATTACGAAATTGTTAATTTTGGGCAAGGTTCAAACTTCTCAATTAACGGAAACGATCAAGAAACAATTCAGAAATTTCGCACTTGGGTTACCAGTAGATCTGGAAATGAAACAAAACCTTATTTCCTTTCCATCATGGTCAATGGGTCGGCCGCAGATTTAGACAAACAGATCAAAGAAATTGTTCTTTCTTTAGCAGAGCAAAATATCCTTGAGAGGTCTTACTTTGTCGTCACGGGTGCCTATTCAAGTGGACTTTCGTCGCGTATTCCATATTTATTAACAACACCAGACCGACGACAGGCAGAAGTGAATGCCATTTCTTCTCACTACGACATTCTTCCATCTCTTATGCAGCGACTTTGGAGTTGTAAGCAATCCTTTAAAATGGCGAGCATCGGTCAGCCACTTGATAGGCCCGAGAGAGACTGGCTATTAGTGACAGGTCAGAATGTGTTTAAGGTCATCGATCTCAAGAACAATAACATTAGCACTGTTAGTAACGGAAGCATTTCAGATTCTTCATTGACTGGGGCAAATCATAAAGCAAGGCACGAACTTATTTTCTCTGCACTAAAAGCGATGACTAGTTTTAGTAAGCCTCGTTAATTTTTTTAAGTTCGACGAGTGTTTCAAAATGTTTTGTATGAGGAAACATATCAAAGATCTGAACTCTGTTTATGACATAAAGATCTGAGAGTTTTTTTAAATCCAGCGCAAGTGTTTCATGATTGCAGCTGGAATAGATGATTGTTTCTGGTGCTTGTTTAATTACCATCTCCAGAGCATCAGCAAGACCTCTCCGCGGGGGATTTATGAGTAAAACTCCGGGGGAGAAGTCCAGCATTTCTTTGTGCACTGATTTTGCGTCAGAAGCTTTAAAATGCAGATGATTCAATCCAAGCTTCTGTGCTGTATTGTTTGCGACTTCTACAGCGTCTGGATTAATTTCAATTCCTAGTCCTTCATCAATAACTGGAGCTGCAAAAAATGAGAAGGCTCCTTGCCCGCAGTAAAGCTCCATAAAGCGTTTACTTTTGCTCTCTTTTATCCACTCAGCTGCTGTTTCATAAAGCTTTTCCGCCATGAATTGATTTGTTTGAACAAACGCCCTAGGGCCTAAGAGAAACTCATGTTTAGAAAGTTTGTGATGAATAGAGGTCTCTTGAGTCAAAAAGATCTCTTCTTCACCTTCAAGGATCGCGTGAGGAAGCGGCTGAATGTTGACTGAGATGCATTTGATATGTGGAGCATGCATCTTTAGATAAACGAGATTCTTTTTAAGACGATCAATGGACTCTTTTGATCTCAGAATAAATCTCAGATAAGTTTCACACGTAAGACTTGAGTGAAAAAGTATCAATCCTTTAAGTTCACCTTTTCTATTTGCTATTTGATACGGTGAGACTTTCGCGAGAGTAATAAACTCTTTAATCGCAGGTAGAGCACTATTGATTTCTTTTAATTGAATGGGACAATTTAAGAGTTCCCTTCCCTTGTCGAGATCTTCCTCACCCCAAAGACCAATGATAGGTGATTCTGCTGTGCCCGTTACAACGAGTTTGACTTTGTTTCGGAATTGCAGGTTAGGGGAATGGACGCTTGGAAGAAACTCCATCGTTTTTAACGTATCAAGAGATTCACGAAGAGTTTTTTCTTTATGTGAAATCTGAGCTGGGTAATCCAGTGTGATCAAGTCACAGGATTTGCAAAGGTTTTCATTATAATAACTGCAAAATACTTTCATGGATTATAATACTACCTGTACATGGGGATTATGGCACCTTCAAGATTTAAGACTTTATCCATCGGACTCCTTCTTTCTTTAGTTGGGGTGTTTACTGCTTCCGCTGTTTATATGTATTTTTCTCATGATGTCCAAAAGCTCCGGACAAATTATCCAACAAGCGATGGAAAAGAGTTCTCGCCTAAGAAGCCAAAAGGCTGGATAAGGCTTCAAGATATTTCCACTTACGCGAAATGGGCCATCGTTCTATCAGAAGATTGGTCATTTTATCAGCATGATGGCATTGATTTAGAGCAAATGAAGGTCGCGATAAATGAAATGTTGGAAAAAAAGAAGTTTCGTGGAGCAAGTACCATTACTCAACAAATGGTAAAAAATGTATTTTTAACAAATGAGCGTACTCTTTGGAGAAAGCTTCATGAAATTGTACTAGCTCAGAAAGTTGAAAAAGAGCTTTCTAAAGATAGAATTCTAGAAGTGTACTTAAACGTCATTGAGTTTGGCCCTGATATCTACGGTATTGATCAAGCAGCTCACCACTATTTTAAAAAATACCCATCAGGTCTTAATCCTAAAGAAGCGGCTTTTCTAGCAATGCTTTTACCTAGTCCTAAAAAATATTATCGTTCTTTTAAAAAAAGAAAACTCACTCCATTTGCAGCTAAAAGAATTGAAGCAATCTTAGTTAAAATGAGAATGGCAAAAATTTTATCCAAAGATCAGTACGAATTAGAAAAGGAACGACGTTTTAACTGGGAATAATTAAATCAGGTGGCGCAAGCATTCATAGGCCACAGCAGTCGCCACATTCGATAAATTAAGTGAGCGGATTTCATCCGAGTACATCGGGAGTTTATAAAGCTGTGACCTGTACTCTTCTTCAACCTCGTATGGAATACCCCGTGTTTCTCCACCAAAAATGAGGTAGCAGTTCTCAATGTAGGGTGCGTGGTAATGGAGACTGGCCCCATTGTTTTCAAAAAATAGAAGCTTTTCTTTTTGAGGTTTTTCACGAATCAGGAAATCTTCCCAAGAATCAAATTCTCTTAGTTGAACGTGTTTCCAGTAATCAAGTCCCGCTCTTCTTACGGCCTTTTCATCAATTTCAAAACCATAGGGTTTAATCAGAATCAGTTCAAGATTTAAGGCCACGCAAGTTCGCCCGATACTCCCGGTGTTGCCGGGAATTTCGGGCGCGAATAAAACGATCTTAAATTTACTATTTTGCATTGACCAAAAGGTGAGTAAGAGTTCTGACAATCAACCCCGAAGCTCCGTGACCAGAACAGTAAGGGAGGTGAGATTGAGAATCAACGACTCCGGCCACATCAAGGTGGGCCCATTTGATATCGTTTTTGATAAACTCTTCTAGGAAAGCAGCACCAATCGCTGTGCCAGCTCTCATTGGGGTTCCGATGTTTTTAAGATCTGCCACTTTTGATTTGATGTCTTGTCTCCACTCATTAATGATTGGAAGCTGCCACATGTATTCGTCTTTTTCTTTTGCAGCTTCTAGAATTTCATTGATCCATTTTTGATCGTTACCAAGAATGGCAGCCACTTGATTCCCAAGGGCCACAAGAGCAGCACCAGTCAAAGTGGCTGCGTCGATGATGTAGTGTGGATTTTGATCGCAAGCATAGTCAAGAACGTCACCTAGGATTAGTCTGCCTTCAGCATCAGTGTTTAGAATTTCGACTGTCTTTCCGTTTCTTGCAGTTACGATAGAGTCTGGCATGGTTGCGTGTTCGTTAACTGCGTTATCAGTCATTGCTAGAATACAAGTGATTTTCACTGGAGCTTTTTCTAGAACGGCTGCACGGAAGGCCCCATAGACAGTAGCTGAACCGCCCATATCATTCTTCATACCGGCCATATTCGCACCCGGCTTAAGACTGTAACCACCAGTATCGAATGTTATTCCTTTACCAACCAGAGCGATGTGTTTTGTTTTTGCTGTTGCTTTCGGTGGCTCATACGTTAGGTGAACAACACGTGGCTCATAGGCCGAACCAGCGTTCACAGATAAAAGCATGCCCATTTTTTCTTTTTGGATTTGTGCCTTATTCAGGATCTTAACTTTTACACCTTTAAGGTTTTTCTTAACATCAGCTTCAACTCTACGAGCGTATTCTTCAGAGTGAAGAAAGTTTGGCGCTTCATTGATGTAGTCTTTGATAACATTAATTGACTCACCAATGTTGATTGTTGAATCAATAAGCTTTTGGATTTTCGCTGTGTTTTTCTTATCAACATTTCCAAGGATAAGAGTTGTGTTTGTTGGCTCAGACTTTTTGCTTTTGTATTTATCAAATTGATAGTTTGATAAATACACTGCCTCAGTAATGAGCTGGGCTGTATGGGCTTCGTCATGAGTCGTATTAAAACCGGCAACATCAAAAGCAATTGTTGCAAACTTTCCATTAGCTGCTTTGAAAGCTTTCGCTACAGATTTTCTTAGATCCTCAGCTTGAAATTTTGTTTTATCTCCGAGTCCAATAACCCAAACTGTTTCGCCTGTGGCACCGGTAAAGCTTAGTGTTTCATCTTTTGAGCCTTTGTATGTTTGAGCCGCTCTGAGATTTTGGAACTCTTCTTTGAGCCCTTTGTCGGACCAGTGGTCAATTGACACGCTCGTCGAGGAGTTGGGAACCTTCGCCTTAGTCGTTGTTTTAGCTGTATTAGTCTTTTGAACCGCGCTTAGGATTTTCAAATCAGCACTTAGAAATTTATCGCCTATAAAATCGATTTTAATTTGCATGGGGAGCTCCTTATAATTAATCACCATATTCTGCCATTTCTTGAAGGAAAGGTGAACTTAGAGTAACTTGTTATTTATGAAACTTTTGCTGCAAAGATACCTAGCTGCGCAATTCATCATGCCTTTGGTGGTGAGTACATTCTTTTTTATCAGCTTTCTGCTGACTTTTCAGTTATTCAAACTTACTGAGCTGCTTGCAACGAGGGACATTTCTCTTTGGTTTATTCTAGGTCTCTTAGGGAATCTGGCCTTAAGTTTTGTGCCACTTTCCCTTCCGATTGCAGTATTTTTCTCTACTATTTACTGCTTAAACCGCTTATCATCAGATTCTGAATATATTGCCATGCGTGCAAGCGGGCTGACAAAGTTTCGTATCATGTTGCCCTTTTTTATCATTTCAAGCTTTCTCACTGTCAGTGTGTATCAACTAAATCAGATCGTAATCCCCAGGTCCAATAAGGTTTTTGCGCAAAAAATTAATTACCTAACTTCCAGCGGACTTCTTGCAGGAATAAAAGAGGGACAGTTTTTTACCCTCATTCCTAATGTCACTCTATTTGCTACGAGGTCCACAAAGTATGGGCGGAATTTGGAAGAGGTCTTTCTTCACCTAAAAGAAAATGAGACTAATCATAAGGTCATTTTTGCTGAAAGAGGGGAGCTAGTTTTTGAACGTTTGCAGGAGTCTCTCTCTGAAAAGCTGACTTTGACTCTGTATAATGGAAATATCGTCGGTCAGGCCCGAGGCAATAATTTGGAGAAGATTCTTTTTAAGAAGTATGTTTTTCCTATTTCTCAAAAACAACTCGAAGATCAATTTAGCCTGAAAGAAACAATGCTGACTTCAGACGAGCTTGAAGGTCTTCTGAAAATGACCTTCGAAGAAGCTGAAAAACTCTACAATTTTAATGAGCGCGAATACTTTAATGGGAAGTACGAGTACTGGAATCGAAAAAATGGGGCCTTCATCTGTTTTGTTTTTTGTTTCCTGGGATTTACTCTTGGAATTACGGGCAACCGTGGAAAATCCAAAAGTTCGGGGCTGATTGGGTTAGTTTGTTTGATTGCTTATTACGGGATGTATTTTTCTTTAGTCAGTGTGGCCAAGAAGGGGATTGTTCCAATCCCCGTGGTAGTCTTTATTCCTATAACTGTGATGACAGCTGTTGGAATTTACTTTTACCGTAAGCTAGATTGGCAGTCCTAGCTTACTGGTCTTCCTTTCTTTTTAGAGCTTCTTCTTCTTCAAGCTTCATGCGCTTAATATAATCCTCTGCTGTGTAGAGAATATCGTCTTTAGCTTTAGGAAAAAGAGGGAGTTGAAATTTTACATTACTTTCTTCAGGGAAAACCAAACTCTTTACGCCATTTTTAGTTGGAGTTTCGATGAGGTAATTATTGTAGAAAATTTTTGTGACGTTCACATTACCTAAAAAAACACGAATCTCCTCCCCTTGGAGCATGAGATCACTACCTTTATTGATAATGACACTCTCAATTGGATTGTTATCAATTTTATAGCTCAGCCAGGTATTGCCATCTGTGGCCCTGATATAAATGTTCTGAAGTGCTGAGTTCATACCATCTCTTACCGCTTTAGGGAGAATGGCCTCATCAGAATTTTCTGGAGCATCACTAATGACATTAAAGAGTTTTGATCTGATTTTTTTAAATTCAACAGTTGGAAAACTACGCTGAAGCACTTCAGCAGGTTTCGTTTCTGCAGAGTTCGCTGTAGTTTGTGCTGTAGTCGTTCCTGTTGCGGTTGTGTTGGCCGCAACCTCTTCTTTCTTGTCCTCTGGCTTCACTGGTTGCTTCACCAGAGCTGAGCTTGATTCAATCTTAGGCCCTAAGTCTTTCTCTTTCTGAGTTTGGACTTCACCTTCCACAACTGAAGCGATGATTTTATATCCTCCAACGAAAACTAAAATCACAAGACCAAAAACGATGATCGGAAGAATCGATTTGGTGCTTTTAATAATTGAATCACCGCTCTCAATTATATCATGTGGAGTCGCAGCTTCTTCGCTTGGAACTTTTGTTTCCATGACGTTAATATTTGAACTCACCATCGTTTTAGTATGATTGAGGGCCGGGAACGATTTCCCCAGAATATTCAGGTACGTATACTCCATCTTGACAATGGCTTCATCCAAAGGGATCCCAAGAACTTTGACGTAACTTGTGACGAACCCTTTAATATAGGCAGCACTTGGGAGATGATCAAAATCGTTGGCTTCTAAAGCTTTTAGTATGTTGATGCTGATTTTAGTTTTTTGGGAGAGTTTTTCCAGCGAATAATTTTTATCAATTCTCTTTTGCTTTAGGTAATCACCGAGTAAGACATCGAGATTTGATGCATTTAAGTCGCTTGCGTTGTTTTCCTGTTTTTCCATTCTTACGCCATCCTTGGTGTACTAGAAATCCGGCGACTCAAGCATTGTTTTCGATGCATGAGAGACATTAGATTTTTTTGTTTCAATTTGATTAAGTTCTAAAATTTTTTCTCGGGCCTTTATAGCGAAACTACTCTTCTTGAATCTCGTCTCGATTTCATCGAGCTTGATGCGGGCCTCGTCGAACTGGCGAAGCTCAATTAAGGTCAGTGCCTGATAGTAATGAGGAGCAGGGGCTTCGTAGCAATTGCCCATCCCAGCTTCTTTGAAGTTTTTAAGGGCCGTGTTGAACTGACGGCGGTTGTATTGGACAAGTCCTAATTGGAAATAAGAAGGACAGTAGTTTTCATCTTCTTTAAGAGATTTTTTGAAATAATTTTCTGCTGCAACAGAATCATCCTTCGCTTGTAGCTCAATGATCCCGAGGTTAAAAAGAGTTCTTGCTTGTTTATCGTAAGTCAGATCTTTTAGCACAAGTTTGTAAAGTCTTTCTGCCTCTCGAAAGTTTTTATCTTTAAACAGGATTGAGGCAAGGTTCACCTTGGCATCCGAGCTGTCTGGATTATATTTCAACGCTAGATTCAAATGCTTAATCGCGAGGTCTTTCTCACCTTTAAAATAGTAGGCCATCCCAAGATTATTTAAGATCTCTGGATTGTTTGGATCCATTGAATTGGCCTGGAGTAAATTTTTAAGAGCTTCTGTGTATTCTTTTTCCATAAGACTTTGAGTGCCGGCCCCAAAGTAGAGACCTGCTTGTTTCAGTCTTAGATCATCTTTTTTACTCGAGCATGACATGAGAATAAGTGCACTCAACATGAGCAAACTAATCGATTTGAGTTGTTTGGTTAAGAGCATGGCTCCCCCTAAAAAATTAAGGCTATACTTTATTCTAAGGAAGGGTAACATTTTTGTAAAACCTAATTAATTTTTCCGTTCTAGAAATATCATACTTTCAAAATGGAAAGTTGAGGGAAAGAAATCAACCAAATATGCATTGGTGATCTGGTATCCAGTTAGGCCCATCAAGTCTCTGGCCATAGTGTGTGGATCACAACTGACATAAGCGATGGTTTGTGGATCGATGGCAAGCACCCAGTCCTTAAGATTCTTTAGTCCTGAGCGTGGTGGATCAAGCAAAAGGTGCTTAATACGTAGGGAGTTTTTTGTTATTTTTGCGAGCACATTTTTGAGGGCCTTTTCATCATAGAGGTCTTGATTTAAAAATGAGTCATCAACTGATTTTGAATACACATCAACACATAACCTATTGGAATATTTGAGATCATTCGAAAGGTTTCCGTTCCCAGCAAAAAGGTCAAGTAAATCCGATTGAGGATCAGTGATCCATTCTTCAGACAAAATCGTTTTTAACTTTTGGTTCATTAATTCGTAAATCTGAGTAAATCCACCCTCAGCATAAGATTTATTCCAGGTGCATTTGAGTTCATTATTGACCCAATAGATTTCAACGTGACCATCAGGTCTATCACTTGGAGCTTCTTGGAGCCAGGCTTGGTTGGTGTAGAGTCGTTTTAACTCCTCGAGAACTTCTGGAACTCCGATAAGGCAAGAGGGAATAGGGGTAATTTGAAAGGTTTGAGGGTCTCTCATCCCTAATAGCTTAGTTTTGAGGCTATAATGCAACTGCACTCTGTTGCGGTAGTGGAATCTCTCGGGGGCCCCAATTACTTTTGGCTCAATATCAGGCCATTTCCTAAAAAGTTTTTCGAAGCTTTCTTTTTTAAAAAGTAGCTCTTGATCATAGTCCACATGAAGATAGTGACATGAAGGACAATTTGAAAAGTGTTCACAGGCAGGCGTAATTCTTTTAGAGGATATTGTTTTAAGTTGTGATATCCGCGCAAACGCGACCCCTTTTTTTTCAGACATTATTTGGGCTTCCCCTTGATCTCCGACCACTGTTTTGGGAATGAAGGTGACCTTATCTGTTTCTTTACTAACTCCCTGCCCAAGGCTATCCATACTGGTAATAGTGAAAGGGATAAATCGTTTTGAGGACATTAACAAATCCTATGAGTTATTAGAAAAAAAGCGTAAAATCAGGCCTATGAATTATTTTATGGGAAGAATCCCGTTGATGCTTGAAATTCTCGTCAATGGATTTTTCGTCCTCATTTATACGTTTCAAAAGGCCAATCAAGCTTCGGAGCTTTTACTTAAACTTCCGATGAACCTTATCTTATCAAATGCAATATGGGCAGTCCCTTTAGTCCTATTCATTTCCCTTACCTCAAATTTTTTGAAAAGTGACGGGTTTGAGGATTTTTTCCGTCGTTATATTTTTTCTCTCATTATCTTTGTTCCGATGATGATTACCTGGGGAGATATTGAGTTTGTTTATTGGCTTTCGGCCGTTCACTTGTTTTCAAGTGTCATCTCGTTTTATGAAAAAGAAGACTCCGCTCCTAAAACGAACGTAGGGACAAGCAGCTTCCTTTTTAGGCTAAAACTTGCTCCGGCACAAGTTATTCTACTCTCGTTTGGTGGGTGGATCCTCTTGGGAGCCCTGGTTTTAATCTTGCCTGTTTCTGCGGCCCCAGGAAAAAACATCCAGTTCATTGATGCCTTATTTATGGCCACCTCGGCGACCTGTGTTACCGGACTTTCCTCTATCTCACTCCCTGATGAATTCAGTATTTTTGGCCAGATGGTGATGCTCATCCTTGCCCAAGTTGGTGGACTTGGGATCATGACCCTTTCAAGTTCACTTGCTTTAATGATGGGAAAAAATTTGCAGATGAGAGAGCAGGTCATTATGCAAGACGTTCTTGATACGTCGGGATCAGAAGAACTCTTAAGTCTGATCGTAGACATCATTAGCTATACGTTCATGATTGAATTTGTGGGGGCAATGATTCTGACGATTGGTTTTTATCAAGAAGGATTTGAGATCGGGCAATCTCTTTATTTTGGTTTCTACCATTCGATCATGGCCTTCTGTAATGCAGGGTATGCATTATTTAATAACAACCTAGAAGATTTCAAGTTCAGACCACTCATTTCGATGACTGTAGCTTTCCTCATCATTTTCGGTGGTATCGGTTTCTCGGTGATGAAAGATCTTTTAACAACATTTAAGTCCAAGCGTTCTTTTAAAACGCTCTCGGTTCATACCAAGATAGTCCTTTCAGTCAATACACTAATGCTTGCCTTCGGAACAATTTACCTTTTCTTTGGAGAATTTTTGCATGCTTTTCAGGATATGAGCATGTGGCAAAGGTTCCAGGTCTCTTTTTTCCAATCCGTGACACCGAGGACTGCCGGTTTTAACACAATCAACTTAAATTCACTCCACCCCCATAGTTTGTACATGATGACGATTTTGATGTTC
>JACCDH010059870.1_pt1 | contig 11268 bp, 9 predicted proteins | sample 7442481 | NCBI WGS metagenome assembly JACCDH01 (sample SAMN15323433, study PRJNA562643) | freshwater metagenome | isolation source: river surface water | place: USA:Blue River Watershed | collected 2017-08-15 | reverse complement strand
CCGGTCGCCACAGCCAATCCTGCTAACTCACAAGAATTTACTGGCACGATAGGTTTACCAATTCCATCCACTGAGATCGCAATCTTGGATGATAGTGGAGATGCTTTGCCACTAGGACAAGTTGGTGAAATTGCTATACGTGGACCACAGGTGATGGTGGGATATTGGAACAAGCCCGATGAAACCGCTAAAGTGATGACAGCAGATGGTTACTTTAAATCTGGTGATATCGGCGTCATGGATGCAACCGGTTATGTCACTATCGTCGATAGAAAAAAAGATATGGTGTTGGTATCCGGCTTTAACGTTTATCCAAATGAAGTTGAAGGTATAGTAGCAACTCATCCTGGCGTATTGGAATGTGCAGTAGTAGGTGTGCCAGATGAACATACTGGTGAAGCAGTCAAACTCTTTGTGGTTAAGCGCGATCCTTCTTTAACTGCAGAACAATTAAGTGACTACTGTCATGAGCAGCTAACAGGTTATAAACGGCCTAAACATATAGAGTTTAGAAATGAACTACCAAAAACCAATGTAGGAAAAATATTGCGGCGTGAATTGCGCGATGAAAAAGCGCCAGCTTAATTATATTTAAGAATGTAAAAATAATTAATACGCTAGCGCGCTCTATTTAGCTATTGATTACAGGTAGCTCGCGAGGTCGTCGATCTTCTCCGGTTGCAACGTAAGTGAGAGTGGCCTCGGTCACTTTCACGATATCGGCTTGTAAGCGATTGCGTTCAGCATACACTTCAACATTCACCGTAATAGAAGTTCTACCAGTTTTAACGATTTTTGCGTAAAACGATAATAAATCTCCTACAAAAACGGGCTGTTTGAAAACGAAAGAATTCACAGCCACCGTTCCTACTCTTCCATTGGCTCGTCGCACTGCAGGTAAAGCGCCTGCAATATCAACCTGAGCCATGATCCAGCCACCAAAGACATCACCATGAATGTTGGCGTCAGAGGGCATGGGCATCACGCGCAAAGTCGGCATGCCCTCAGGCAGACTATTCAAATTAATTTCACTCATATCGACTCCTATTTTCATTACACTTCTCTAGGCTAACCTGATGAGCTATAACCGTTACAATCTCTGTTTATAGCGTGCTTATCGATTAATTCGATAAGCATAAACCATCTGATTCACTTTTCGTTTCGAATTATTTTAGTCTCATGCGACATCACGGTAGTAGTCATCATCTCCCACCCGCCAACCAGGGTACGCGCAATGATTGGGGCACCCTGAAAACATTGGTGCCTTATCTATGGGCATATAAATGGCGCGTCTTAGTCGCCTTGGCTTGCCTAATAGGCGCTAAGCTTGCCAATGTGGGTGTGCCGTTGGTGCTAAAAGAATTAGTCGATAGTCTTAGCATCACGCCTAACCATCCTGCTAGCGTGCTTATTTTGCCTATGGGCTTATTAGTGGCTTATGGCTTATTACGTCTATCAACCACAATATTCACCGAGCTGAGAGAATTTTTCTTTGCAAAAGTCACGCAGCGTGCGGTGCGGACTATTGCACTCAAAGTATTTCGTCATCTGCATGCGCTCTCTTTGCGCTTTCATTTAAATCGGCAAACAGGTGGCGTCACTAGGGATATAGAGCGTGGTACACGCGGTATTTCTTCTTTGGTCTCTTACACTTTATTTAGCATCTTGCCTACCTTAGTGGAGATAGGGTTAGTGTTGACTTATCTTGCACTTAAATATGACATCTGGTTCTTTGGCATTACCGTCATAGCATTAGTGGTTTACATCGTTTTTACAGTCGTTATAACAGAATGGCGTACGCACTTTAGGCGTACCATGAATGAATTAGACTCTAAAGCGAGTACCAAGGCGATAGATTCCTTACTAAATTATGAAACAGTCAAATACTTTGGTAATGAAGAATATGAAGCACAACGCTACGATGAAGGCTTGCGTCGTTATGAAACAGCAGCAGTGCGTTCACAAACTTCCCTCACGCTTTTAAATACTGGCCAGTCTCTGATTATTGCAACAGCAGTCACCTTGATACTTTGGCGTGCAACAGTAGGTGTCATAGCAGGGCAATTAACACTGGGTGATTTAGTGTTAGTGAATGCATTTATGATTCAACTGTACATACCGTTGAATTTTCTTGGTGTGTTGTATCGCGAGATTAAACAAAGTCTCGCCGATATGGAAAAAATGTTTACCTTGTTAGATCAACATCGTGAAGTGGCTGACTCAACTAGCGCTAAAGCCTTAGTCACGAAAGATGCGCAGGTCAGTTTTTCTCATGTCGATTTTAGTTATGAAAAAAATCGACAAATTTTATTTGATGTAGATTTTACGATTGCAGCGGGCACTACCACTGCTGTGGTTGGTCACAGCGGTTCTGGAAAATCTACTTTGGCTAGGCTTTTATTTCGATTCTATGATGTGAATGCAGGCGCTATAGAAATTGACGGGCAAGATATTCGCCAGATAACGCAAACTTCACTGCGTAGTGCCATAGGCATTGTTCCACAAGATACGGTGCTTTTTAATGACAGCATTGCATACAACATACGTTATGGTCGACCTGATGCAAGTCAAGAAGATATTATCGCTGCTGCAAAAGCAGCTTATATTCATGAATTTATTTTAAGTCTGCCTGAAGGCTATGAAACTGCAGTAGGTGAGCGTGGTTTGAAATTATCAGGTGGCGAAAAACAGCGCGTAGCCATTGCACGAACCTTATTAAAAAATCCTGCTATTCTGATTTTTGATGAGGCCACCTCAGCGTTAGACTCGCGTGCGGAACAAGCAATACAGTCACAACTAAAAGAGATTGCGCGTGATCGTACCACCTTAGTCATTGCTCATCGTTTATCTACTATCGCCGATGCGCATCAAATTTTAGTGATGGATCATGGTCGTATAGTCGAGCGTGGCACGCATAGTGAGTTGCTAGCTTTACAAGGCGCGTATGCGCAAATGTGGGAAAGACAACAAGCACGTCAGGCCGAAGTCATTTCGGAAGTCACATCAAAAGAACTCGAAGTCAAACAATTACTTGCTTAAGTTATTTTTTAAAAATTATTTTTATAAAATTTTTCTATGAATCCACGTCAAATTTTAACCGATAGCTTTCATGCAGCAGTGGCTGCAGCAGACCCCTTAAAAATTGTCGCTGCACATCTTCCATCTCCACCTAAAGGACGCACCTTAGTTGTGGGTGCCGGTAAGGCAGCTGCTAGCATGGCACGTGCTGTAGAACTAGCTTGGCCAACATCGCATTCAATAGAGGGTTTGGTTGTAACGCGCTATGCGCATGGTATGGATACGGATCATATACGCGTGGTGGAAGCAGGACATCCGGTGCCAGATGTGGCGGGAGAGGCTGCTGCTGCAGAAATTTTATCTTTAGTATCTAATCTCACAGAAGATGATCATTTGATCGCATTGATTTCTGGAGGTGGATCCAGTTTATTGTCATTGCCTGTAGACGGCATATCTATGCCAGATTTGAAATCGGTGACAAGTAGTTTACTGAAATCAGGTGCGCCCATCACAGAAATGAACATCGTCAGAAAACATCTCTCACGTATACAAGGTGGACGTTTAGCTGCTGCATCTAAAGCACCTATTACTACATTAATTATTAGTGATGTCACAGGTGATGAGCCAAATGCGATTGCATCGGGTCCGACTTGTGCGGATCCTAGTACCTATCAAGAAGCCTTAGCCATACTTAAACGATTTAATGTCGTAGCACCAGATAGTGTGATGGCCCATTTGCAAGCAGGTGCAGAAGGAAAAATTTCAGAAACTCCAAAACCTAATGATCCTATCTTTGCTAAAACTAAAGAAGTCGTTATAGCGACTGCACATCAAAGTCTACAAGCAGCTGCAAGCTTTTTTAATGCACATAACATCACACCCGTAGTGCTAGGCGATACCGTAACAGGAGAAGCCTCAGAAGTAGCAAAAGTGTATGCCGCATTAGTGAAAGAAATACGTCATCATCACCAGCCTTTCCGAGCACCTGTCGCATTAATCTCTGGCGGTGAATGTACTGTCACTGTGAAAGGAAATGGTCGCGGTGGTCGTTGTGTGGAATTTTTAACTTCATTAGCGATAGAACTCAATGGTATGCCAAATGTATATGCACTAGCTGCAGACACGGATGGCATTGATGGCACCGAAGATAATGCAGGTGCTTTACTCTTTCCCGATACAGCGACGCGAGCGCAAGCATTAAATTTATCAGCCGTTTCCCTGTTAGCGAATAATGATGGCTATAGTTATTTTTCTGCATTAGGTGATCTGCTCGTCACAGGGCCAACCCGCACGAATGTGAATGACTATCGAGTTATCCTAGTGCTGTAAAATTCAAACACTCATCCAACACGCCAATTTCCTATGACTGCCAAGCAAAGCGCAAACACTCTCACCATCACACGTCCCGACGACTGGCATTTGCATTTGCGTGATGGCAGTGTGTTAGCCGATGTGTTGCCTCACACTGCGGCGCAGTTTGCACGCGCTATTGTGATGCCTAACTTAAAGCCACCAGTCACAACCACTGCAATGGCCAGTGCTTATCTCGATAGAATTTTAGCGGCACTACCAGATGGCATGACATTTGAGCCTTTAATGGTGCTTTATCTAACCGACAATACACAGCCAGATGAAATACGCAAAGCCGTAGAGAGCGGGTTTGTGCATGGTGTAAAACTATATCCAGCAGGTGCAACAACGAATTCCGATGCTGGCGTAACGGATTTGCAGCGCTGCATGCCCGCTTTAGAAATGATGCAAAAGTTGGGGCTGCCCTTGCTACTACATGGTGAAGTCACAGATGCAGAGATTGATGTATTTGATCGAGAAGCCGTCTTCATCGATCGCATTTTGCAACCATTACGTAAGCAACTGCCGCAATTGAAAATTGTGTTTGAACACATCACGACACAAGAAGCAGCACATTATGTGCGCGATGCAGAAGGACCGATTGCAGCAACCATCACAGCACATCATTTACTCTATAACCGCAACGCTATCTTTAAAGGTGGCGTGCGCCCTCACTATTATTGTCTACCTATTTTAAAACGTGAAAAGCATAGGCACGCTTTAATGCAAGCTGCCAGTTCTGGTAATCCTCGTTTCTTCTTAGGGACTGATTCAGCGCCCCATGCTAAAGGATTAAAAGAGCATGCTTGTGGTTGTGCTGGTTGCTATACCGCTTTGCATGCGATCGAGTTATATGCGCAAGCCTTTGAAGAAGCTGGCGCATTAGATAAGTTAGAAGCATTCGCTAGCTTTTATGGAGCAGATTTTTACGGACTGCCTCATAACAAAGATCACATCACTTTACAAAAACAAAATTGGATCGTGCCTGAGGAATTAGTTATGCAGAGTGCCACAATCGTGCCGCTAGATGCAGGTACTACACTCGCTTGGAAAATGGTTTGAATTAAAGCACTTCAGCTAATTCATTTTTAATTATTCTTCGCTCATGTCTGAGCAATTTCTCTCTTCAATAAATTGGGGGCAGCCATGGTTGCTGCCACTGCGCGATATCGCTCTTTCAGTGCTTCAACAACAAAACTGGAAGCAAGAGATTAACCGTCTCATGCAAGAGAAAAATTTATGCAATCACGCTGGTTATCCACTGCACTGTATTTCGCAGCATGATTTGCCAAATGGTGTGCAATATGAATCGCATATTTATGCAACCGGCGGTATTCCTACCCGAGATAATTTGCATGATTTTTTTAATGCATTAATCTGGTTGCGCTTCCCACAGATTAAAAAAATCTTAAATCACATTCAGGCAGTTGAAATTAAAAACAGAGAAGGTTTAGAGCAGCGCGGGAGTGAGCGAGGCCTTCAGCGCGATGCCGCAACCTTGTTTGATGAAAATGCAGCACTGTGGATATGTAGCGATCCCAGTTTGACACTAGCATTGCAACATCATGCATGGACAGATATTTTTCTTACTAGATGTGATGAATTAGAAAAACATTGCGAAGTGCTTTTATTCGGGCATGCTTTATTAGAAAAGTTAACAAGTCCCTACAAAGCAATTACTGCACATGCATGGGTGGTGCATGTGAATCAAGATTGGTTTAGTCAGTCAGAAAATCAACGTTGGGATTATGTGGATCACATAGTGAGTCAACGTTTGCAACAAGGCTTTGACTCTAGAGACTTTGCACCTCTACCAGTAATGGGGTTGCCCAATTGGTGTGCTGAACAAGATGTAAATTTTTATGCAGATCAGCAAGTGTTTAGGCCACCGAGATCATCACAAAGAAAGTAAGAGCAAAAAACCCGGCTTGCGCCGGGAGTATCAAATATAAATCTTTAAAACACTTTAAACGTTAATTAAAAACCTTTACGTAAACCTAAAATAAAAGCATTAGAGATAGAAACAGTTTGCGAATAGGCTGCTGGGTTAGCTGTTGCATCCACAGCACCTGAATAAGATGAAAATGCACCATCTTTTGCATGATTAAATGCTACGTAAAGCTCTGTAGATTTAGACGCAGAATAAACTGCGGATAAATTAATGATAGAAGGATGATTCGTGCCGCTGTTACGTGCAAAATTTATCCCTACATTAGTTTTTGGCATGATTTGTAAGCCAGCACCTATGATGTAAGTATTAGTCGAGCCTCCAGTTTCAGGTCGAAAATGTACATAGCTACCTGCTAGCTTGGCTGCACCTAATGGCACGCTTCCGCCCAATAGATATTGTTGATACTGCTGTGCACGATCAGAGATAGCAGCTAAGAGATTAATATCACCTAAGCTATAACCCAAGTTACCGGAAGCAAAACGATTCGCACCTGTGTCGCCTGGCACACCACCGAATCCATACATCGCACTACCTGTGAAGCCACCTAATAATTCCTTAGGTAGGCTATAAGAGATTGAGTTAGGGATGAAGAAGCCGCCTGTTGTACCACTCGCAACATCGGCATCGATACCACCGTTAGTAACAGAAACAGGCGCGCCTAAATTATTTAGTGCCGTACCATTTTGATGTAACAGTAAAGCGGGAATAGAAAAATTTTGACCAGCTACTGCAAGTGAAGAGTTATATGCAGCGATAAATGGTGAGATTTGTAAACCGGCTTTGAAACTACCGAAGTCACCACTAAAACCAAGATTCGCTTGACGACTGAACACACCTGTCGTTCCACCATTTGCAATACTGCCATCACCAGCATTGAATCCACCTTCTAAGTTAATGTGTGCCATCACACCATTACCTAAATCTTCTTTGCCACTAATGCCCCATAAAGAAGGTGTCCAGTTACCCTCACCAAAGCTAGAACGTCTATCATTACCCGGACCTATGCCAGTTGAATTCACCCATGATGCATCGATATTGCCGTATAACGTAAGACCGGTTTGCGCTGCTGCTGCACCGCTCAGCAAAGTAAAACTAAGTAACGATACAAGTCGAATTTTATTCATGGACATCTCTCCCGTGGTTAACTAGTAAGCGAGAGAGTGTGAAGTGATTCTGTGACAGATTATCATCGCGCATCAAAGCAAAGCGTGATGAGCTTTGTGACTAAGCAAATGACAAGCAAAGTGTGATGAAGAACATTCGCAAAAGAAAAAAGCCACTCCGAGGAGTGGCTTTTTAAAACTACAAATCTAAATCAAATCGACATTATGTCGATGCGAAATTAGAAATTAGTAACTACGCCAACTGAATAACCAGTTGTTGAAGCTGTTGCTGCTGGTTGATTGCCAGCTGCGAGTGAGCCGTACAGTGGCAGAATGCCGTTGGTGCCGCGACCAGCGATACCGTAAACGTAGGTGCGTTTTGACAGTGAGTACTGTAAGCCAGCTACGGTTAAAGTTTGTGAACTTGTTGCATTGTTTTTAGCATAGTTAACGCTAGCAGTCAGATTCTCTACTAAGTTATAAGATGCACCAAGGTGGTAAGTGTTTGTGCTAGTTGTGCCTGCTGCATCTGGATTGCTGGTGATATAACCACCGGCGATACGTGCTGGTCCCATGTTGTAAGCAGCTGATACTGTGTATGCTGTGGTAGCAGCTGTACCACTCTTCTGATAACCACCAGATACGCTTAAGTCACCAGCTGCATAGTTCACTGCAACTGCATCATACTTACTTGCTGTTGGCTTGGTTGCGTCATTGCCGTTAGCGATTTGGGTCAGTGCTGTTGCGCTGATGCCGCCAATATTTGGTGTTGAGTAAGAAACAGCGTTAGGAATGAAGAAGCCGCCAGTTGGAGTTACAGCTTGTGCGCCGTTCACGAATGGGGTGTAGCTAGTTTGACCCGTTGCACCAGCCATTACCAACATATTTACGTAAAAGCTTTCATTGCCAGTTGCAACACCATTTAATGCTGAACCAACGAATGGTGAGAATTGCAAACCTAAACCGGTTGAACCGAAGTCACCAGCCAAACTAACATTAGCTAAACGGTTGAACAGGCCAGCTGATGTGCCGCTGTTTGAAGATTCGCCCGTACCTGTGTTCAAGCCGCCTTCTAATTGGAATGAAGCCTTCATGCCGCCGGTCAGTTCGTCTGAACCTTTAACACCGATAACAGAAGTATCCCAGTTACTATGCATCATCTGAGTAGCTTGGCCAGTTACGCGTGAAGCGGATACGTCTAAACGACCGTATACAGTTGTATCAGCAAAAGCTGCGGTTGAAGCTACGAGAGCCAAAGCTGCCAAAGCAAATTGAGTCTTTTTCATTGATTAATCTCCAAACAGTTAAAACGAGAAGCGCTGTTTGGAGATTTTTCACTCTTACGCTAGCTAAAAAAGAACGAATTGACGTTCTGTGTCACGAACAACCAAAGTTTGATACAGCTTCATACATACTCTCAGTCAACTTTTAAGGCAGGATATGGTTTTTAAACCAACTATTTATTGGTGGATCGACTTCTTTCCCTCATCCGACTTTGATACACATTTTTAGTAGTTATGAATTCACAGCACAGTGCAAATGATTCGATTTATACCTCGCGTGTCGCGCGGTCTATGCCTGTGCTCGCGTCATTGACTCCGGTGCATGGTTATCCCAGTAAGCTAAAAATCTATCGAATTGCTGGCAGTCGGTTCTGGCAGGTGCGGTGTTTTATGTCGGGTCGTATGCATGTGCGTAGTTTGCGCACGATTGATAAAAGCACTACGACCGAATTAGCGAAGCGGTTTTATGAGGAATTGCTGGTTAAGCATAATCAAGATGATGAAAGTGACATCGCAGGTTTAGACCGGATTATTAATAAGCGTGTGGATTTACAATTTAGTTTAGAGGCGATCGCTAAAAAGGCATTAGAAGTTGAGCGTGGTCGTATGTTGCGAGGTGAATTGGCTTTGCAATCTTTTAAATCTTTGCGTAGCCGCTTTATGCGTAAGATTTATCCGTTTTTTCAAGATAAAGATATACGTACGATTAGTCATAAAGATTTAGCGGTGTTTGTGAAGAGTTTGTCTGATTCACTGGCATCAACTGTCACGATTAGTCAGTATATGCAGTCGGTGCGTTTGATTTTTAAATTCGCTCTTGTGAATAATCTGGTCGATAAGATTCCGCCTTTCCCAAAAATTAAAATTGATTCTCAACCGCGTGGCGGATTTACTGCTAGTGAGTATTTACGTTTACTACGAGCTGCTAAGTCTTTAGCGAAATTAACAGAAGAAGAAAAGCCCGGTACGCATAGAGATAGAGCGGGCGGTATTTTTACTAAAACCGCATCTGTTCCGATGGAAATGGCATGGGTGATTGGTTTTATGGTGAATAGTTTTATGCGTCCAACTGACCTTAAATTCATACAGCATAAACATGTGGAGATAGTGCGCGGTGAGCATTTATATTTGCGGCTTACTTTGCCTGAGACAAAACGACATAAAGCACAGATAGTGACTTTGCGGCCGGCAGTGAGGATTTATCAGAGCTTGTTACGTTATCGAGAAAAGACTGCGGTAGTGAATAGAGAGGATTATTTATTTTTACCGCATATAGAAGATAGAGATGCAGCGAGTGTGGTCTTGTCTATGAATTTTAATAAAATTTTGAGTGCAACTGGATTAAAGCTCGGTGAGTTAGGGCAAGCGAGAAGTTTATATAGTTTGCGACATACAGCGATTATGTTTAGGCTTTTATATGGCAAGGGCATTGATTTGCTTACCCTCGCTCGCAATGCGCGTACATCTGTGCAAATGATAGAAGAGTTTTATGCTTCGAATCTTACGGCAGAGATGAATATAGGTTTATTGCAGAGTAAACGTGGTGGCGTGGCGAATAGTGCAGTAAGGCGCGGGTAAGTTGGCGTTTTACTGAGTTGATTTCAATAGATTGCGTTATAACTTCTTCTGTTAGTTTATTGCAGGGCCGATTAGCAAAGCGTAATCGGCCGCAAGTTGTTAAATTTTTTCGTACGATTACGCTTCGCTAATCGTACCTACGATTATGAAATTAATTGAATATCGTAGTGATTTTAATTGTGTACTTCGCGAGAATCAAATAAGTCTGTTTACAATGCTGATTTTAGGCAAGTGAATGCGACGTAATGAAAAAAATCTTATCTGAGTTATTTCCTTCAATTTTCAAGAAAGCGCCACAACCTAATGATGTGGTTACAGCAGGTGAGCAGCTATTTGCTCATTGGGTAGCGGCAGTGAATCGTTGTGATGTGAATGCGGTTATGCAGTTGTTTGCTGCTGATGCTATTTTTTACGGGACATCAACCAAAACATTGATAACGAGCAGAGATGGAATAAAGCAGTATTTCGAGCAAGCGTTTGCTCAACTTCAGCCGCTCTCTATGTCGATTGATGATAAAAAAATGCTATCTGTTTCTGACGATGTCATGCTTTTAGCATGCTCAGACAAATGGTCAGTGACGCTAGATGGTCAACAACAAGTCATGTTTGGGCGATTAGTTTTGACTGCTGCAATAAAACAGGGGCAATGGAAAATCGTGAGTTTCCACCGATCTGTGATGCCAGAATAAATTTGCAATCAATCAGTGATTCCGCTCAACTGCAAATTTAGCTAACTGCATGAGTGCAGTTTTGTGACCACCTTCTGGCAGGTGATCTAAACAGCTAATCGCACGTTGGCTTGCTTGCTCTGCTTTAAGTCTTGTGTATTCCAATGCGCCGGATCCGGTGATGGCATTTAAGATGTCATCAAAGTGTTCTTCATCGCCATGTTCTATGCAGTTGCGGACTAGTTCACGTTCTTGCGTGGTGCCATGCTGCAGTAAATAAATCAGCGGTAAGGTGGGTTTGCCTTCGCGCAGATCAT
>JACCDH010276126.1_pt1 | contig 11270 bp, 9 predicted proteins | sample 7442481 | NCBI WGS metagenome assembly JACCDH01 (sample SAMN15323433, study PRJNA562643) | freshwater metagenome | isolation source: river surface water | place: USA:Blue River Watershed | collected 2017-08-15 | reverse complement strand
TTTCCTCGGTGTTGCTAACAATTTCTTCGATGGATTGATTTTCTTTGTTTAAGGTAAGGTTCATGTAGCCTTCTTTTTGGTTTTTGAAACTAAAAATACTGGCTTCGATGTTTTTTAAATCGCTAAATTCTCCTTTTTTAATCAATAAATACGCATACAATTGTAGTTGTACAGCTTTACTTTTGGTGCCATCTAAAAGTTTTTCGTTGCTTACAAAGTTTAGCTCTTTTCCTTCTACTTTTCCGGTTTTATAATCCACCAAATGATAAGTGTCGCTAAATTTCGCTAATCTGTCCACTGTACCCTTTAAATTAACAGTTTGTAAACCAAATTTGGTGTTTAAATTTATGCTAATAGCACAAGTGTTTTCTAATGAAACAATGGTGTAGGGGAATTCCAGTTTGGTTAAAAAAATCTTTTCTTTTTCTAAAAATTGATGGATATAGTTTTGAGCAATCGTAAATTGTAATTGGTTAAAACCTGTTTTGATGTTATCCGCATTTAAAGTGTCCTCGAATTCTTTCATCAAAATGGGCTTGTAGTTTTTCTGAAAAAACTCGATATCCGCAATTTTTAAAACCCTATTGATAGTTGGTTGATACAATTTTTCCAAAGTATTGTGGATAACCGTACCAAAGGATGCGCTGCCTATGTTTTCCTCTAATTCCTCGTCCTCTTTTAAACTTAATAAATATTTATAGTAAAAATCCATGTTGCAATTTAAATAAGTGTTAATTGCCGATGGAGAAACTGCGCCTTGGAGGTATTGTTTAATTTTATGAATTACCTCGGGCGATTTTAAGATGCTTTTGGAGGTATTTACAAGATTAGGCGAAGGTGCATAGGTTTTAATAGATATTTTGTGATTGATATTGTACTCGGGCAATTCTTTTTGAATTTGCTGAATGAATCTGCTAGGTTCGCCGCTAGCGCCTAAGCCATCTGTGCTGGTGTAATAAAACAAATGCACATTTTTAGCTTTTTGAATTAAACGATAAAAATAATAGGCAAAAATAGCATCCTGCTCCTGATGAGTAGGTAATCCGTAATATTTTGCGATATCAAAGGTGAAAAACGAATTGTTTTTGCGCCCTTGCGGTAAAACACCTTCGTTGCTGCTTAAAATATAAACCGTATCAAAATCAATCGCACGCGTTTCTAACATACCCATAATTTGAATCCCCGATAAAGGCTCGCCAAAAAAGGAAATTTTTTCCTTGTTTAAAACCTGTTTAATTAAGCTTTTAGCCGAGTTTAAATTAAATTCAATTAAATGTTTATCAATAGTTTGAACTAATTTACGTAAAGCAATGGTGTAATGGTATAAGTATTCGATTTTTAATCCTTTATCCAAATCTGCGGCTTCGCCTTTTTCGATATTTTCTTTTAAAATCTGAATGATTTTAAGGAGCTGATGTAAAATTTTACCTCCTATTAAATCCTTGTCTTCTGGGAAACAAATTGTACACATTGCCTCGCCTAAATACTTGGCTATAAAATTTTTGGATAAGTACACCTTTTTATATTGTTGTATATCCGATTTAAAACCCTGAAAATTAATGTTTTTCCCAAATAATTCGGATGCAAAAGGGTGATCAATTAGTTTAAATACATCTTTGTAATAATATACAATGTTATTTTCGCCTTTTGATTTCCTCCAAATATCTAATAATGTGGTGATTAAGTTTGCTAACGGTGTGTTATCCAAAGCATAACCCATAGTAATGTTAGCGGTTTCTACGTTGTTGGGTAATGCGTATAACAACGGCAACAATAAATCCTCTTCGTTTAAAACCACTGCAGTACGTAAAGCCTCAGTAGCGCTTTGTTTTTGTAAGGTGCTGGCTAAAGCTTTTACTTGACCATAGCGCGAATTACACTCGTACAGGGTAATATTTTTTTCTTCCTCAAAACTTTTGTGCAACCATTGGTTGTTTTGGTTGGGCCATTTTTGTAGATATCTGCGGATAAAAATTCCGGCTTCTTGGATATTATTTTTTACATAATAAGCATCCATATCCCAAATAATTTCGGCTTGTTTGCTGTTTACCAAAGCGTTAAATATTTTTTCTTCGGCTGTGGTAAGAGCATTTAAACCTGCAATAACAATTTGAGTGTTAGCGGGTGTATTTTGGATGTGTTGGGAGATGTTTTGTGCGGTAATTTTTAGGTGTAAACTAGATGAAAATTGTTGCTGGGTAATACATTGTGCTTGAAAATCGTGATACAATACCCCTAAATTTTTCCAAAAAGCTAAAAATTCTTCTTCGCCTGCAGTTAACGGACTACCATCTAGGTTCCACAATTCCAAAGCTTTAGCATCGTTAATGTGGTTAAAAAACTCATCGGTATGGATTAAATATCTGTCTAAATCACCAAAATCCTTTATTAGGTTTCCGCTCCAAGATAAAAATTCGTCGAAACCCTCCGGAATTTTGTTTTGAGCATGTAAAATGTTGCAATAGGAGGCGTATAAACGAATTACCGTTTCAATTTTATCGATTTTTTGAACAGGGTTTAGGAGATCTAACAGGTCTGTAACCGACAAAATTTTAGGAGCTACAAAGGTAGATTTTTTAATTTCGCTTAGATAATTGATAAAAAAAGTACCAGCACGTTTAGAGGGTAGTACCATTAAAGTATTTTCTAAATCGTAATTTTTATCGTGAATATATTGCGCGAGTTGATATAAAAAATCTTTATTCATTTAATTGTAATTCAGTTATTTAATTAAGTTTAATTCCCTAAATGCTTTAACCCTTTTGTAACCTCAATACGATGCGTACATTTTTTTAAAACCTGAAAAGCCATCTCTGCCATTAAGTTTCCTTTGTTATCCAAACAAGGATTAATCTCTACCATTTCAAAACAAACAATTTTAGGCGATTTTAAAATTTCTACTAAAATATCTTCCACCTCATTTAACCATAAACCGTTTGGTACAGGTGTTCCTGTTCCTTTACTTAAGGAACTATCTAACACATCCACATCATAACTCAAATAAATAATATCGCAATGTTCTAATTTTTCCAAAGCTTTTTTACCCGTTTCGCGCGCGCCCATGTTGCGTATTTGCTCAATGGTATAATTCGTCATTCGGTGAAAATCCATCAAATCATCCTCTGGCCATTCCGTATCTCTAACTCCAATATATACTATATCCTCAGGTAAAATTTTAGGAGTAATACCTCCCAAATTCTTTAATTTATCCCAATACACCATTGTTTCGTCATCGGGTTCATTCATTCGTGCTTTTTTATGATCCAAATTTAAAGCAATACACAAAGGCATTCCATGTAAATTGCCCGATGGAGTGGTGTATGGCGTGTGAATGTCCGCATGCGCATCCACCCAAACAACGCCAATTTTTTTATCTGGATATGCCATTTTTAATCCCGAAATTGTACCGGCAGCAGTGGAATGATCGCCAGATAAAACAATAGGAAAATGTTTGCCCTCGGTAACAATATTTTGAATTTCGTTTGCTAAATTTTCGCAAACATCATAAAAAGCGTTAATACGTTTAGCATAACGATAGGGTGTATTGTTGTACAACTCTTCATTTTTATCCCATATTTTTTTTAAAGGATAAATGTTGAAATACCTGTTTTCTATCCTGTTAGCAGCTACTTTAAGTGCATTAACCCCTAGGGATGCGCCTCTGGTGCCAGCTCCAATTTCCGAGTGTAATTCTAGTAATAAAATATTGTCCATAAACTTGGTGGTTTCAAATGTTTAGCGTTTTTTTGTATTCCGAAAGTAAATGTATTAATAATTAAGCTTTTTAAAAAATTAATGAACCTATCTTATTTTGATTTGTTAGAGGAGAACTTGATTGAATCTCCCGAGTTTCAGGTAAACGAAAAAGGCCATTTGTGGTTTAAAGATTTGGATTTGTATGGCTTAATTCAGCAATACGGCGCCCCTTTAAAATTAACTTATTTACCTAAAATAAGCGAACATATCCAAAAGGCTAAGGAATATTTTGATAAAGCTTTTACAGAATGTGATTATAAAGGAAGTTATACCTATTGTTATTGTACTAAAAGTAGTCATTTTTCCTTCGTTTTAAACGAGGTGTTAAAAAACAATGTGCATATCGAAACCTCATCGGCTTTTGATATTCCTATTGTTCGTAAAATGTTTGAACTTGGAAAATTAACTAAAGATAATTATGTGGTTTGTAATGGTTTTAAACGCCCAGAATATACTAAACAAATTATTGCTTTAATTAACGATGGTTTCCATAACACCATTCCTGTTATTGATAATATTAACGAGTTTGATTTTTATAAAAAATCAATTACCAAAAATTATAAAGTAGGTATTCGTATTGCTACGGAGGAAACGCCAAATTTTGATTTTTATACCAGTAGATTGGGTATCAATCCTAGTAAAATTGAGGAGTTTTATACAGATGTGATTGCTAAAGAAAAAAATGTGGAGCTAAAAATGTTGCACTTTTTTATCAATACGGGTATCAAGGATCATATTTATTATTGGAACGAGTTAAATAAGTGTTTGCGTTTATACATTAACCTTAAAAAGATTTGTCCAACTTTGGATACTTTAAACATTGGTGGTGGTTTGCCTTTTAAAACACATTTAGGTTTTGATTATGATTATGAGGAATTTATCAGCAAAATTGTATATACCATTAAGGATGCTTGTGAGGAAGAGGGGATTGAAGAGCCTAATATTTTTACCGAATTTGGTAGCTATACTGTAGCAGAAAGCGGAATGGTGATGTATGAGGTGTTGGATGAAAAATTGCAAAACGATAGAGAATCGTGGTATATGATTAACAATTCCTTTATGACTACCTTACCGGATGCTTGGGGATTGGACCAACGATTTATCATGTTGCCTATCAACAGATGGTTTGAGGATTTTAAAAATGTATTTTTAGGAGGTTTAACTTGCGATAGTATGGATTTTTACAATGCCGAAATTCACGATAATAAGTTGTTTTTGCCATTGTTGGATCATAAAGATCCATTGTATATTGCGTTTTTTTACACAGGAGCCTATCAGGAATCCATTTCGGGTTTTGGCGGAATTAAGCACTGTTTAATTCCTTCGCCTAAACATGTGATTGTGGATAAAGATGAAAATGGAAATATTACATCCTCTTTATTTGCGCCCGAACAAACCTCGGAGAGTATGTTGAAAATTTTAGGTTATTAATTAGTATCACTTTAAAAATCAAAAAATATATGGAAATTAATAAGTTTAGTAAGGTAATTACGCAAGATCCTACACAGCCAGCATCTCAGGCAATGTTGTATGGTGTAGGTTTAACCGATGAGGATATGAACAGAGCCCAAGTTGGTATTGTAAGTACAGGTTACGAAGGTAATACTTGTAATATGCACTTAAATGGTTTTGCGTATGATGTAAAAACAAGTGTTATTGGAGCAGATTTAGTTGGATTAATTTTCCATACAATTGGTGTATCGGATGGTATTTCGAATGGTACTGTAGGTATGAAATATTCTTTAGTTTCTCGTGATGTGATTGCGGATTCTATCGAAACAGTTGTGAATGCTCAGTTTTACGATGCGGTTGTGCCAATTGTAGGTTGTGATAAAAATATGCCAGGTGCTATTATTGCTATGGGTAGGTTAAATCGCCCTGGAATTATGGTGTACGGAGGTACAATTCGCTCTGGTGAGTGGTGTGGCGAAAAATTAAATATCATTAGTGCTTTTGAAGCTTTAGGTAAAAAAGTTGCGGGCGAATTATCCGAGGAGGATTACAAAGGAATTATCAAAAATTCTTGTCCAGCTGCTGGTGCTTGTGGTGGTATGTACACTGCAAATACAATGTCGAGCGCGATAGAGGCTTTAGGTATGAGTTTACCTTACAGTTCATCTAATCCAGCGGAAAGTAAAGAAAAAATTGAGGAATTAAAATTAGTAGGTCCGGCTATTCGCAATTTGTTAGAGAAGGATATTAAACCTAGGGATATCATGACTAAAAAAGCGTTTGAAAATGCTTTAAGAGTAATAGGTATTTTAGGAGGTTCAACCAATGCAGTGTTGCATTTAATTGCCATGGCAAATACAGTGGATGTGGATTTAACTTTAGAGGATTTCCAAAAAATGAGTGATACTACTCCTTTATTAGGTGATTTAAAACCAAGTGGTAAATTCATGATGGAAGATTTGCATGAAGTAGGTGGTGTTCCTGCTGTAATGAAATTTTTATTAGAAAAAGGTTTATTACATGGAGATTGTTTAACGGTAACAGGTGAAACTGTTGCACAAAACTTAGCAAAAGTTCCAGGGTTAAAAGCTGATCAAGAAGTTATCCGTCCGTTGGATAATCCAATTAAAAAGGATGGTCACTTACAAATTTTATATGGAAATATCGCACCTCAGGGTTCGGTAGCTAAAATAACAGGTAAAGAAGGTGAGCGTTTTGAAGGTACTGCGGTTTGTTTTGATGATGAATTTGAGGCAATTGACGGTATTTTAGCGGGTGAAGTGGTTCCAGGAAATGTAATCGTAATTCGTTATGCGGGTCCTAAAGGTGGTCCGGGTATGGCAGAAATGTTAAAGCCAACATCGGCGGTTATGGGTAAAGGTTTAGGGAAATCGGTAGCGTTAATTACAGATGGTAGATTCTCGGGTGGTTCGCACGGTTTTGTGGTTGGACATATTACGCCTGAGGCGCAAGTGGGTGGTAATATTGCTTTAATTCATAATGGAGATAAAATTATCATTGATGCGGAAAAAAATACAATTGATGTATTGGTTTCGGATGAAGTTTTAGATGAAAGAAAAAAATCTTGGGTACCTAAGGAATTACCAAAACGTGGAATATTGGCAAAATATGCACGTACGGTTGCATCTGCATCCGAGGGTTGTGTAACAGATAAATTTTAATCTATTTCATAATTTTAGTAAAAGGAGCGCTTTATGCGCTCTTTTTTGTTTACAAAAGTTTACTTTTGTGTTATTGTTTTATTTACTTTAAGCTACAAATATGTTTCAAAATTTTAAAGATAATTTACCTAATATTTTGGTGGTAAACGATGATGGTATCACTGCACCAGGAATTCGTGCTTTAATTAAGTTTATAAAACCTTTCGGAAATGTGTTTGTAGTGGCGCCTAATCAAAGTATGAGTGGCATGGGGCACGCTATTACTATCAATTCTACTTTGCGATTAAATTCTTATAACGGTGGGGAGGATGTTCCAGAATTTGCATGTTCGGGAACACCTGTGGATTGCGTTAAATTTGGGGCTAAGTTGTTGGGGGATAAAAAAATAGATTTGGTGGTGTCGGGAATCAATCATGGATCTAATTCCAGTATCAACGTAATTTACTCTGGTACGATGTCGGCTGCTATCGAAGGAGCTATTGAGGGAGTTCCTGCAATTGGTTTTTCGCTGTGTAATCATCGTTTGGATATCGATTTTTCGGCGTGCGAATGGGTGGTTAAAACGATTGTGGAAAAGGTTTTGGCAGAAAAACATAATTGTTTTTGCTTAAATGTAAATATCCCGTATTTGCCTAAGGAGGAAATTAAGGGGATTAAAACTTGCCGACAAGCGAAAGCTTATTGGAAGGAGGATTTTGAGGAGCGACATGATCCTAACGGACAAACCTATTATTGGTTAAAAGGAAGTTTTGTAAATGAGGATAGTGGAGAAGATACAGATGTTTGGGCTTTGGATAATGGATATGTTTCGGTAGTTCCTGTACAATTTGATTTAACTAATTATAAAGCTTTACAACTTTTAAATTTTTAGCAATGACTCCTAATAATCAAACCATCGTAAAATTTTCTATCGTAGGATTAATTTTACCCATTTTAGCATCACCCTTGGTAAATTTCATATTGGTATCCCAAGGTCCAAAAAGAGTGGATGATAGAGGTTTTATAGTAGGCTCCTATACTTTTTCCGAGTATTATCAAATCTTGATTACCAATCCGCCAAAATTGGCAATTTTTATGAGTTTGTGCGCTTTAATTAATTTACCCGTTTTTTTCTGGTTTTTAAACAAACAAAAAGATTATCAAGCTAAAGGTGTTTTAATGGGTACTTTAGTTTATTTTGTGATATTCATGATTTTTAAATTGGGTTAATATGAACATCAGTTTACATTTTAAATTCTATTGAAATTACTTTTTTTGTAAAATTGTAATTTCATTATCGTAAATTATTTCCCATTTGGGCTCGTTTTTTAATGAACTCGTTATGCTGTCAAATTCATTCACAGTTATGGGATATGGGTTTTCTAAATTAGAAAAAACTATAAATTCGGCATCTTTAAGAATAGGGAATTGGTAAATTTTGTCTCTCAAGGACAGATGAGGTAAAAATGGAGATTGTGCACTTACAATTGCATTTTTGGGTATTTTTTGTAGTTGCTCGTGTATATTTTTAACATTATACTCTCTTGTGTAGTGTCCTTTTTTGTACCATCTTATTCTGTTTTTATCAGTAAAAAATACGGTGTTGTCCATTGTTCGGATTGTTGATGCACTAACTAAAATTATAGAAAGAACAATTAAATATTTTTGAGCTTTAATGTATTGGATATCTTGAATAACTTTAAAAATTCCAATGGCAAATATCGGAGCAAATTCTATATTATACTGCCCGCCAATTCCCCACATAGCAATGTTGTTATGAAAAAATTTTTGAAAATAAATAGGGATTAACATAATTATATATTGTGGTTTTTTTATCAAAAAAAATAATCCAGAGCTAAGTAAAATTAAATGGGTTTCTAGTTTTACAAAGTTTCCAAAAGTATTTTGGTTATGGTTGATAAAAATAGTTTGAAAAGACTGGAAGGGGTGGGTGATGAGGTGTAAAAATGCTTCGAACATCGAATTTCCTAAAACGGAATATTGGAAATGTGGATATTTTCCGTTGTTTGCAATATAAGGCATGATTATATTGGTAATACTTATAAAACTAATACAGCTTAAAATAGATGCGAAAATTAAATAATTGCGTATAAATGTATTTTTTCGGTATTCTATAGCTAATCCTATTAATATAAATGTTAGCCAAAACGACATGTTTTCTTTGCCGATAATTATGGAAAAAATACACAGAGATGAAAAAAATATTTTTTGTTTTTGAATATAATAAAATAACCAAGGAACAATGGATGCAGCTATTACATTGCTGTGATAATCATATGCTACACTACTAAAAACGCCATAAAACAAATAAAAATAGATGGTAGCATATAGTGCAATTGTGGAGTTGTTGTTGGAATTAAATATTTTATAAATCCCAATTCCTCCCAGAAGAATAGCTGCAATTTGAACTATAAGTAAGGTGTAGGTTTTAAAAAGTATTGTGAGAGGAGCAAAAAGTATTAAGTATATATCAAAATGATCGGCTAGTAAATTTTCTTCTATTTCTTTAAAAACCGTACTATCGTTCCATTTAAAATGTAAGTAATCGTACAATGCATTAGTGTAAGCTCCTAAATCAAGCGCATAAGTTCTAAAATTGTAATGATTTACTATTGAAATTAAAGTGTATAGGGTTAAAAAAACACTAGAAAAAATTAGTAAGTACTTGTGTTTTTTCAACCCTATCATTTTGCAATAATTTTAATTTAGGTGCCAAATGTTTTTGGAGAAATTTTGAATGAGTGCTTTACTTGCACAGTATTTATTAATTTCGTTGAGTTCGAATTTGGTAACTTCTTTTTTTAAAATATTTAAAAGTTCTTTATCTTTTTCGTTTAATTTTTTTTTATCCATTAAATCCGCTATACATTCAAGATAAATCAAATATTGCGATGTATTTTTAATCTTTACAAACATAATATACTTTTAAATTTTAGCAAAAATATACTTTTTTAATTTTCAATTCAAGTTTTTATGCTTAAAATATTTATTTTTTTTAAGCAATCAAAATTTTACAAAATTATTTTACAGTTCCTTTTTTAAATCTAAAAGAAATTTTTTTATTTTAGTTAAACCTTCCACAATATCCACTTCTTTTTTATTGGTAAGTTTTCCTTTTTTTAATTTTTCTTTAGCACCTTGTAAAGTAAAACCACGTTCTTTAACTAAATAGTAAATAGTTTTTAAAGTTTCTACATCATCTTTAGTAAACTGTCGGTTACCTTTATTACTTTTTTTAGGTTTTAATTGAATAAATTCTTTTTCCCAAAATCTAATTAATGAGGCATTTACATTCAGATACTCTGAAACTTCCGTAATGGTGTAGTATAATTTTTCGCTGTCTAACATATTAATCCATTGAGTTTATTGCGCTTTGAGATATTTTTATAATCTCCTTGTATTCATCGTACGTTAAATCGTTAAAGAAAAAGTTGATAGGATCTACTTTTTTTCCGTTTTGAATTACTTCGTAATGTAAATGTGGAGCAGTGGAAGTACCTGTGTTTCCAACACTTCCAATCGTGTTACCTCTTTTAATTTTTTGTCCAACCCTAACATCAATTCGGTTTAAATGGGCGTATAAAGTTTGGTAGCCAAAGCCATGTTTAATTACAACGTGATTTCCGTATCCAGTTCGAGATTTAATTGCTGTAGTAACAATCCCATCTCCAGTAGCAAAAATTTCAGTTCCAATTTTTGCAGTAAAATCAATACCTGTATGCATTTTCATTACGTTATATACTGGGTGTAAACGCATTCCGTAGCCGGATCCTGTTCGGATTAAATTAGTGTTGGGAATAGGTTGTATAGCGGGAACATGTGCAAGTTTTGCATGCCTGCGAAAAGTTAATTTTTCAATTCGTTCAAAACTTTTTTTATGAATTTGTACTTTTTGTTCGAGATGATGTAATTTTTCGGCAGTTTCTAACATTATTTTTGAGTTAGAGTATGATTTTATGTGTTTGTACTCATCGTTATCTAAAACTTTTGAGGAACGTAAACTTTTAGAAACTGGTGCGCTTCCAAAAATATTGGTGTACACACTATCATCTCTTACTCTTAAAATATTTAATTCGTATTCTAGTTCATCCATTTTAGTGGATAAAAAGTTATATTCGCGTTTTAATTTAGAATTTTCTACAATTTGTTTACGAGCAATAATTTGTTCTACAATAGGGTAGGAAAGAATGATGAAAGCCAGTGATAATAGGATAGAGAAGCCAAATTGAACACCCATTTTTTTCAAACGGTCTTTCCACGAAATTTCAACTTTTTCGTATTGAAGTGTTTTATCGTTAAACTTAAACTTTGCCTTACTCATTCTTTTATTAACTTTGCAAACTCAATTTATCTTTGGATAAAGAAAGATTGCGAATATAC
>JACCDH011710316.1_pt1 | contig 11271 bp, 9 predicted proteins | sample 7442481 | NCBI WGS metagenome assembly JACCDH01 (sample SAMN15323433, study PRJNA562643) | freshwater metagenome | isolation source: river surface water | place: USA:Blue River Watershed | collected 2017-08-15 | reverse complement strand
TTTTAAATAAATTTTATTGCATATTAATTGTTAACATAATTAATGGAAATATAGTTAATAATATTTTCTTGATATATATGTACAAAGAAATATTAACCTTTTTTAGAGGGTCAGGAATTGATATGTTTGTAGTATATTTTATAGTCTCGCTTTTTTTTTCATATTGTATAAAAACAATTTTATTACTAAACATTAAATACAAATTAGATACTTGAATTATTTCAATAATTTCCAATAATGATATTCCGAATTTTATTTGTACAAAATATAATCCCTCATTACAGGAAGGCTCTATATAATTTATTGGCTAAAAATTACGATATAACTATTGTTCATTCTGGGGTAACTACTGTTACTAATAATGATAAATATAAAGAGGTTATTTTACCCATTATCAAAATAGGATCATTAAATTTCCAAAATGGACTCTTAAAAGAATTTTCTAAAGATTATGATGTTATTATTTCAATGTGTGATTTACATTGGCCACTAAATTTTTATCCACTTTTAAGCTTTTCCAAGAAGACAAAATTTATTCTATGGGGTTCTTGGTTGACAAATAAGCCCATCTTTGATTGGTTAAAGATTTTTTTTGCAAGTAAAGCCGATGCAAACATTTTTTATAGTCCTAAAGACAAGGAAATATTTTTAAAGGCTAATGTAGCTGAAAAAAAATTGTTTGTTGCCAATAATACCTTTGATGTAGGACATAGATCAAAGTCATACATACATGAGCATAAGTTTAGAATTTTATTTGTAGGCACTCTAGATAAGAGAAAAGAAAATGATATTTTGATAAAAGCTTATAATAATATTTACGATAAAATAGGTGCTTATACAAATTTAACTATAATTGGAGAAGGCCCAACAAAAAGTGATTTAGTTACTCTTGTAAGGCATTTGAATATTACAGAACGAATATGTTTTGAAGGGAAAATTACTGACCCCCAAATACTATTAAAATATTACTCAGAATCTATTGTTTCTGTATCTTATGGTCAAGCCGGTTTGTCAGTTTTACAAAGTTTAGGATTTGGTGTGCCTTTCATCACAAAGATTAATGCAATTAGTGGTGGTGAGAAAAACAATATTATAGATGGTTTTAATGGTTTTTTCTGTGACGGATCTCAAGCCGATCTAGAAAGAACCCTTTTGCTTTTATGTAATGATCTACAAAGAGCAAGAACTATGGGAGAAAACGCATTTGCCTACTATTCGAATAATTGTACAATTGAAATAATGGCAAACGGTTTTATTGAAGCAATTAAATATAAACAAAATAGATTATAAAAAACAAATGTTATGTTAAATGGTTATTTGTCTGGTAAAAAGCTATTTGGAGATGATTTTGATGAAGAACAAATTTTAAAATGGTATAGAGAAGAAGAAGAAGGGTACGCAAATTTAGGCAGCAACAACAAAGAGAAGTATGCATATCAATATACTGCAATGAATGAGTTATATGGATTCAAGTATATTGATAAAAATAGAAAATTTAAAAATGCTCTTGGTTTTGGTAGTGCTTATGGTCATGAATTTTTACCAATTATTGAGCAAATTGAACGATTAACTATTGTAGAGCCGTCTGAGCAATTAAGGAGCAAGAATTTGGGGAAATTAGAACCTCATTATGTAAAACCGAGTGTTATAGGGAATCTTGATTTTCCAGATAATAGTTTTGATTTAATTATTTGTTTAGGAGTTTTGCATCATATTCCTAATGTATCATTTGTATTGAATGAATTGCAAAGAGTACTTGCTCCTAATGGAATGCTAATTATTAGAGAACCTATTGTATCAATGGGTGATTGGTCAATCCCGCGAAAGGGACTTACTAAAAACGAACGCGGAATCCCTTTAAATTATTTTAATACATTTATTAATTCCAACAGGCTAAAAATTATTTCAAAACAATTTTGTGATAGTTCTTTTGCGTATAAAATATTTCAAAAAGTATTTTTTAAATCTTATAATTCTTTATTTATACAGCGTATTGACAAATTTATTAGCCAAAAATTTTCTAAGAATTATAAATATCATAGACGTAATTTTTTTGAAAAATTATCTCCTGCAAGTATATATTTAGTTTTATTTAAAGAAGAGTAAATAATGGCAAGAATATTTATAAATGGATTAAGTGCTAAAGCTGGGGGTGGTAAAAGTATTTTGACAAATTATCTTCACCTACTGTCTAAGTATACGGATAATGATGTATATATTGTTTTAGTGCCATCTAAAGATTTGTACCATGAATTTAAAAGTACTAAATTTAAAATTTTTCACTTGCCTAATATCTTATCTAATAAGTTTCATTTTCTATTTGTATACTCTATTATCCTGCCGATTATATTAAGGATAAAAGAAATAGATCTAATTTTTAATTTGGCAGATGTGCCAATACGTTCAAAAGTAAAACAAGTTTTTTTGTTTGATTGGTCTTATGCGGTATATCCCAAAAGTGAAGTATGGAAAATGATGGGATGGAGGGATTTTTTAATAAAAAAATTTAAACTAATTATTTTTGAAAAATTTTCAATTTATATAGACGTTTTAATTGCGCAAACTGAGACCATGCAAAAGCATTTGATCTCTCATTATGGAATACAAAACATTAAAGTTGTTCCTAATGCGGTTTCCTTAGATAATCTTTCTGGAGGAGTTGCGAAGAATTTTAACTTTCCTTCTGGATTTAAGTTTTTGTATTTAACACATTATTATCCACATAAAAACATTGAAATATTCATTGAGATTGCTAAGCAAATTAAGGCTCATAATTTACACTTTAAGTTAATTACTACTCTTGATCCTTGGCAGCACAAAGAAGCACGCAAATTTTTATGTGACATAAAGATGCTTGGATTAGAAAATATTATTCTTAATGTTGGCGCTGTAAAAATGGAAAATGTTCCATCATTATACAAGCAATGCGATGCATTGTTAATGCCTACTTTACTAGAATCATTTTCTGGTACATATGTTGAAGCAATGTATCATAGAAAGCCAATTTTAACAAGCAAATATGATTTTGCGAAAGATGTTTGTCAAAATGCTGCTATTTATTTTGATCCTCTTGATGCTAACGAAATATTTGCTAAAATGAAAACATTATGTGATTCAGTTCGAATTAGAGAGCGTTTGGTGTTAGAAGGTTCGAATTTATTGAGTCGCATGCCAGATTGGAATGAAACTTTCAATATATATAATAAAATAATAAAAAGTCTAATTTAATATGGAACGTACTTATCAAGTATGTAAAAACTGTGTTATGGACACAACGGATTCAAATATTCTTTTTGATGAAAACGGTATTTGTGATCATTGTAATACATTTTATTCAAAAATAAAACCATATTGGCATACAGACGAACGCGGATTGAAGGTATTAGAAAGCCTAATTGATAAGATAAGGGAAGAAGGTAAAGGAAAAGATTTTGATTGTATAATGGGGATGAGTGGTGGAATAGACAGCTCATATCTATTATATAAGATGGTTAGTGATTTTGGTATTAGACCACTAGTTTTTCATGTGGATGCTGGTTGGAATTCTCAAATAGCGGTTAATAATATTGAACGTCTAGTAGATGACTTAGGTCTAGATTTATATACAGAGGTTATTAATTGGGAAGAAATGAAAGATCTTCAGTTGGCATTTTTTAAATCTGGTGTCCCTCATATAGATGTTCCTCAAGATCACGCTTTCTTTGCTACGATGTATAAGTTTGCATCAAAATACAAAGTGAAAACTATTTTAACAGGTGGAAATTATTCAACTGAATGTGTTCGTAACCCATTAGAATGGATGTATTACCAATCTGATTCAATTCAATTAAAGGATATTTACAGACGATTTGGTTCAGTAAAGTTAAAAGATTATAAAGTGACAAATATTTTATGGCACAAAATCTGGCTTCCTTATTTCAAAGGAATAAAGTTATATCGTCCATTAGACCTCATTCCATATAATAAGGAGCATGCTATTCAAGAATTGGTGGATAAATTTGGATATCAAAAATATCCTCAAAAACATTTTGAATCCCGATTTACAAAGTTTTATGAAGGTTTTTGGTTACCTGAAAGATTCGGTTTTGATACTAGAAAAGTTCAATTTTCGAGTTTGATATTGACAAATCAAATGACTCGAGATGAAGCTCTATTGAAACTAAATGAAAAAGTATATACAAAAGAGCAAATTGATGAAGATTTCGAGTATATATCAAATAAACTTGGGATAACTGTTGATGAGTTTTGGTCATATTTTTATGCCCCTAAAAAAACTTACAAGGATTATAAATCTCAAAAAAGCTTATATTTTTTTGGAGCAAAAGTCATGAGATATTTCAAATTAGAAAAAGGAGGAAAAAGATGATAGGAATCATCAATTATGGATCAGGTAATATACAAGCAATTGCGAATATTTATAAAAGAGTTGGTATATCACATAAAATAGTGAACACCAAAAATGATTTTGACGATGTAGAAAAGTTGATACTTCCAGGTGTTGGCGCTTTTGATGCAACTATGAAGGTTTTAAATAGTTCGGGATTACGCGATGCTCTAGATTATCATGTGTTGGAAAAACAAAAACCAGTTCTTGGGATTTGTGTGGGAATGCAAATTATGAGTAATGGAAGTGAGGAAGGACACGAAGCTGGTTTAGGATGGATAAAAGGAAAAGTAAAAAAGTTTGATAATTCTAAGTTACTACAAAAGCCATTTCTTCCGCATATGGGATGGAATACAATAAATCCTATTTCAAATTCAGTATTGTTTCAAAATATAGATAATGTTTTAGGTTTTTATTTTGTTCATAGTTTTTACTATGAAACAGAAAAACAAGAATCTATATTGGCTCAGACGCATTATGGTGATTTATTTACTTCGGCTGTCAACGATTGCCAAATTTTTGGCGTTCAATTTCACCCTGAAAAGAGTCACATAAATGGTATTACTTTGCTTACAAATTTTGCAGATATACAATGTTAAGAGCAAGAATTATTCCTTGTCTATTGATACATAAAAAGGGGTTGGTAAAGACAAAAAAATTTTCAGAGCCAAAATATGTTGGAGACCCTATCAATACGGTAAAAATATTTAATGAAAAAGAAGTTGATGAATTAATTGTTTTAGATATTGATGCTACGGTTGAATCACGTCAACCGGATTTTGAATTGATTAAAAATTTGGCAAATGAATGCAGAATGCCTTTTTGTTATGGTGGCGGTATAACTACAGTTGATCAAGCCAAAAAAATCATCTCCCTCGGTGCTGAAAAAGTAGCTTTGAGTCATAGTGCTATTTCAAATACTAATCTTTTACGTTCCATTGCTAAAGAGGTAGGAAATCAAAGCGTAGTAGTTATTTTAGATGTAAAAAAACGAGGTATACTAAAAGGAGGCGGATATGATTTATTTACTAAAAATGGAAAGCAAAGGGCTGATATAAGAATTTTAGATTTTATAACCGAGCTAAATAGTATAGGAATTGGAGAAATTGTAATAAACTCGATTGATAACGATGGAATGATGACAGGTTATGATTATCAATTAATTGATTTGATTCGAAATCATACAGATTTGCCAATAACCGTTCTCGGTGGCGCAGGTAGTCTGGGTCATATTAAAGAAGTAATATCTAGGTATAAAATAATTGGAGTTGCTGCTGGAAGTTTATTTATTTTCAAAGGAAAATACAATGCCGTGCTAATTAACTATCCAAATCGCGAAGAAAAGTTTGCATTATTTTAATTATGAAACAAATCATACAAGACCTTAAAAACGGAAATACAATTCTTGAGGAAGTGCCAGCACCGGAAGTTAAAGCGGGCCATTTATTAATTCAAACCACAAGATCTTTAGTATCCTTAGGTACTGAACGAATGCTCGTTGAATTTGGAAAATCTAATTTCATCCAAAAGGCAAAGCAACATCCCGATAAAGTAATAGAAGTAGTAAATAAGGTAAAGACAGATGGTCTAAGGCCTACTATCAATGCGGTATTAAATAAATTAGGCCAACCACTTCCTTTAGGTTATTGTAATGTAGGCAGGGTAATAGCAATTGGAAAAGGAGTTGAAGGTTTTTCAATTGGGGATAGGGTGGCATCGAATGGCCCACATGCAGAATACGTTTGTGTTCCTAAGAATTTAGTGGTTCAAGTTCCCGAAGGTGTATCCGATGAAGAAGCATCATTTACAGTAATTGGTGCAATAGGTCTACAAGGAATTCGTTTAGCCAACCCTACACTTGGTGAAACAGTTGTTGTAGTTGGTTTAGGTTTAATTGGATTAGTTACTGCTCAATTACTTAAAGCGAATGGTTGCAGGGTGATTGGTTTTGACTATGATAATATTAAGGTTGAATTGGCCCGGAAATTTGGAATAGACTCTGTAAACCCATCAAATGGCATTGACCAAGTTGGGTATGTCCAAAATGTAACCGGAAATATCGGCGCAGATGCAATAATTATAACGGCCTCCAATAAAACCAATGAGATAATTTCTCAATCGGCTAAAATGTCCCGTAAAAGAGGAAGAATTATATTAGTAGGCGTAGTTGGTTTAGATATTTCAAGGGCTGACTTCTATGAAAAAGAACTGACATTTCAAGTATCTTGTTCATATGGACCAGGACGTTATGATGAACAGTACGAAAAAAAGGGACAAGATTATCCCCTTCCTTTTGTTCGTTGGACTGAAAAGCGAAATTTCGAAACCATATTGAATGCTATTGTATCAGGGTCAATAGATGTCAAGAATTTAATTACCGAAAGGATTGCACTTGACAACTATAATGAAATATATTCCAATATGAACAATGGAAGATCAATTGCTTCCATTTTAGAATATCCTGAAAAAGTATCAATTGAACCGAATAGGTCAATCAGATTAAATAATGCTGAGTTCTCAAGCGGTCAAGGTGTAGTTGGAATTATTGGCGCTGGGAACTTTACGTCTGCAATGATTTTACCTTGTTTAAAAAAGACTCAAGCAATGCTAAAGTACATTTCAAGTGCAGGGGGGGTGACAGGTACTATTTTGGCAAAAAAATTTAATATCTCCAATTCTACAACGGATAACAATTCGATCTTGAATGATAAAGATGTAGATATAGTAATGGTGACCACTCGTCACAATTCTCATGCATCGATAGTTGTACAAGCATTAGATCATGGAAAGCATGTGTTTGTAGAAAAACCATTAGCATTAAATCTGGCCGAGCTCGATCAAATTATCGAGGCAATAGAAAAATCTAAGAAAACTGTAACAGTAGGTTTCAATAGACGTTTTGCACCTTTGGCGGTCAAGATGAAAACACTATTGGGGAATAGCGGTTCTCCTATGAATATTATTGCTACAATTAACGCAGGGTTTATACCAAGCAACGTTTGGGTTCATGATATGGAAGTTGGTGGAGGTAGAATTATAGGGGAGGCTTGCCACTTTATTGATTTAATATCCTTTTTGAGTAATTCACAAGTTGTTTCAGTATGTATGAATGCTATGGGTAAGCATCCGATGGATAATTCTGACAATGCAACAATAATGCTTAAATATGAAAATGGAACAAATGCTGTGGTTAACTATTTTTCCAATGGCTCAAAGTTATATTCGAAGGAAAGGCTAGAAGTATATCATCAGGAAAGAACTTTAATTATGGACAATTGGCGTAAGCTCACAGGTTATGGCTTCAAAAACTTTAATACTACATCATCCGCACAAGACAAAGGTCACCAGTTTCAATTTAATCTTTTAATTGATTCTATAACCAAAGGAGGAAGTCAAATAATACCAATAGACCAAATTATCAATACGACCAAGACCAGTTTTGCTGCTATAGAAAGTTTAAGAACTGGAACTTGGATTAATATAAAGTAAAATTTTAATATCAAAATTTTGAAAATAGATTTAATAGCTGGAGCTCGGCCAAATTTCATGAAAATTGCTCCAATCATTGACGCCATTTTGGAAGAGCAAGCAAAGGGAACAAATATCTATTTTAGACTCATTCACACTGGACAACACTATGATAAGAATATGAGTGATAGTTTTTTTGTTCAGTTGGGCATTCCGCAGCCAAATGTTAACCTGGGTGCAGGTGGAGGAACTCAAGCTGAACAAACAGCAGCCATTATGATTGGATACGAGAAATTATTGTTGTCAGAAAGATCTGATCTTTGCTTAGTTGTTGGAGATGTAACTTCAACTATGGCATGCGCAATAGTTGCACAAAAATTACATATTCCAGTTGCACATGTTGAAGCTGGTATACGTTCTGGAGATTGGACCATGCCTGAAGAGATTAATCGATTGTTAACGGACTCAATAACAAACTATTTCTTTACAACCACTCCAGAAGCCACACAAACGATATTGAATTCAGGTGTTTCTGAGGAACGTGTTTTTTGGGTAGGTAACACCATGATTGATACTTTGCTCAAACATAAACCTAGGTTTAGAAAACCACTTTTTTGGGATCAATTAGAGTTAAAAAAAAACCAATATATTGTAATGACTCTTCATAGGCCAGCAAATGTTGACGATGAAGATATTTTTAAGGATATACTTGACGAAATTATTAAAAATTCAAATGATTTGCCATTAATTTTTCCTGTACATCCAAGAACTGCCAAGATTTTAAAATCTCTCAAAATAGAATATAAAAAATTACACACAATTGAGCCACTTAGTTATTTGGAGTTCAATTATCTTGTAGAGAATTCACTAGCTGTAATAACAGATTCAGGAGGTATTACAGAAGAAACGACAGTAATGGGTGTTCCTTGCATAACACTTCGAGATAATACAGAGCGCCCTGAAACAGTAACCGTAGGCACAAATGAATTAATTGGTACCAATCCTAAAGCAATTAAACCTGCATTAAAAAAATTGTTTGCTGGAGAATGGAAGAAAGGCTCAATTCCTGAGTTGTGGGATGGAAATACCGCTAATAGAATTGTTTCAATTTTAAAGAACTTGCAAGTTGGTGGATAGGGTATTTAGATTATATCACACAATAAAGTATCTTAAACCTAAACAAGTTATTTGGAGGCTCATTTATCTTTTACCTCGTCTAATTACCTCTAAAAAGAATTGTCCAGAAACAATATCATTTCCCTTATTTTTTATTTATGAGAATAGGATAACAAAAGATTATAATTACTATACATTTCTTAATGAAACTCATCAACTTTCAATTGTAGGATGGGATAATTCATCTATATCTAAATTATGGAGATATAATTTACATTATTTTGATTTTTTAAGACAATATAATCAAAATGAAAAAAGTTTAGAGCTTCAAAAAGATATTATAGATAAATGGATTAGCGACAATCCTTTTGCAAAAGGTACTGGTTGGGAACCATATCCTACGTCACTTAGAATAATCAATTGGATTAAATGGCACCAAAACACAAAAAGGCTTAGTAATGAGGGTAAATTAAGTCTATGGAATCAAACTCTATGGTTAGCTAATAGACCTGAGTATCATTTATTAGGGAATCATTTGTTTGTAAACGCTAAAGCATTACTCTTTGCTTGTGTGTTTTTTGGGCTTGACAAAAAATCAAATATTTATAGAAAAGCTATAAATATTATTTCTAAAGAATTAGATGAGCAGTTTCTAGATGATGGCGCTCATTTTGAATTAAGTCCAATGTACCATGCTTTAGCTATGGAGGATTTGTTAGATCTCTTACAACTTACTTCATTGTTACCTTCATCATTTCCTAGTAAAAAAATACTTGAGAAGTATAGAAAAGGCATGCAATGGCTTTCATATATGAAATATAAGAATGACGAATTATCGCATTTTAATGATTGTTCAAATGGCGTTGCTCCTAGTTTTGAAGAGTTAAATAATTTTGGTCGTAAAATTGGTATAGATACTGATTTAAAATCAGATACAAAATTTTATCATTTTACTCAAAGTGGATTTTATGTTATCAAAGATGATTATATACATTTGATTACTGATATTGGTAAAATAGGCCCAGAATATTTACCAGGACATGCACATGCTGACTCTCTATCTTTTGAACTATCAATCAAGGGTCATAGAGTTTTTGTAAATTCGGGGACAAGTGAATATGGGTTATCTAATGAGCGATTAAGACAAAGAAGCACCTCGGCTCATTCAACCATAGAAATCGATGGCCAAAATTCTTCAGAAGTATGGTCAGGTTTTAGAGTTGCAAGACGTGCAAATGTTTATGATATAAATATAGATTCCGAAGATCATTTTAATAAAAATATAAGGATTAGCGCTTGTCATGATGGATACAAACGTCTAAAATCATCTCCAATACACAAAAGAATCTGGAACTATTATAAACGAAGCTTAATTATTTCAGATTTTATTTCTGGAAACAAGAATCATATTATTTCAAGATTTTATTTCCATCCTGAAATTCAAATAAATCAAAAAGATAAATATTTCCTTATATCTAAAGAAAATATAAACCTGGCCGAGATTGAAATTCAAAATGCTATGAAAATTAACTTAGTTCATACAACTTATCATGATAAATTTGGACATAGTAGACCAAATAAATGTGTAGAAATACATGCCTTAAGTCCTAGTCAATTTTTATTAGCAATTAAAGTAATTTAATTAATTTGAAAAAAAAGATTTTATTTATTACTGATAATTTCCCACCTGAAGTTAATGCTCCAGCTACAAGAACATATGAGCACTGTTTAACTTGGACTAATAAAGGTTATGATATTACAGTCATCACTTGTGTTCCTAATTTTCCTAAAGGGGAAATATTTAATGGCTATAAAAATAAATTTTTACAAATTGAAAATTATAATGGAATTAAAGTTGTAAGAGTTTGGAGTTTTATTTCTTCAAATGAAGGTTTTTTTAAAAGAACATTAGATTATATTAGTTTCGGAGTAATGTCATTTTTAGTTGGCATTTTTTTAAAAACTGATCTTATAATTGCAACAAGTCCCCAATTTTTTTCTGCGATTAGTGGCTCAATGCTAGCTTTTTTTAAAAGAAAAAAATGGATTATGGAGGTTAGAGACTTATGGCCTAATTCTATTTCAGCTGTAGGTGCAATAAATGAAAATTCATTATTATTTTCATTTTTAAAAGCTATAGAAAATACATTATATCATTCAGCATCAAAAATTGTAGTTGTTACAGACAGTTTTAATGAATATTTATTAAAATTTCATAAAATAGAAAAAAATAAAATCGGGATTTTCAAAAATGGCTATCTTAATTATTCATTAAAACCAAATGAAAATACTATATCAGTCAT
>JACCDH011195643.1_pt1 | contig 11271 bp, 7 predicted proteins | sample 7442481 | NCBI WGS metagenome assembly JACCDH01 (sample SAMN15323433, study PRJNA562643) | freshwater metagenome | isolation source: river surface water | place: USA:Blue River Watershed | collected 2017-08-15 | reverse complement strand
CTTTGATATCGTAAAAGAGTCTGACGTATCTGTTACACACTTAAGTTCATTTGGATTAAATGATCCAAGCTTAAACGTGGCAAATCCAGAAAATCGTAAAGTATATACTGTTAAGATTACTCCTGCAATAGTATACAACTTATTCAAGGCAGCAACACGTAAGTACAATGGTACAGCTGCAGTGAATGTGTTCGATAATCCTGAAAGAGCTGAACGTAAAGTTGCAAAAACTCGTTTTATCAAGTCTGATAATTTCACAGTAAGATGGAAATTATATGCACAAGATGGAAGAGTATTTGATTCTTGGTCTGCAAGTATCCAAAACGGTGAGTTAGTGGGTGCTTCAACTAAAGCAACATGGACTGTTAAGTAATTTTACTTAATACTCAATATTTAAAAGGCCTCTCGTTTACGAGGGGCCTTTTTTTATTAAAATTGAGTTATCTTGAAGGATGCAAAATACATATAGGAAAATTGGTGTTTGGACAAGTACTTCGCTGGTTGTAGGTAATATGATTGGCGCTGGTGTTTTTTTAATGCCTTCTGCACTAGCTAGTTTTGGTAGCATTAGTTTAATTGGATGGATTTTTTCTGCTCTTGGTGCGATTGTAATCGCTAAAATTTTTGCTAATCTTAGCAAACTGATTCCTGCATCTGATGGGGGTCCTTATGCATTTACAAAAGCAGGACTTGGCGATTTTGCAGGATTCTTAGTAGGTTGGGGGTATTTGATTTCAGTATGGACGACTAACGCAGCTATTGCAGTTTCCTTAGTGAGTGCATTGAGTACTTTTTTCCCGATTTTAGGTCAAAATGCAAGCTTGTCTTTAGCGGTTGGACTAGGATGTCTATGGTTGCTTACTTGGGTAAATACATTAGGCGTATTTGCTTCTGGACGTGTTCAATTCATTACGACTGCCCTTAAAATGATACCCCTAGTTTTAGTTGCTATCGGAGGCATTTTTTTTGTAGACCTGCAAAATCTACTTCCTTTTAATATGAGTGGCACAAGCAACTGGCAGGCTATTACAGCAACCACTACCTTGACATTTTTTGCTTTCTTGGGCATTGAGTGTGCTACTATCCCTTCCTCTAGTGTAGAAGATCCAGGACAAAATATTTCAAAAGCGACGATGCGTGGGGTTTGGATTGCTGCAGCTGTTTATCTGTTTAGTACTGCAGCCATTATGGGGATGATTCCTGCAAATGAATTAAAAAATTCTATCACCCCTTTTGCAGATGCTGCAGAAAAAATTTATGGACATGGCGCAAAATATTGGATCAGTGCTGGCGCTGCCATTGCAGCTTTTGGGGCATTGAATGGATTTATTTTAGTGCAAGGGCAAATGCCTTTTGCTATGGCTAAAGATAAATTATTTCCACAGTTTTTTGTGCGACAAAATAAAAAAGGGGTTCCAGTCAATGGTGTAGTGGTTTCGAGCATCATCATCACCATTTTGATGTTCATGAACAATTCAAAAAACTTAACGAATCAGTTTAAGCTCTTAATTTTATTGTCTACCTTTTTTACTTTATTGCCTTATTTATTTACGACTGTTTCTTTTTTAATTGTTCGTGCAAGAACTGCCGCCGAATTTTCAAAAACAAAAACAACTGCCGCCTTGCTTGTAAGCCTATTGGCTTTTGCTTTTTCTATGTGGATGATTATTGGTGCAGGACAAGAGATTGTCTATTGGGGCTTCATCATGTTAATGATGGGCGTTCCATTTTACGTTTACATGGTATACAAGAAATAAGATGCAATCGTTTTTTTAATCCAGCCCTTTGGGCGGTCTTCATAGATGCTTTTATTGCCAGCGAATAAATAAGCTAATCCGCAGGCGAGGGTAATATAAATGGTAAATTCTAGCCCATACAATTCAATACCTAAGAGAATTGCAGTTAGGACACAGTGGGTGGCACCTGCAAATACAGCAACGAGTCCAAGGCCGGCTAATAAGCTTATAGGTAAGGGTAAAATCGCTATTAAAGCACTTCCCAACACAGCACCTATAAAAAATAAAGGAGTTACTTCTCCGCCTTTAAATCCAACACTTAAAGTAAAACTTGTCAACAAGAGTTTAATTAAAAAATCAAATGAAGCTTGTGGGTATATAAAAGCATTTTCAATTACAGGGAGTCCAAGACCTGCCATTTTTTCTTGACCTGTACTTAGAACAAATGTCACAATCAAAACGCCACCAATAAAAGCCCTTAAAAAAGGTGATTTTATTTGACCTGTTAAATTTGTAAACAAAACGCTTGATTGAACAAATAAAAAAGCGGCAAGTCCAAATAAAACGCCTGCGACACTCACCCATCCTAACGTCACGAAATCAAAATTATTAAAGATCAAAATTTTATACTGTGCGTGATGGATGCCCCATCGAATGCAAATGAAATCTGCAAGATAGGCCACCAGTAAACTAGGAAAAATGAAATACCATTTTGTTTTTCGTAAACCAAAAAATTCAAATGCGAAAACACTTGCTGCCAAAGGTGTTCCAAAAACACCTGCAAATCCTGCACTGACCCCAACTGCAATAACAAGCCTTTGTTCCGTTTCATTTAACTTAAACCATCGATTGAATTGGCTTGCTATACTTGCCCCCATTTGAACGGCCGTCCCTTCTCTCCCTGCTGAGCCACCTCCTAGATGGGTTAATAAAGTCCCAATGAACACAAGTGGCGTCAATAAGAGGGGCACTCTTTTTTTAATAACATCATTACTTGAATCAAAATAGGCAGATTGTATCAATTGATTGCCATTGGTAGTGCTTAATTTGGAATACATCCAAACAATGAAAATCCCAAACACGGGTAAGGCATAGTGAAAAATGGGTTGTTGCTTTCTAAATGTACCCACAAAGTCTAAAAGAGCTAAAAATAGCGCAGAGGCTGATCCAACGATTATGCCAATGACTACCACAATGTATAACCATTGTACTGCTTGCTTCCATCGGTGTTTTTTATTAGCCATACCAGACGAAAATAACAAATACCCCTTAAAATGTGCCCGATTTTGACTTATTAGATGGTCTAATGTAATTTTATGGTAAAATATTCAAAGAAGAGGGATTCATAAACGAATAGCTTATATATTCGCAGTATATGCCAAAAAAGTGGATTGGATATTTATTACTATTTGTATTGACAACCCAGGTTTTCCCTGTGGATGGTATTCGCTTTTGGTCCAATTTGTTGCAATCTAATACACAAACAAGCGCGCCAACTTTACTTGCCATGGAGGAAGAGGAAGTGGAGGAGATTCAGTTTAAATTAAAAAACGTAGACTCTAATCACTCTTTGTACTTTGAAAGTCAAGCAAGTTTACGTTCAAAACAGGCAGTACATGCCATTGTTTCAAAAATGGGTAAAGCGATTGATCGAAATCAGCCTATTCTGGTCCCGCCTCCTAATCAAAGCGCTTAATTACTTAAATTTACAATGACTTTATAAGGAATGATCCTTGACTTGATCAACATTCTAGAATTTCCTATAAAGCACCCACCGATTTTTCATTTCGTTTAAGGATTCGTCTGAGTGGATGACGAATAACTTGAAGGAGTAGTACGTTAATAATTTAATTTTAAAATGAATTTACATCAACCAAATCAGGGCTTAAGTGTAAAATATTTGAAGGAAGATTTACCAGCAGGGCTAGTTGTTTTTTTAGTGGCTTTGCCTTTATGTTTAGGAATTGCATTGGCGTCTGGTGCGCCTTTATTTTCTGGTATCATTGCAGGTATTGTGGGTGGTATTGTGGTTGCGTTTGCTAGTGGATCTGCTTTAAGTGTGAGTGGTCCAGCGGCGGGCTTAACAGTGATTGTATTAAATGGCATCACCACTTTAGGATCTTACGATCAATTTCTAGTGGCTGTGGTGATAGCAGGCATATTGCAAATTATTTTAGGCTTCTTAAAGGCAGGCGTTATTGGTTATTATTTTCCTTCGAGTGTCATAAAAGGTATGCTTGCTGCAATTGGTATCATTTTAATTTTAAAACAATTGCCAATCGCCATCGGCTATAATAAAGCAGCAGCCGTAAGTTATCATATGGGTTCTATCCTTATTGCCGGCATTTCAATAGCTATTATTTTATTTTGGGAACTGCCTATTTTGAAAAAATATGCCTTCTTTAAATATGTGCCAGGGGCTTTGATTGCAGTATTAGTTGGCGTAGGGCTGAATCTATTTTTCAAAACAAGCATCCCTGAATGGGCTTTGTCTGCAGACGCATTGGTTAAGTTGCCAGTAGCCAATAATAGTGCTGAATTTATTGGACAGTTTACCTTGCCGAATGTACATGCACTTGGAAATTATCAGGTGTATGTGGTTGCAGTAACCATTGCTATTATCGCAAGTTTAGAATCTTTATTGAGCACCGAAGCAGGTGATAAATTAGATCCATATAAGAGAGTAACACCTACCAATAGAGAATTAAAAGCACAGGGCCTGGGAAATATGATTTCTGGTATGATTGGGGGTTTGCCTATGACGGCAGTTATAGTAAGAACTTCTGCCAATGTGAATGCTGGCGCAAAAACAAAATTATCTGCCATTTTTCACGGCCTATTGCTTTTGGCAAGTGTGGTTGGGTTCGCTACTGTGTTGAATCAAATCCCGCTTGCTTGTTTAGCAGCAGTATTATTAGTGGTGGGGTATAAGCTTGCAAAAATCTCTTTATTTAAAGAAATGTATAAATTAGGATGGGAGCAATTTGTGCCCTTCTTTGTAACAGTGGTAGCTATTCAATTTAGCGATTTATTAAAAGGCATTGCGCTAGGGATGTTGGTGGCTATCTTTTATATTCTAAGAAGAAATTTTCGCCGAGACTATGAAATACATCAAGACAAACAATCTGAAGGTGGTGCCATCACCATCTTACTTGCTGAGCAAGTAACTTTTATCAATAAAGGCAGTATTGCTAAAAAGCTTTCAGGCATTGCAGCGGGCACTACCGTTACAATTGATGCAAGTCGTGCACATTATATCGACCTAGATGTATTAGAAATTATTAATGATTTTGAAACCTCAGCGAATTTAAAAAATATACAAGTTCATTTGGTTCAAGTACCAGCAAGGGTAGCTGTTTCGGGGCATTAGTCATTTCTTAAAATGACATTTTAAAATTTATAAAATTAAAAAAATGGAAAAGTCTTATTCAAGATTAATTGAAAATAATAAAACATGGGTGGCAGATCAATTGAAAATGGATCCTGCCTTTTTTGATAAATTGTCAAAAGGGCAATCTCCTGAATACTTATGGATTGGCTGTTCAGACAGCAGGGTGCCTGCTGAATCAATTACTGGCACAGAACCTGGTGAAATGTTTGTACATCGTAATATCGCCAATATGGTGGTACATAGCGATATGAATTTACTAAGTGTACTGTCTTATGCAGTAGACGTTTTAAAAGTGAAACATATCATTGTTTGTGGGCACTATGGTTGTGGGGGGGTATTGGCTGCTATGAAAAATCAACAATTCGGCTTAATTGACAACTGGCTTCGCCATATCAAAGATGTATATAGATACCATCACCATGAATTAGATGCTATTGAAGATGAAACCTTAAGGGCTAGAAGATTCGTAGAAGTCAATGTGCAAGAGCAAGTACACGACTTAGGTAAAACCTCTATTGTTCAAAATGCATGGAAGCGCAATCAGCCCCTTCATTTACATGGCTGGGTCTATGATATTCAGGATGGCATGATCAATGATTTAAAAGTCAACTTCACTTGTCCAAAAGACTTGCATAGTGTCTATCACCTTGATTAACAACATCATATGAATTTAAAGGGGCATTAAAAATGCCCCTTTTTTGTGCCATTAATTTTGTTAATACTAAGTTCATATTGGGTTAACAATTTGGTAACATGCCTGATAGATATTTGCCCTACAAATAAAATCATATCGTGAAAAGGATTCTACTATTTATAATTTGCTTTATTGCCGCAGTTTCAGTTCAAGCTCAAAAAGCTAAATTAACAGGAAAGGTAACCAATACTAAAAACGAAGTTTTAGTTGGTGTAACCGTTACTTTGAAGTCGGATAAAAATCAAGTTTCAAAAACAGATATCGAAGGAAGGTATAATTTCAACTTAGATTTGAATAAAACATTCACTCTTGATCTTTCTTATGTTGGGTATAAAACAAAAACGGTAGAAGTTGCTCCTGCAAAAGTGGCAAATGAAGAAGTCACATTAGATGTATTATTAGAAGAGTCTGGAAAAAAATTAACGGATGTGGTAGTGAGTGCAACAAGATCTACCAATAAAGGCGCTACTGATAATGCATTGATTGCGTTTCAAAAAAACACCAATACGGTTGCTTCTGTGATTTCGGCAGAGTCCATCAAAAGAAGTCCAGATAGAAACACAGCAGAAATTTTAAAAAGAACTCCTGGGGCTTCTATTCAAGAAGGTAAATACATTATTGTAAGAGGTTTAGCAGATCGTTATAACCAAGCGATGTTGAACGGTATTTTATTAACGAGTACAGAAGCAGATCGTAAAACATTCTCTTTTGACTTATTCCCTTCTCAAATCATTGACAATATTATCATTAACAAAGCTTTTGTTCCTGAATTACCAGGTGAGTGGGCGGGTGGATTAATTCAAGTGAATACAAAAGACGTTCCTACTAAAAACTTTTTTAATATTCAAATTGGAACAAGCGCTAATACGCAAGTAACAGGCAAGGATTTTTTCAAAGACAAAGGTGGTAAGACAGACTGGTTAGGCATAGACGATGGAACAAGGTCTTTGCCGGCGGGTTATACTACTAAATCTAATTTTGACACTTCAAGCTTAGCTGCTAAAACTGCTTTAGGCAAAAGCATGCCTAACAATTGGGCGCCAATCTTGACCACTGCGAAGCCTAACGTAAGCTTACAAATGAATGGTGGCTTTGCTGGTACTTTATGGGGTAAAAAAATTGGAGGCATCATTGGCATCAACTACGCTAATGCGTATCGTATCCAAGACAATACTAATAACCAAAATGGCATTACAGACGAAAAGTTTAATCCAATTACTGCATTAAATGATGCTAAATATATTCAAGATATCAATATGGGTGCCATTGCCGGTGTGTCCATGTTTTTAAATCCATTGAACAAGATTAGCTATAAGGCAATTGTGAATGTAAAAACATCGAATGCTTACAATGCAAGAACGGGGCAAGACTATACAAGACAAGATTCGTTAAGAGGTAATGAGTTTATTTTTGGACAAAACGTATTTTTCACGAATCAATTAAATGGAGAACATAGTATTTCTCAAAAATTAAAGTTCAATTGGTTTGGAGCATTTAATATCCTTGATGCATACACTCCCGATCAAAGAAGAATCATGTACACAAAAAGTGTGGATGGATCAGATGGCTATGTTTTGAATATCTCTAATACACTTTCACAACAATCGGGTAGTAGAATTTTCCAAACCTTATCTGATTATATCTATACGGGTGGTGGAGATGTAACATGGAAAGTAAGACAACAAACTATCAAGGCTGGTTATATGATTCAAGTAAAAGATCGTTTGTATGACGCGCAATTATTTGCAATCTATATGCCGGTTGACAATGCAGCTTTAAGAGCACAAAACGCGTCTACTGCATTTAGTCCAGAAAATTTTGGAAATGGATCCGATAATAAATTTGGTTTTAACGCCATTCAAAATAGAAACTTTAGGTATTTAGCTAATACCATTTTAAATGCTGGATATCTTCAATTTGACAACAAAGTAACAGAAGGCATCAGGGTTGTTTGGGGATTGAGAGTAGAAGATTTTGACCAATTAGTGGGTTCTGTTAAGAAGTGGGACCCTAGACATACCTATTCTAAAGTAACAGATTACTTGCCAGGTATGAATGCTACATTTAAATTGACACAAAAATCAAATTTAAGAGCAACTGCTTCTCAAACAGTAATACGCCCAGAGTTAAGAGAATTATCTGCATTGAATATTTATGATTTTGAATTGAATGCATCTGTATCAGGTAACCCTTCCTTAAAAAGAACTAAAATTACCAACACAGATGTAAGGTATGAATTATACCCTAGTGCTGGTGAAATGTTTACGGTAGGGGTATTTTATAAGAATTTTGAAAATCCTATTGAAAGTATTTTCCAAGAAGGTGCAGGAGGTTCAAGTTTATTCTCTTTCCAAAACGTAGCAAAGGCAACTGCATTTGGTTTTGAAATCGAAGGTCGTAAAAAATTGTCAAAGCGTTTTACTTTACAAGCGAACGGTTCTTATATCAATTCAAAAATTGATGATGCTGCTTTAAATGTAAGCAGGTCTTTACAAGGACAATCGCCTTACTTAATCAACACAGGTATCCTGTATGATGTAGTTGAAAAAGGATTTAATACCACTTTATTATTCAACCAAGTTGGTAAGCGTATTTACTTAGTAGGAGATATTCAAGCTGGCGCAGGATCGCCTGATGTATATGAGAATCCGAGGGCATTAATTGATTTCCAGGTGAGTAAAAAATTCGCAGACAATAAGGCAGAAATCAAATTCACTGTTTCTGATTTATTGAATCAAAGACAAATATTTTACCAAAACAACAATAGTAATACCGACTACAGCACTACAATGGATGCTATTCGTTTGTCAAGAAAATTTGGAACTACTTTTGGCGTAACGCTTAATTACTCTTTATAATATAATCAATCAAACACTTTTTTTTAAATACAACAACAATGAAACAATTATTTATTTTATCTCTCGCTTTTTTAGCCATCACTGGTTGTAGAAAGATCGAAATGGATGGCGAAAAAGAAATTTTCGTAGTAACGAAAGAAGTTGCTCCAGTAGGTGCGGTTTCAAATACCGTGACTTTATCTGGAAAAATTACAAAAGACACTACATTGTATGCAAAAGATGTAAACTATCTTTCTGGTATCGTTTATATCACTAAGGGTGTTACATTAACAGTGGAAGAAGGTGCTACAGTAAGAGGAAAGTCTGGTTTAGATGTGGCTTCTTTAGTGATCACACGTGGTGCTAAAATTATTGCTAAGGGTACTGCTGAAAAACCAATTGTATTTACTTCTGCTTCTCAAAATCCACAATCTGGTGATTGGGGTGGAATCGTATTATTGGGTACTGCAAAAGTAAATCAAACCTTAACTTGGAAAGGCACTGCAGTTCCTGGTTTAACATCTGTAGAAGGGGGTATCAATGATACTGAAGTAGGGTATGGTTTAGCGGGATCTGGTGATGCAGCTTTCCCTACTGGAAATGATGCTGATAACTCAGGTATCTTACAATATGTTAGAATCGAGTATGCAGGATATGCCTACCAACCAGATAATGAGTTGAATAGTTTAACAATGGCAGGTGTGGGTAATGGTACAACTATTGACCATATCCAAGTAACTTATGCAAAAGATGATGCTTATGAGTGGTTCGGAGGTACAGTAAACTGTAAGTATTTGATTGCATTCAAAACGCAGGATGATGATTTTGATACAGATTACGGATATGCAGGTAATGTTCAATTCGGTATTGTATTAAGAGATTCAGCAATTGCGGATATCTCTACATCAGAAGCTTTTGAATCTGATAACGATGGTAAAGGTTCTACTTTGTCTCCAAAAACAACTGCAGTGTTCTCAAATATTACAGCAATCGGACCAAGAATTGACCCAGTAAGTGGTAGAGGGAATACCTTATTTAGAGCAGGAGCACATATCAGAAGAAATACAGGCATTTCTATCATGAACTCAATCATTGCTGGATGGCCAGTAGGCATTCAATTTGATGCATCTACTGGAACAGCTGTTGATAAGAATATTGATGACAGTACGATAAGAATTAAGAACACCACTTTTGCTGGAAACACAGAAAACATTAAATATACAGCGAGTGGAACGCCAACAGGTGCAACTAGTGCAAGTTTATTGACGTGGTTTTCTAATCCTTTCTATGGCAATACAATCTTAAATACTGCAGGTCCAGACGTGTTGAAATTGATTCAACCGTTTAACTATACGAATCCTGACTTTACACCATTTGCAAACTCAAATTCAAGTACTTCAAATATTTCATCTACATTAGGTAGTTTAGGAATTGGTACGCATTTAGATTATAGCAAGAATGGTTCATTTACAGATTCAAAATTGCAAAATACATTCTTTGAAAAAGTAACATTCAGAGGTGCGGTTGCCACGTCTGGTGTGAATCAAACTTGGTGGAAAGGTTGGACTGTTTGGAAATAGTGTTGCATTTAAAATAGATCGACAAAAAAAATACCCTCGCATTGCGAGGGTATTTTTTTGCTTATTAATCTAACAAATTTCAAATCGGTCTTTAATTGAGCTGATATGAATCTGTCTTTAATTTTAATTATCCATTGAATGCTTCAGCTACACCTTTGTGTAAAATCTTGCCAGCTCTAATGTTTAAGCCTTTTGCTAAAGCAGGGTTTTCTGCACAAGCAATTTCCCATCCTTTATTAGCAATAGAAATGGCATAAGGTAAAGTAGCCTGTGTTAAAGCTCTTGTACTTGTTTGTGGCACAGCACCTGGCATGTTCGCTACACAATAGTGTGTGATATTGTCAATTGTGAAAACTGGATTTTCGTGTGTAGTTGGCTTACATGTTTCGATACATCCACCTTGATCTACCGCCACATCTACAATCACAGAACCTGCTTCCATTAATTTTAAATCTGCTTGTTTCACTAAGTGAGGCGCTTTTGCGCCGTGTAATAAAACCGCACCAATTAATAAATCAACTGTAGGTAATTTTTCTTTGATGGCTAATAAAGTAGAATACTGTGTGACTACATTTGGAGGCATCACATCTGACAAATACCTTAGTCTAGATAGATTCGTATCCATGATGGTTACATTCGCACCCAAGCCAGCGGCCATCTTAGCAGCTTGTGTACCAACGATACCGCCACCAATTACCAAAACTTCTGCAGGCTTCACACCCGGAACACCACCTAATAATTTTCCTTTACCACCGAATGGCTTACCTAAATAATAGGCACCTACATTCACCGCCATTCTGCCTGCCACTTCTGACATAGGCACCAATAAGGGCAATGAACCATCAGGTAATTCTACTGTTTCGTAAGCGATACACACGGCATGTGTTTTCATCATTGCTTCTGTTAATTCTTTAGAAGCAGCAAAATGGAAATAAGTAAATAAAATTTGACCAGACTTGATCAATCCATATTCAGCAGCCAATGGCTCTTTTACTTTCACAATCATTTCTGCAATAGCATACACTTCTGCAGG
>JACCDH010675404.1_pt1 | contig 11274 bp, 11 predicted proteins | sample 7442481 | NCBI WGS metagenome assembly JACCDH01 (sample SAMN15323433, study PRJNA562643) | freshwater metagenome | isolation source: river surface water | place: USA:Blue River Watershed | collected 2017-08-15 | reverse complement strand
GTTTGGGCAAGTTATTACTGATTGTAATTTAATATCCATTATTATTTAATTTTACTTTTTAGTGATTTATACCCTGTGGAATTGATAGCTTTTTCGATTTCTGTTATACTCGTTTGTTTATTGTCAATTGTCGCTATAGTAGAGGTTAAAAAAGATTTTGGAGTACTGATCCAAAAGATTAAAACAGGAAAAAGTGTGAATTCATTTCACTAAGGATTGAGAATAGATCGCTGGATATTGATCAAAAAATTATAGAGTTGGGAAGGTTGAAGAATAACCACTATCTCTTCTTCATCAGACTTATCCGATTCAATTAGTGTCATTAATCTTTTAGCGAATGAATCCTCCTTCTCCGTTATTTCATCTGGACCAATAAAGTAGTCATCTTTAATAATGTAATGGGAGTCTGATTCTATGGCTAAGAGTTCTTTTAACTGACTACTTATTTTTCTTTCCATGGTCTTCTACTATGCCAGTTAGGCTGAATTTATTTTTGCTTCTTTCAATATTTGCGGTAATTGAATCGAGCAAATTTTTCAATTGATTCTCTGTGATGATTAATTTCTTCATACCTATAAATATCCGATTCCTCGTTTTTTTGAAATTTTGGCCAGAAATTTTTTTTTGATAAAAGATGATTTTTTTGTCATAAAATAATTTTTTTAGAAAAAAACTTCACTCAAAAAATTATCCCCCCTATCCGAATTGCCAAATACTTGACATGTTAAGTTCCGATACCGAGAGGGGGGCAGGGGGGCCGGTCATTATTAGTGAGATCGGCAATTATTCTTTGCAGTATGATTAAGAATTAACTGTTTAAATGAATTGAACTAAAGGATTAGTTTGGTCCAGTCACTTTTTAACAGATCAGCGCTTACAAACCAGTGCGAAGACTTCCCCAAAGTGTAGTGATTTAAATCTTGATTTATTTAGATGCTGTAAATCAGCATAGTATAGCCTATTTCAGGTGGCAGAGTTGTGATTTCGCAGTAGTTTTAATCTAACACTAAAAACACTACGCCATGAAGGTAAAATACAACAGGGTCTCAACGTTACAACAGACTGGAAACCGATTTGAGGCTGATACAGACTACTATGACCTAACTTTGATGGACAAGGTCAGCGGAACTCTTAGGTTCAAAGACCGGCCGGAAGCAGGTAAACTTATTAAAATGATTGAAGATGGACTAGTTAAAGATTTGGTAGTGGAAGAACTCAGTCGTCTTGGACGTTCGATGGGAGATGTAATTGGTACCCTTGAGTGGCTAGAAAAATATGAAGTGAATGTTACTGTAAGAAATTTAGGTATTCAATCACGCCCACAAAATCAACGTAACTTAATTTGGGGGATACTGACAGCAACCTTAGCCGGTCTTTATAGTCTTGAGCTTGAAAATATAAAAACGAGAACTTCTACCGGAAGGATGGTATATGTTCAACGTGGCGGAAAATTGGGTCGCCCGATTGGTACCAATCAGACTGAAAAACAGTTTATCGAAAAAGAGGTGACCCAAAAAATAATAAGGCTCCTAAATAAAGGAAGGTCAATTAGAGAAATCTCCAACCATCTGAACACATCAACCAGTACTGTGCTAAAGGCTAAAAAAATCGCTACAAAACATAACCTCATCGATTCATAACCTTTTTGATAATCCAATTGTAATACACAAAACTACTCCTGAGTCAACGCGCTTACTTCCCAGCAATCATTTATCGTAAGTTTTCGAAAAGTTGAATCTGATTCGCAAAGTGGACAATCTCCACATACTTTTTGCACGGCAAATTTTCGAGTAACGATTCTTGGAAAACCCATTTTACAATAATGAAATCCCCAAAATCTCTAATTGTTATTTCTGAATTTAATCGAAAACACCACTAGCTCCTTCTACGACAAAAACACCCTTCAAACCTTAGCAATTCCTTAGCATTTGAACCTTCCCTTTTAAATCCATTTTCTATATATTTTTTAAAACGGTAAGAATTAGTTTGTAATGGGGCTGATTGATACCATAAAGATTTAGAGTAACCCCCCTCATTAAAGTAACCGTCCATTACCGGTGAACTAGTGAGGGATTTTTTCTAATATGGAAACATATCTAAACATCCCATATTCCTTACTAGAATGTAATAAATTCGACGCTGTAGATAAAATACTACTGGCTGAGATTCTTTCTTTGAGTAAACTCCCTAAAGGTTGTTTTAAGTCAGACACAAGGTTTGGACAACTGGTAAACTTAAAGCGTTCTGCCGTTAATAAGAGAATGAAAAATCTTGAATTAGAGGGATATATTCAAATCACAGAAGTTAAAGGGAAAGGAAAAAGAACAAAACCTGTTGCAGATTTTTGGAATAAAATTAACCAACCTGCCATATTAGAAGATTTGGGGTGTGATGATACTGTACAGGTACCTGTTATCACAGAAGACACCTCCTGCCATAATTGTGGCACAACTAATACATCTACTAATACAGAAATATTATTACAGGAAGAACTACAATATACTGGGGCAGCTGATGATTCAACTACTGTTGATAGAATTGAGAATCAGCATAAAGAAAATTGCTTGAAATTAATTGAGCTATTAACTACCAACCCAGCAACAATTACTAATCCTTTTGTAAATAAATTTCAGGATTCTTTTGCCGGTCTTTACCTATTCTTTGGCGATAACTTCATTGAGGATTGCCATATTTTTAAAAGTAATCGTGAACTCTATGAAATATATGGATCATCAAACTTCCATGAAGTCCGCGAGGACTTACAGTTTGTTAGAGATAATATGGATAGATTTCTCCGGCAACAAAATTGGATATGACTCCTCAACGGGTATCGGGAGTTTAACGACCGCTTAGTAAAAGTCCTCCGGACTTTCAAGCCCCACCCCCAATTGCGTTCACCCCCTCCCCAAATAAAAAATATGTACAACTTCATTTAAGTTAAAGGGAGTAAAATGGTTTTCTGATACCGATAGAATCAGATTCAAGTTCTACTGTTTCGACAATGAAGAACTACGTGAAATCCAATTGGCACTAATAGAGTCTAACTTGATTCAGGCCGTTGGAAGAGGGAGAGCCTTAAGTGTTAAAGTTATTGTTTTTTTCTCATTGATTCTCCTTGAACTTCTATTCTGTGTGCGGTGTGAACGAGTCTGTCCAAAATTGCATCGGCAATGGTACTGTCCCCTATGGTTGCAAACCATTTTGTTACGGGAAGTTGTGAGACTACGATTGTTGAAGCTCTCCCATGTCTGTCTTCTATAATTTCAAGAAGAGCCATTCGGGACATTTCGTCGAGTTGTTGTATTCCAAAGTCATCAAGGATGAGTAAATCCTGTTTTTCTATTTTAGCGACCTCTTTGAAATAAGATCCGTCAGCCTTCATCATTTTGAGTTTTTGAAACAGCTTGGTGGTGTTGTAGTATTGGGTTTTAAATCCATTCATACATGCTTGGTTACCAAGCGCTGAGGCGATATAGCTTTTGCCTGCTCCCGTAGCTCCGGTAATGAGTATGTTTTCTTTCTTTTTAAGGAAAGACATGTCTGCAAGCCTGAGAATATGCATTTTGTCAAGCCCCCTGTTGGGAGAGAACTCCAGCTCCTCGATGCAGGCTGTGTACCTGAACTTTGCAGTCCGGTACAGTCGCCTGATTTTACTGTTCTCCCTCTCTTCCCATTCTGCCTGCAGCAGATGGTTGACAAGTTCCTCAGGCAGGAGGTCATGGTGTCTTTTGCTGTCCAGGATGGTTTTATAGGCTTCCATCATGCCGTGGAACTTCATTTTGGACATCTGGTTCAATGCTACGCTTTGTGTCATAATTGGTTGATTGTTTGATATATTAAAATGGTTATTCATAATTTTCTGCACCCCTGACATTTTCATGTTCAATGGATTGGGCAGGTTTTTCTTGGTTGTCCGGGGGGATTCTATCCAAGCCGGCACTGAGGATTCTGGTGATGACCGAATAGGTGTAACTGTTGTAAAATTCAGCACGTCTAACTGCCTGGATGAGCCGTTCCCTACCTGCTTTTTTATCATATCCCAAGATTCCCAAACAGCTTTTGTATGCCTGTTCGGGATAAGGGTAACTGTCCAGAACCATCTGAATGTAGTTACGCACGTCCGGATTAATCCTGGCAGCCCAATTGAGGAAAAACTCCGGACTCCACTCACTGACAAACCTGTGTGTGGAAGGCACGTGTTCCTTGAGTGTGGTATACCCGTGTTTCTTAGGGTTTCTTTTGTGAAAAGCAATCCTTTCATTTTGGTAGAATATCGAAACGTAACTGAGAGAATAGACCAGCTTGACTTTTTTTCCGATATATCTGAAAGGAACGGAGTAATAGTGTTTTTCGGGGTTTAGGCAGATATGGGAGGTTTTAGTCACGGTCACATACTTAGCCTCCCTGAACTCAAACCTTTCAGAGGGAAGTGCGGCCAACATTCCCTTTTCATCTTGCTCAAAGAGCTCCTGTCTGGACTCAGGTCTTTTTTGAAAAGGGGTATTATTATGGATACTGAGATGGTCGAGGATGCTTTGATTCAGGGTTGTTATATGGTGAAACACTTTGTTTCTAATCGGGGCATATACTCTGTTGTAAACAATGTTTACAGTTTTTTCAACCAAGGCCTTGTCCTGCGGTTTTCTGCTTCTTGCAGGAATAATAACGCATCCATAATGGTTGGCAAAGTCAAGAAAGTCACCGTTGATGACAGGCTCGTACCTGTCGGCTTTGGTGACCGCACTCTTGAGATTGTCAGGAACAAGGGCTTTGGGCACGCCTCCAAAATAGTGAAGGGCATTTTCGGTGGCTGAAATGAAATCTTCTTTCTTCTGTGAGGGTACTGCTTCCACATAGCAGTATTGACTGTAACCTAGAGTGGCAATATAGACTTCCAACTTGGTTTCTTCTCCTGTCAGGGGATCTACGATGGATAGCTTCTCTCCGGTAAAATCAATATAAAGCTTATCTCCGGGCACATGCTCAATATGCATACTGGCAGAAAGACTCAAGCTCCACTGTTTGAATTGGTCGCAAAACTGTGAATAACTGTACCCGTCTGGATGTTTCTGGCGGTATTCTCCCCAAAGAACCCAACGGGTTACACCGGTTCTCTTCAGTTCCTGCTGTATGTAGGGAAAAAGTGAAAGAAGATCCTGATATCTCTGTTCGGTTTGGTGATCGGGGTCGGCAAGCAGCCTTTCCAGCTCTTCGTCGCTTTTGGCCAGAAGTTCCCCATAGGATAATCCCTTGGATTCAACTAACTGAAGGTATTTCTTGACCGTATTACGGGCAATGCCCACAGTCTTTGAGATGGTCTGCAACGCCATACCGTTTTCACGGTGGCGGATAATCTGTTTAAGATTGCTCATAGTTATCGTTGTTCCTGCCATGCTTTACAGTGGTTTTTTAGGCCGTAAAGCAAACGATAACTGAAAAAAATACAGGTGGTCAGCATGGTCATTCCGGCAATCTTGACCACACTTAACAAGTGGTCAATATGGTCAGAATGGCAGTGGTCAATATCACCGGAATCTCAACCTTTATCCATGATGCCTAACCCAAAAAAGGGGTGGTCAACATCATCGGAATAAAGTGGTCAACATCACCAGAACAGGTGGTCAAGATGGATCGGAATATACATTACTTTTACCATTCTAATAATAAGAATGTGAAGAAGCTGATTCTGATACTACTAGGCTCTCTGGCCTTCGCCTGTGAAAATATCATTCCCGAGCCACCGGCAGTGGATGAAATTCTAGACGGCCCAATTGATGGGTTAAACTCAAGCGAGCAAGCCCGATTTCTGGCCGGGGATTTTGCCTTCAATGATGAGGTATTTTCCTCCGGAACAGGTCTGGGGCCTACATTTGTGGCTACTTCCTGTGGTAGTTGCCATGCTGGTGATGGAAAAGGCCATCCGTTTACTACACTGACACGCTTTGGTCAGACGGCTCCAAATACGCCTCCCAACCTGCTTATCGGAGGTCCTCAACTCCAAAATAGAGCTATACCAGGATACACACCGGAAATACTTCCGGAAGGAACACCATTTATGAAGCTAACCCCACCTGCCGTCACGGGCTTGGGTTTGCTGTCAGCCCTTACAGATGAGCAGATCCTGACTAATGCAGACCCTTATAATCTTGATGGAGACGGAATTTCCGGGGTGCCCAACTATGTAAATCCTCCCGCTTATTTTGTTCCTAAGTGGTTTCATCAAGATGCAAATGGGCGCTATATGGGGCGCTTTGGCAAAAAGGCAGCTACCATCGATCTGCTCCAGCAGACCGTATCAGCGTACAACCAGGACATGGGCATCACTTCTACATTTGAACCAGTTGACCCTTTTTCAGGATTGGAAGTGGATCAGGAAGTGAGCGACCAGACCGTCAGGGATGTGGTTTTTTACCTCCGTACACTAAAAGCACCTATCCAGCGCTCACAAAATGACCAACAAATAATTCAGGGTAAGACTTTGTTTTCCCAAATCCAATGTGGGGATTGCCACACCCCAGAATGGACCACCCCAACCTCTGATATTGTAGCTTTGTCCAATAAAACCTTTTTTCCCTATACAGACCTGTTGTTGCATGATATGGGGCCGGGATTGGATGACGGTGTAACCGAAGGCTCTGCTGAAACTTTCGAATGGCGGACACCTCCCCTTTGGGGTTTGGGTCTTTCTCCAAATTCCCAAGGAGGCAGCTACTTTCTCATGCACGATGGCCGGGCCAGCAGCATTGAGGAGGCAATTTTACTGCACGGAGGTGAGGCAAATAGCAGCCGTACCAAGTTTGAGTCGCTATCTGCCGAAGATAGAACTGCTTTGATCCGTTTTCTTGAATCCTTATAATCTTCCAAATCCATGAATAGAAATGAGTTTATCAAAACCTGTGGATGGGGGTGCTTTGGCATCATGACGGGAATTTCCGGCTTAACATCCTGTGCGGGCACCAGGTATTTTCAGGCTAGCCTTGAAGGGGATTATATGATTGTTCCGCTGGATGCATTCGTGAATTCGAAGGATGATCAATCCAGCTTCCGGCCAAGTGTGATAGCGCATCACGAATCACTTCAATATCCGATTGCGGTTTTCCGGCTGTCTGAAACAGAATACCAAGCCTTATGGATGCGGTGCACCCATCAAGGCACAGAACTTCAGGTTTTTGGCGACAGGCTCCAATGCCCGGCCCATGGTAGTGAATTCACCAATACCGGTATGGTGCAAAACGGCCCGGCAGACGACCCCTTGCGAACCTTTCCGGTTCGGATTGAAGCAAACACCTTGAAGATCGACTTGAAATGAAAAAATATTTATTCCTTCCAGTCTTCTTGTTTGCCTTGGTTGCAAATGCCCAGATTGACAGTACGCTGTTAAAAAGAGTACCAGTCGATACTTCATATACCAGAGCCATGAACATGGATGCAGTGTACAACCGTCCTTTTCTTCAGATAGGGAATTTACCGGCTTCCATTGGCGGGTACGTAGAGGCCGATTATCAATACATGGGCCAAGATGGGATCACTGAGGGCCACAGTTTTCGTATCCCCCGCTTTACGCTCTTTGTCGCCTCTTCGATTCACAGGAAAATCAAGTTCCTCTCTGAGATTGAGTTGGAGGAAGGTGGAAAACAAATATCCATCGAATTTGCTGCATTGGATTTAACTTTTCATCCACTACTAAACCTCCGAGGTGGAGTGGTAATGAATCCCATCGGGGCATTCAACCAAAATCATGACGGTCCAAAATGGGAATTTGTGGATCGGCCAATTGCCATGACAGAAATGCTGCCAGCCACCTGGAGCAATGTCGGATTTGGTCTGTATGGTAAATATTATTCAAAGGCCTGGGCTTTTGGGTATGAAGCTTACCTGACCAATGGCTTCGACAACAGCATCATCAGCAATAATCAAAACAAAACTTTCCTCCCGGCAGCAAAAGAAAATGCCCTGCGCTTTGAGGAAAGCAGTAATGGGCAACCCTTGTTTACGGGCAAAATAGCAGTCAGAAACAACAAGGTGGGAGAAATAGGACTTTCCTACATGGGGGGGATTTATAACCGATTTGAGGAAGATGGTCTCGTTTTGGATGCCAAAAGACGCCTGGACGTATTAGCGGTGGATTTCAATACTACCATTTCGGCAACAAAGACTTATTTGGTTGGCGAATGGGCCTGGGTACTGGTTGATGTACCGGAGACTTATAGTCAGCAATATGGTGAACGGCAAAAGGGAGGGTTCGTAGACATTGTACAACCTATCCTGAGAGGAAAACTGGCAGGTTTTGATAAAGCAGTGTTCAGTCTGGCCTGCCGACTGGAATATGTGGACTGGAACGTGGGAAGTTTCGAGGAAACCGGAGGAAATATTTCTGATGATTTGTGGGCAGTAGTTCCGGCAATCAGTTTCAGGCCGGTATCACAAACCGTCATCCGACTTAACTACCGGTACATGCAACAACAGGATATCTTGGGAAATCCACCGGCTAAAATCGGGGGAGTGCAATTTGGGTTATCAAGCTACTTTTAACTGCATTGTATTCCAAAGGGGTAATTTCAGTATTTAAGGCTTTGCTTAAATAAGTTCCACTCCATACCTTTGTTAAGCAAATGCTTAAATACAAAGTTATGAATACATGCATCCGTGTCTTTGCCGATAGCGACCAGATCAATAGGTGCAGGGAAGACTTGAAAAGCAAGGGGGAAGGTTTTTTAGAACTGGCAGATGTACTGAATCTTGCCGGTAATGCGGTTCGCCTCAAAATCCTGTACCTCCTGAATCAGGAAAATGAACTTTGTCCGTGCGACTTATCAGACATTTTGGGTATGACAGTTCCGGCCGTCTCCCAACATTTGAAAAAGCTGAAGGATGCAGGAGTCGTGACTACTAAAAAATCGGGGCAAACCATTTTTTATTCAGTAGAAGCGCAAAGTCAGCGAATCATTTCGTCAGTGCTCGATTTGTTTAACCTCCCAAATTCAATTGCTACGTTATGAAAAAATCCCTTTTAACCAGCGGCCTTATAGCCGCTTTAGTGAGTTCCCTTTGCTGTATCACCCCGGTGCTTGCTCTAGTGGCCGGTGCGAGCGGGATCGCGTCCACTTTCTCCTGGCTGGATCCAGCACGGCCTTTTTTTGTAAGTATCACCGTGATTGTGTTGGGATTTGCCTGGTACCAGAAGCTTAAAGCCAGGAAAGCAGAAGACATCGAATGTGCATGTGAAGATGATGAGAAACCAAGCTTTTGGCAGACAAAAAAGTTCTTATCAATAATCACGGTTTTTGCAGCCCTGATGTTAACATTTCCGCTCTATGCTCACATTTTCTACCCCAAAGCCGACAAGCAACTGGTCATCGTAGAGAAGTCCGATATACAGACCGTAAATTTTGAAATCAAAGGAATGACATGTCAGGGCTGTGCAACTCATGTCGAGCACGAAGTAAATAAGCTCGATGGTATACTAAGAGTAGCTGCTTCTTATGAATTGGGCAATGCCGTTGTAGAATTTGACAATACAAAAACAGGTATTCAGGAAATACAACAAGCCATCAACTCAACGGGATATTCCGTGACCAATAAAACAGAGAAATAAATGGAAATCATATTAGAATCAACCATCACCTGCCCTAATTGTGGCCATCAGAAGGAAGAAACCATGCCCACTGACGCCTGTCAGTATTTCTATGAATGTGAAAACTGCCACAAGGTGCTAAAACCAAAAGAAGGAGATTGTTGCGTGTATTGCAGTTATGGAACGGTCAAATGTCCGCCAATACAGGAAAATGGCGGTAGCTGTTGCTAAAATCTTGTTCGATTTGCAATACCCTTGCGTCCTATTATTGTGTTCCTTTGCAGGCAAATGAAATTCATTCTTTCCATATCGTTAGGTTTTCTGTTCCTGATCCAGGCATTGGGGCCTACTATGGATTTATGCTGTGAATTGCCAAAGCTTCCAGTACTTTTTGAACACTACGAGGAGCAGTCTGAACACGACGGAACTTCATTTCTGGAATTTCTTGATTTCCATTATGGAGACGGTCAAAATGAAGAAGACCACCACCATGATGACGAGCATGACAAGAACTTACCCTTCCATGACCAGCATCAGTGTTCCCATGGCTCCATTTTTATTACCCCTTTAATGGAAAAAGTGGAAATACCCACCCAATCCTTTTTCACACTTACTCAGACAGGTTTTTACAGCTTCTCACTCTGCTCTGAACACCCCGAATCCCCATTCCAGCCGCCCAAGGCCTGATTTTCCGGACATTTAAATTGAAGTAGTTATTACTTCCAAGCTGTTGCATGGAGGTGATCCTGCATTTTCAATTTACTCCCCCAGCTCAAAATTCAAGGGCTTTTTCTGCCCTGTCTATCCAAAAAATCAGATTCATAAATGCTAAAAAATGCTGGATAAAATCATTCAATTTTCAGTCAAAAACAAACTGATCATAGGCCTGCTCACGCTTGGTTTGATCATTTGGGGAGGCTACTCCCTTTCGAGACTTCCCATTGATGCCGTACCGGATATTACTAACAATCAGGTTCAGGTCATCACCTCCTCCCCATCTCTGGCAGCTGAGGAGGTAGAACGTTTAATTACATTCCCCATCGAAATTACCATGGCAACCATCCCGGAGTTGGAGGAGATTCGTTCCTTTTCCCGCTTTGGTTTGTCTGTGGTGACCATCGTGTTTAAAGAAGATGTGGATGTGTATTGGGCTCGTCAGCAGGTAAGTGAAAGGCTGACCGATGTACAAGCACAAATCCCTCCGGGTGTAGGTCAGCCGGGCATGGCTCCCATCACTACCGGACTCGGAGAAATCTATCAATATGTGGTGGGAACCGAGAAGGGTTATGAAGATCAATACGATGCCCGTGAACTTCGTACGATTCAGGACTGGATTGTCCGAAGGCAATTACTCGGTACTCCAGGGGTTGCGGATGTGAGCAGCTTTGGCGGTTACCTTAAACAATATGAAATCGCCATAGACCCGGATAGACTAAAGGCCATGAACGTTTCCATTGCCGATATTTTCCAGGCACTGGAAGAAAACAACGAGAATACCGGAGGGGCTTACATTGAAAAAAACCTCAGCGCCTATTTTATCCGAAGTGAAGGCCTGGTTAGCGACATGGACGACATCCGAAACATGCTCATCAAAAATAATCCGGATGGAATTCCGGTTCTCATAAAGGATGTGGCTGAGGTAAAGCTTGGTAATTCAGTGCGGTATGGAGCCACTACCCGAGACGGTGAGGGTGAGGTGG
>JACCDH010855278.1_pt1 | contig 11275 bp, 11 predicted proteins | sample 7442481 | NCBI WGS metagenome assembly JACCDH01 (sample SAMN15323433, study PRJNA562643) | freshwater metagenome | isolation source: river surface water | place: USA:Blue River Watershed | collected 2017-08-15 | reverse complement strand
GATTCAGTTCAGAAGTTCATGTCTCAAAACTAGGAATCATAGACATACTCTACAGCTGTTAATAAGATTTTATGCATGTGTGGATACCCTAGAACAACTAGAAATCAAACCGGAGAATAGTCTATGAACAGAATGGAAAGACAAATGGTGGATCTCCTGAAAGATCTTCGAGATAATCATAATGTCATAGGCGTTAAAATGGAGTTCGAGGCTGAGGGAACAAGAATCGAAGAAGCAATGAGACTCAAAGACGTAAGCTCCAATGCAGGTGTGAGTCTTACGACTAAAGTGGGTGGCTGTGAAGCGATTAAAGATATGTTTGATGCTTCGATTCTTGGAACAAAGTACCTCGTCGGTCCAATGATTGAAACCCCCTATGCGCTCAAAAAATTCATCCAGGCAACTCACGTCGCTTTTTCTGAACAGCATCGTGAAGATATGGAGTTCTATTTTAATCTGGAAACAATCACTGCAATTCAGAACTTTGATGCAATGTTGGCGCTTCCGGAGGCGAAAGATTTTCAAGGGATAGTACTTGGTCGTGTGGATTTGACCGGATCTATGGATTTAGATCGAAGTGCAGTAAATAGTGATGAAATACTACAAATCTGCTTACGCATGGCCGCGAAGGCAAAAGCTCATAATAAAAAAGTTATTGTTGGGGGAGCAGTCTCGGTACACTCACTTCCATTCTTTCAAGCTTTTCCTCCTGGACATCTTGATAAGTATGAAACAAGAAAAGTTGTCTTTAGCTGTCCTGGAGCACTTAACAATAACGAGAGCGCATTTTTAAAAGCCGTTGAGTTTGAACTTCTCTGGCTAAAGAATAAGAAAGAATACTATGGTGCTATCCACCGCGAAGACGATGCCCGTTTAAAAATGATGGAAGAGCGTTACCGTTCATCGATTGAGGCAATTAAGAAATGAAAAGAGTTGCTGACGTCATTGCTGATATCATTTCTTCTCACGGAATTAGTCACGTTTTCATGGTGACTGGTGGTGGGGCCATGCATTTAAATGATGCCCTAGGGTCTCACGAGAAATTGCAGTACGTTGCTTGTCACCATGAACAGACGTGTTCAATGGCAGCTGATGCTTATTTTAGATTGAAAGGAAAACTCGCTTGCGTAAATGTCACCACAGGTCCAGGTGGAACAAATGCCATAACCGGAGTTTTTGGCGCGTGGACGGATAGTGTAGGAATGCTGGTCGTCTCTGGCCAAGTCAAGTGGGAGACATTGGTAAGAAGTACGAATCTTCCTCTTAGACAACTTGGTGATCAGGAAATTGATATTATTAAAATGGTAGAAGGAATTACAAAGTATTCTGTCATTATTAAAGACCCAACATCAATTCGTTATCATGTTGAGAAAGCTATTTACTTAGCGACTCATGGAAGACCTGGACCGGTCTGGATTGATGTTCCAATCGATATTCAGGCAACTCTAGTTGATCCAAATAATTTGAAGTCATTTGATCCTCTCAAAGAGGGGTATGAGTCCCCAGCAAGTAATTTATTTTCAGAAATTCAAAAAGCCTTCACTAAACTCATGCAAGCCAAACGTCCAGTTATTATGGTAGGTGGAGGGATCCGAGCTGCTGGAGCACATCAAGATTTTTTAAAATTTGCAGACCGACTCAAAGTTCCTGTTGTCACTTGCTGGAATGCTCACGATGTTATTCCAAACGATCATCCACTTTATTCCGGAAGACCAGGTTCAATAGGAAATAGAGCAGGAAATTTTACTGTGCAAAATAGTGACTGCGTTCTTGTTTTAGGAAGTCGTTTGAATATCAGACAGGTGAGTTATAACTATAAAAGTTTTGCGAGATTCGCTTACAAGATTATGGTTGATATCGATGAAGCTGAGTTAAAGAAACCTACGCTTTCCATTGATCTACCAATCTGTGCCGATTTAAAAGATTTTTTCTCAAAATCTGAAACAGTTGATTTTGAATCATGTGAAGAGCATAAGAAATGGTTAAGTTGGTGTCGAGAGCGTGAAGTGAAATACCCCGTTTGTTTACCGGAATATTGGGATCTTAAAGATAGCGTGAATCCTTATTGTTTTGTTGATGCTCTTTTTAAAAATTTAGAAGAAGATGACTGGATTGTCACAGGTGATGGGACAGCTTGCGTGGCAACTTTCCAAGGGGCCATCCTAAAGAAAGGACAACGTCTTTTCACAAACTCTGGCTGTGCTTCTATGGGGTTTGATATTCCCTCTGCGATTGGTGCTTATTTTGCAAATGATCATCATCGACTTGTTTGTATCGCTGGAGATGGAAGCATTCAAATGAATCTCCAGGATCTTCAAACAATGGTTTCTTACAAAATGCCCATTACGATTTTTGTCTTAAATAATCGCGGCTATCACAGTATACGTCAAACTCAGCAAAGTTTTTTCAAAGGCAACCCCGTAGGGTGTGGAGAAGAGAGTGGATTATCTTTCCCTGAGATGGAAAAAATCGCTTACGCTTACGGAATACCTTTCTCAAAAATTAAAAACCATAGCGAGCTTTTGGACACATTACCAACGATCCTTTCGAAGAGGGAACTACAAATTTGTGAAATCATGCTCGATCTCAATCAATCGTTTTCTCCCAAGCTCACTTCGAAAAAACTTCCAGATGGGAAGATGGTCACATCTCCTCTAGAAGATATGGCACCTTTCTTAGAGAGAGAGGAGTTTATGACAAATATGTTAGTTTCTGATGAGACATAAATACGGCCAAAAGTTCTTTTGATTTCTCAAGATCAAGATAACATCTTTGCATTTTGCCATAGCCTGAAGTTAGAATAAATCCAATTTGGGTTGTGGTATTCTTTTTATCTGTCTTCATAGAATTCATCATCTGATCAACTGAAATTTTATGTAACTCGGAGTAATAATCACTGCACCAGGGAGAAATATCTTCGACCGATTGCTGATACTGTTTCTGAGTAATCATTCCAAGCTTAAAAGAAAAAAAGTTCGCAGCAATGATACCGAGACCAACTGCAATACCGTGAGGAATTTGGTAATTTGATGCTGATTCAAATGAATGTCCAAATGTATGACCATAGTTTAAAATATTCCTGATCCCTTTATCATTTTCATCTTCTTCAATATATTTTTTCTTAATGTTTAAAGACTGTTCAGCGATTGGGAGAAGATCTTTCTTCTTAAGATTCGAATTCATTTCATGAACAGCTTCTGGACCTTCTATCATGGCCAATTTGATGGCTTCACAGATTCCAGATTTAATATCACTTTCTTTTAACGTTGATAATACTTGTGTTGTTACTAAGATTTCATTGGGTGGATAGAATGTTCCTAACTGATTTTTAAAATTGCCGATATTTATCGATGTTTTGCTACCAATACAGCTATCACATTGGGCGAGCACAGTCGTAGGAATGAGCTTCCAGTTAATACCGCGAAAAAGAATGGATGCGATAAATCCACCAATATCTTGTAGGACACCACCACCAATAACAATAAGGGTTGTGCTTTTTTTGCATTTAAGGTTCAAGAGTTCAACGATATATTCTCCAACTTTCTCAAAGCTTTTATTTGATTCAAGCGCTTCAATTTTAAGAAGTTGAGAATCCTTTAAGTAGGGAGTAAGGACAGGTTCGTAGATTTTATGGACTTGGTCATCAATTAGAAAACAGATATTTTCATTCTCAGAAACTTTAGCTAGGCATGAGGAAAAATCCGGATAGTAACATAGTTCATATTCATGGATTTTGCTTTTGATTTTCATTTTGTCCTACTTAATAGTGAATCCACCATCAATGGTGATTGCCTGACCTGTTATATAGCTATTACGTTCAGAAGCCAAAAAGACTACAAGTTCAGCAATCTCTTTTGGAGCGGCCATGCGTTTTAAGGGGATGTCATTTACAATTTTCTTTATATCTTCTGCGGAATTATTCTTAAGCGTAAGATCGGTTTCAACGTAACCAGGGCAAATAGAATTAACTAAAATGCCATAGGGCCCAAGTTCTAATGAAGCCGTTCTTGTTAATCCATTGAGACCAGCTTTAACAGAAGAGTAGGCACCTCTTTTTTCTTTGGATATTAGTGAAAAAATAGAGCTGATATTAATGATTCGCCCCCATTTTTTTTCTTTCATATGAGGGATGACTTTTTGAATAAGGGTCATAGGGGCAGTGAGATTAGTTTGGACCATATCACTCCAAACACTTGCATCAATTTCACTGATTTCTGCCAGTTCATTAATTCCAGCGTTATTAATAAGAATATCAAACTGGCCGTTGGCTATAAAATAATCGTCAATTGATCTAGGATTTAAGAGATCCAATTCATTCCGCCCAGGTGTAAAAACATCATTACCATAGTCTCTTAAGGTTTGAGAAATTACCTGTCCAATTCCTCTGCTGCCGCCTGTGACAAGAATTCGTTTCATAGTATCTCTTTGGTTCATGCATCTGAATAAATCATACCTAGCTTTGCGAATATTGTAACTGAGTGGTACGATTTTATGAGATTAAATTTGATCTGTGCCTAAGGAATTTTTTGTGAAGATGATTTCCATTGTTACCGGCTGCTATAATGAAGAAGAGAACGTTGAACTTCTTGCAGAAGCCATTCGCAAAAAAATGGGTGAGCATCCTAGCTATAAGTATGAACATATTTTTATCGATAATTGCTCAACTGATAACACCCGTGAGCTTCTGACAAAACTAGCCCAATCTGATCGCAATATTAAAGTCATTTTCAATACAAGAAATTTTGGCCATATCCGCAGTCCCGTTTATGGAATTCTTCAGGCCAAAGGGGATGCGGTTATTCTAATGGCATCGGACTTTCAAGATCCAATTTTTCTCATCACTTCATTTATTGAAGGTTGGGAAGAGGGGTTTAAGTGTGTGCTAGCTGTTAAATCAGGCAGCAAAGAAAAATTTATTCTTTATCATATCCGGCTAATGTTCTATAGCTTCATGAGCAAGATTGCTGGTATTAAACTCATAAAAAATTACACGGGAACTGGACTCTATGACCGAGAAGTCGTGGAGCATATTAGAAAAATAAATGATCCTTACCCGTATTTTCGTGGACTCATTCCAGAAATCGGTTTTAAGCACAAGGTTGTCCTTTTCGAACAACCACTAAGAGAGAGAGGTATTACAAAAAATAATTTTTTCACTCTCTATGATATGGCCATGACCGGTGTTATTGGCTATTCACGCTTTCCAATGCGAATCACGACGATGCTCGGATTCATAGCTGCGATAGGATTTTTTATCATCGGCCTCGTTTACCTGGTACTGAAGCTCCTTTTCTGGGATCAAATGAGTCTAGGAATAGCACCCCTTATCATTGTTGTTGGTTGGTTCGCCTCAATTCAGCTCCTTGTGTTAGGGGTGATTGGTGAGTACATCGGCTCAATTTTGACTCAAGTTCAGCACCGACCTCTGGTTGTAGAGGAAAAAAGACTCAATTTTGACGATCCGTAATCCCTTTTAGGCCCCTTTCTCTCTTGTATTTTTCCACTCGATAATCGAGAATGGACCCAAATTTTCATTCGTAAGGAGCTTTAAATGAAGCTAAGCATTATTGGTACAGGATACGTAGGACTTGTGACAGGGACTTGTTTTGCAGAGATGGGTCATGATGTGACTTGTATCGATATTGATCTTGCTAAAGTTGAAAGAATGAAAAAAGGTGAGTGTCCGATTTTTGAACCCGGTCTTGAGCCTCTCATGCAGACTAATTACAACGAAGGTCGTCTGCATTTTTCCAATAACTATGATTCCGTTAATAAGGCCGACGCTATTTTCTTAGCCGTGGGAACTCCTTCATCTGATGATGGCCAGGCCGACCTTAAATATATTTTTGGTGCTTGTGATTCAATTGCCCCTCATTTGAAAGATGGATCGATTGTAGTTGTCAAATCAACAGTTCCTGTCGGGACTGGAAATAAAATCCGCGAGTACTTAAAATCTAAAACAAATAGAAAGTACTTCGTTGTGAACAACCCTGAATTTTTAAAAGAAGGTTCGGCCGTTGAAGATTTCATGAAGCCTGAAAGAATCATTATTGGTTCTCAAGAAAATCAAGCAGCAGAAGCGATCGAAGAGCTCTATGAGCCATTCAACCGCCAAGTTAAGCGCACGATCCGTATGAGTAATATTTCTGCAGAAATGACCAAGTACGCAGCAAACTGTTTCCTCGCAACGAAGATTTCATTCATGAACGAAGTTGCTCAGCTTTGTGACATCGTCGGCGCCGACGTTGAAGAAGTCCGTCACGGTATTTCAACGGACTCTCGTATTGGTTCTCAATTTTTATACCCAGGTCCAGGTTACGGTGGATCATGTTTTCCAAAAGATGTGAAGGCCCTGGTTTTCACAGCGAGAGAGAACGGAATTAATTTTAAAATTGTTGAAGCCGTCGAAGACGTCAACAAGGAACAGAAAAAGTACCTTGTAGGAAAAGTGAAAAAGCACTTCAAAGACGACCTTAAAGGAAAAACCTTCGTTCTTTGGGGAACAGCGTTCAAAGCAAACACGGACGATATTCGTGAAACTCCGGCCATCGATACCGCGGTTGCACTCCATAAGGCCGGTGCTAAAATCCGCATCCACGATCCAGAAGCTGCCAATAACTTCGAGCAACTCATGACTTCAATGGGAATCCCTGTTGATCAGTTTGAGAATAAATACGATGCTCTTAACGGTGCTGACGGACTTTTAGTTTTAACTGAATGGAAACAGTACCGCGCTCCTGATTTTGATGAAATCAAATCACGCTTAAAAACTCCTCTGATTTTCGATGGTAGAAACTTGTACAATACGAAGAAAGTATTGGAGCAAGGATTTACTTATTATGCGATTGGGAAGGCGATTAAGTAAAAGGCTTGTCTTATTAATCTGAGTTTCGATTCGGAAAAGATCTTTTACAATTTGATTATCGATGACGGGGCATGGCAATAGTTAAAATACCCCTATTTTAATACCTTATGTGTCTTTAATTACCCCTTTTTTGATACTTGTTGTAGTGATATCATAATGTTATACTTAAGGCATGGAAAGACATGCAAATGACCATCTTCTGGCCTGGTTTCAAAAAAATGACAGACGTCCTCTTATAATTAGAGGTGCACGGCAGGTAGGAAAATCAACCCTAGTTAAGCTGTTCGCGCAGAAAAATGGTTTGGATCTTTTAGAGATAAATTTAGAGAAAAGTCGTCTAGCTTCTGTAGAACACGGTGATTTTGATATTCAGGTTCTCATAGATGAAATTCAAATAAAAACAAAAAAGTCTATTACAAAAACGTCATTAATTTTCTTAGATGAGATACAAGAGTCGCCACGACTCTTAAAATATTTGCGCTATTTTTACGAAGAGAGGCCGGATATTGCTGTTATTGCGGCAGGCTCTCTTCTTGAAATTTCCTTAAAAAAAGAAGACTTCAGTTTTCCAGTTGGACGTGTAGAATTTTACCACCTTGGGCCTATGGTCTTTAGTGAATTTTTAATCGCAACAGGTAATCATTTCCTTTTATCAAAAATTCAAAATAAAGAATTCTCGGCCGCCGTAGCACATGAAGCAAGAAGACAGCTTTTATTATTTTACTATATTGGTGGTATGCCCAAAGCTATTCATACTTTCATTAATGAGAAAAGTATCGTTAGAGTAAGAGATATTCAAGAGCAGATACTTCAAGCCTATATTGCAGATTTTCCAAAGTACAATTCTCGTATTGATGTTAATCGAGTTGAAAAAGTTTTTTATTCAGTTATCAATCAGATTGGAAACAAGATTATTTATCAAAAATTAGATGAAGGTAGAAATTCTCGAGATATTAAAAAAGCCCTTGAGTTGCTAGTCGAAGCGAGAGTGATTTTAAAATGTAATCATTCAAGTGGAAATAGTATCCCTCTTAGAGGAGAGATGGATGATTCAATTTTTAAAATTTACTTTCTTGATGTAGGACTTGTAAACGCAATCATGAAGGTTGATTTCGAGTCTTTCACCAGAGAGATGAATACAAAAGGGGTGGTTGCGGAACAATTTGTGGCGCAGCACTTGGCCTACCTTAATAATCATACAAGAGGCCCTGAACTATATTACTGGCTAAGAGATAAAGGATCGCAAAAAGGAGAAATTGATTTCCTTATGGAGCGAGGGGAGCAGATTATTCCAATTGAGGTCAAAGCATCAAGTGCTGGCCATCTAAAATCTTTGTATTATTTTGCTAAGGAAAAAAACAAGAAAGAGGCCATAAAAATTTCTCTTAAGGACTACTCAAATGAAAAATCAAGTCATGTAATTTTCAATGAAAGGGTAGAGATTGAACTAGAAAATTTACCACTGTACGCAATTGAAAATCTAAAACATAAATCGTAAAAAACAAACTCACTTGGAACTATTGTATTTAGTTACTCTAGGCTTAATTTTATTTCAGAAAAGGTGCTTTATCTTTATGTTCGAAATGAGTACAGAAGAGCTGAAGAATTGGGGCTTAGAGTTCAACCATTTGTTTTAACTGAACTTGGATTTACTATGCTTTCAAGTATAATGAAATCAGAGCAAGTAACAGTAGTCAACATTTCAATTATGCGTATCTTTTTGAAAAAGTGATTAGCTATCGAATGGATAAGCTTGAAATTAATACAAGTGAAGTATTTCAAATTGTTTTTGAGCGATTAAATAATGTAGAGGCTACAATAGCTCCATGACTTCAACCAAATAAAAAAACATAGGATTAAAATAGATGAACTCGCCAATCTGTAAACTTGCTACAATTAATGATGATTATGAGAAATGTCTAGCAATTCGCCGTAAAGTTTTTATTGAAGAGCAAGGTGTTCCAGAAGAAATCGAAATGGATGAATATGAGAATTCTTCCAAATATTTTCTAGTCACAATAAATGAAAGGCCAGTGGCCACAGGTCGAGTTCGTCTCAAAGGTGCACTGATTAAATTCGAGAGAATTGCCTCCCTGGAAACAGTGAGGGGCGCCGGCGCTGGAAAAATTCTCATGAGTTTTATGCATGAGTTTGTCAAAAAGAACTATCCTTTGCATCTGCCTGCTATGCACGCTCAAAAATCAGCTTATGGTTTTTATGAAAAGCTTGGCTGGAAAGCAGTGGGCGAGCAGTTTATTGAAGCCGATATTGTTCATCAAATGATGATTTATCCTCCTCAAGATAAAGTAAGCATAAAGAAGCTTCTCAGTTCAGAAGATCCTAATCTAGTAAATGAAATAAGAAACTACTTAATCGCTTCGATTTGAAATTAGTTATCAACAATCACAACTCCAAGACCCTGTAGTAATCCAATCGCATCCGGCAGTGAGAATTTTGCACCCTTAATTTTATTTCGATTCGGATCAATCAGGTAGCGAGTTGCACGACTAAAGTTTGTTTTTGTTAAGTTTGTCTCATCAAATCTTGCATTCAGAAAATCAGAACTAGAAAAATCACATTCAGAAAAATCTGCTTGCGCAAAATCTACCTCTTCAAATAAGCATTCTATGAATTTGTTCTTCTTTAGTTTGAGACCACTGAAATTACTGTATCCAAGGTTGCATCCCTGAAACGAGAGATTTGATAAGTCATCAAGATCTACCCATTTTAGGCCAAGCATCTTACAGTTTTTAAAATGAGAATCTCTGAGTCTCGCATTTCTTAAATTTATATTACTAAGATCGCAGCTATCAAAATTGCATTCGATAATTCGTCCGTGAGCGAAATTAATTTCTTTGAGGTCACAGCCTTTAAATAAGCAGTTTTCAAAAACCATACCCGAAAGAGATTTGGGAAGTTCATCAGTACTTACGAATTTATAATCTAGAAATTCTTTTTCCATTTGGATTCTCTTAAAGTACTGGACTTAGAATTTTTTTAAATCCGTTCCAATCCTCTATAAAAGGGACATGACCTCGTCCTTTTAATTCAATAAGTTTTGATTTTGGAATTAACTTCTGAGCTTGTTTTCCAAGTTGAGTGTAATCACCAAGTTTTATCTGATCTTCTGGTTTTGCTGAAGGTCTTCCTGGAGCAGTTTTATCATTAAGACCAATAATTAACGTTGTATCAACCTTAATATTCTTAAACTCGTAAACAACTGGCTGTGTATAGATCATATCAAATGTTAAGGCAGAATTCTTTGCCACAAGAGAAAAGTCTTTATGCCGAGTTTGCCCTGAGGCCGGTTCTATCAATTTGTCATATTCCGGTTTCCAGTTGCCACTATAGTAATTTGCTCGCTGGTAGTTTTTGATACTCTCGGCAGTTACCTTGAGTTCTGATTCGTAAACATCATCAACTCTTTTATACGGAACAAGTATCCTATAGTCCTCAAGCCCAATAGGACAGACCATAGTCAGTTTCTCGATTTTTTCTGGGTACATTAAACTCATCCGTGTTCCAAGCATTCCACCCATCGAGTGAGTCAGGAGATTAAACTTGGGAATTTGAAGAGAGATGAGAAGCTCATTGGTAAATAATGACAGAAGATGAAAGCTGTATTGAAAACTTGCTGGCTTTGTTGATTTTCCAAATCCAATCTGATCTGGAATGATGACTCTGTATCCTTTTGCTAAAGCAAGCTCAGCAATGTCCTTAAAATAGAAGCCACCAAAGTTCTTTCCATGAAGGAGAACGTAAGTCTTCCCATTCGGCTGAATAGGTCTAAGATCCATATACGCCATTTGAAGCTTCTGGCCTTGAGCTTCAATATCAAAATATTGCACAGGAAAAGGGTAAGAGTAATTTTTTAACTCGGGATCAAATTCAGATGCGTAAAGAGAAATTGAATTAATTATAAAAAAAATGAAAATAATGATCTTCAAAATAAAGCTCCAGATTATGGATATATAATGAAGTGTGATTTTATCTTGTATGTTCAAACTACTCAATAGACAAAAACTGTATCAAAAAACGAGAGAGCGCTCGTTAAAAACAAACTCTCTCTCTTGGAACGCTAGAATTTAGTAACGCTTATTATCACGCGGAACCATAGGCTTTGCTTCAGTTACATTCATTTGACGACCGCCAAATTCAGTTCCATTAAGTGAAGAAATGGCTTTCGCCGCTTCAGCACCTGTAGACATTTCAACAAAACCAAATCCTTTGCTACGATTAGTATCACGGTCCATAATGATTTTTGCTGATTGAACTGTTCCAAACTGTGCAAATTTCTCTGCAAGTGTATCGTTAGCAACTGTATATCCTAAGTTACCAACATAAATTTTTGTATTAGACATAGTATTCTCCAATGAAATTCGTCGCAATAATTAGCAACGAAGTTTTTTT
>JACCDH010445958.1_pt1 | contig 11275 bp, 9 predicted proteins | sample 7442481 | NCBI WGS metagenome assembly JACCDH01 (sample SAMN15323433, study PRJNA562643) | freshwater metagenome | isolation source: river surface water | place: USA:Blue River Watershed | collected 2017-08-15 | reverse complement strand
TGCTCCGCGAGCAGGATTCGAACCTGCGACCAATCGATTAACAGTCGACTGCTCTACCGCTGAGCTATCGCGGAAGATAACTACTCCTTGTATTGCTACAAGTGGGTGTATTGTACAGAAATTTAAATAATATTCAACCTTGAATAGACGAGGGTGGGGAACGATGCGATGCTAGTTGCAGTATATTTGATATACTTGCACGTATGCTAAATCTGTACTACAAACCAACCTGTCCGTATTGTCAGCGGGTGCTACTTGCCAATGAGACTATAAAAGCACCACTGGTACTCCTGAATGTTTCGGCTGATTTGATACTCATGGATGAGCTCATTGCAAAAGGAGGAAAACAGCAGGTACCATTCCTCGAAGATACTTACCGGAGCGTCTCTTTATATGAGTCACTGGATATTATTGCGTATCTTGAAAAACACTATGGTAATGGGGAAATAGTGCAGGTACCAGAGGTCGGGAACGTTTGTCCGATTGAATAAAGAACAACCAGAGGTGATCGATACGGTCACCTCTGGTTGTTCGTGGATCTACTTCCAATGGTATACTAAAAAAGAGGAGAGAATCGGCATGCGATGGCACCTCAGTGAATGTTTATAAGGAAATTAATCTATACCAGGTATGGCATTTCCCACAATTACATTTAAGCACACGAATATTGAACCTGATTATGCGTTACAAGCACAGATTACCGAGGTGTTGCGCAGTTTGGAGAAGTTTATCGCTGGTGCTCGATCAGTACGTGTAGAGGTAGAATTGGAGTTGCTGACTATTGGCCACACCGATGCGACGTACCGAGTAGAAGCAAATGTCTGGCGAGGCGATACCCTTGTCCGCGCCGATGCGACTGCGGCTACATTCCTCGCAGCGACGCATACTGTGCGAGATAGTCTCTTGGCAGAACTGGAACGTATACATGAAAAGCGGTCTACGATTGCGAGGCGCACCGCGCGACGATTCAAGGAACTGATGCGGTGGAAAGATCGATCGTAGCTTCAGTTATAACTAACAAAAACACTCCGTCTATGGAGTGTTTTTGTTAGCGGAAGTATTGTGTAAACTCAGTTTCTTTTTTGCCTTCCGGGACAATGCGTTGAATTTCAAGTGCGCCGTTTGCATTAATAATTGCAGATTTGATTTTGATCCGTTTGCCATTATGCATGAAGAATGTTTCTGGCCAGCCGTCAAAGGCACAAATTTTGCGGTAGATGGCGGTAGCTTCATCACCGGCCGGGAGATGGTAGGGATCGATAGTCAGTTCGGCCATGTCTTTGGTGATTTTGGTGCAGAAAGTGGCGGCGTTATGATCTTGTTCGATTGGGGTAATTGTACCTGCGGGGATTCTTTCCATCACATCAACCAACAGACAGCCTGAGATCTTGGCTAAGGTCATATCGAGTGCTTGGCCGGGAACCGGCTGGTTGTACAGTTCAACAGCTTGTTGTACAAGAATTGGCCCGTGATCGAGGTCTTTGTCCATTTGGATGATAGTGACACCGCAGGCAGAGAGGTCGTGTAAGAGGGTAGAGCGGATTGGACTCGCGCCACGGAACTTGGGTAGGAGAGACGGGTGGGCATTGATGGTGCCGAAGTGAGGAAGGTTGATCAGCCATTCTGGCATGATCTTGCCGTAGGCTAGTACGACAAAAAAATCAAACGATTCGTCGATCAGAGTTGCTAGCTCATCCCGGTTTTTCAGCGTTGTCGGTTGGATTACCGTGATACCGCGTGCCTCAGCCCAGACTTTGGCTGGCGGTGGGGTAAGGATCTGTTTGCGTCCGACCGGCGCGTCTGGATTGCAGACCACGAGTGAAGGTAGGTAGCCAAATGTCGCCATTTCGTCGAGAGCGGTGACCGCAATATCTGGCGTACCAAAAAAGGCAAACGTTGGTTTGGTAGTGTTTTCCATACGTGCTTATGCGATCTCGCGTTTTTCTTTTTTTAATTCATCCTTGTGCCAGACACGGGTAGCGCGATCGGTAAAGAGGATTCCGTCGAGGTGGTCGTATTCGTGTTGAATGATTTGGGCCAAGAGGGAACCAGCGCCGCGTTCAAACCAAGTCCCGTGTTCATCTTGGGCTCGTAATACGACATTGGTCGACCGCTTTACGAGTCCATAGTATTCAGGGATAGAGAGGCACCCTTCGCCGACTTCGTGTGACTTTTTTGAATACTTGATGATCTGCGGATTTACTGCGACAAAAGACGGCAGGGCGTCGCGGTCTTTACTTTGGTCTTCAATAATAAAAATTCTTTTACTCACCCCGATTTGTGGGGCTGCGATAGCGACAGCCGTAAAGCCATCGACACTATACCCCTTGAGCGCCTGACGGAGATCTTTGACTATTTTTTTTACCGTCCCATCAGCAAATTCCTCAGCCGTAATTTCTTCGGCGATTACATGCAGGGCAGGGTGGTTTTCGGGGACTAACGTGGCCATATTGGTGACACTATAGCGTAATTGTGGTGAAAGATAAATACCGCACTATATCCATAGTTCTATACAATCCGGTCGGGATTCACAGTGACTACCACGTACGGTGGGACGTGGCGGAGGGTTTCGACCAGTGCTTCTTGTTTGCCGGGGGCTGTGCGGATGAGGCAGTGGCGAATAGGCTTTTTACTGTCTGATTGGGGGTTGGTATAGAACTGGGTTTTGAGTGCAAGCGGGGTCAGTAATTGCTTGATCATATCTTCGGTCGTCTTGATATGTTCAGGGGCGCCTTGCCAGGTCAGGAAATAAAATGTGGCATACGGTGGGTACAACAACATCTCGCGGAGATGGAGCTCGTCGTCATGAAAGCGGTCAGTGGCACCTCGTGCAGCGTAGAGGAGGAGATTGTCTGGCTCGGTCCGGGTTTGAATAATCACCTCGTGTTCGGTCACTTCACGGAGGGTGAGGAGGAGGCGAAAGAGGGATTCGTCGGCACGCCAGGTTGGTATCGAGCGGGCTGCATCAAGTGAGGTGATAGCACTCAGGTAGATATTGTCTGGCAGGTGAGACATGATACTGCTTGTCCCAATAAAGATTGCCCCTTTGTGTTCGGTCATAATCTTTTGTAGGGTGGCGGCTTTTTTTGGAGTAGAGGCGGTGGTGGCATCAAATACCACTCGTGGAGTAGACGGGAAAAGGGTACGGACTTCGTCATCAATGTATTGGATACCGATACCTCGTTCACGCAGACGCCACGAGCCACACTGTGGGCAGACATCAGCGGCTGGTAGTCTGCGACCGGAAGTAGCCGAAACAAACCAACGACGCTCACCATGTTCGATATCGTGGGTGCGTAGGAGTGAATACGGCGTACCAGAATCCGGACACCGGAAGATATGGCCGCAATCAATACAGGTGACCACAGGGGCAAGACCACGCCGTGCAGCATAGAGAAACACATTGTGACGACCTTCGATCGCTACTTCGATGTGTTTTTTAAGTTCGGGTGAGAAGAGGGCAAAGGGGACATCGTGACTTGGTTTGTCTTTTTGGACAATGGTCGTGAGGGTGGCGGGGAGGGTTTGCCGACGTTGGTGTTCACCGTAGGTAGTCGCAGTTTCGGCACGCACTCGATACTCGTCTTCTGTCCGGAGTACGATGTCTCCCATGATAAGCGTGCGCTTGGTGATACTCGCAAGAGTAGAAAGTACTACCCGGTGATCAAGATGTGGGCGTGTCCGCTCGACATACAAACTGCTACCGGATTCTTCCACGATAATGGTTGTGAAGTCTGGTCGATCCAGGTAGGCAAAAGCCGGGGTAGTAATTACCACTGTAGCGCGACTGAGGTCGGCGAAGCTCGTGTAGGCATCAGCGCGTGCTTTTTTGCCTTGTTCACCGTGGAAAGTCACGACGCGGTCCTGGATACCATGTTTCAGTGCTTGTACCAGGTGCTGTACTGCCCTTGCGTGCGGCGCTACCAAGAGGACTGAGCCACGGTGCGCAAAGGCGCTTCTGATGATGGTTTGATAATTGATGATGCGTTCGGTCAGCGGAGCGGCGATTAACTGCGGGACGGGATCTTCGGTTCCCACAATGGAAGGGAGGGTTGGGTAGGTTACTGTACCGCTACGCATATCCGGTGGTAGCAGCGAAAACAAAATAGCTCCACGTTTGGCCGGGATAATTTTATATAATGCATCGACGAGGGTTTGGAGATGGGCAGATAGTTGTGGGGGATTGTCTTGTACGGGGAGCTTGCGCAGAGAAAAGGTCGCCGCCTTGAGGGCGGTCTTGGCATTGGAGACAGGATTGGCACTCACTACCACACCGGAGACTGTCTTGCCGCGCACGGGTATGGTTACAATCGTACCAAGCGGGTAACTAACCGAAGAAAAGTACGTCAAAGACTCGATTTGGACTCCCCGCACCAGCGGTATTACTTCAACAACATACATACGGGTGAGTATAGCAGATTTCGCTCTTCCTATGTCTCCCCAACCTCTAGAGTCTGTGGCGTCCTATACAAAGCACCGACCAGTAGACTGGTCGGTGTTTTGTATGCTCTTATAATTCTTCGAGGTAGTTGATGTTGGCTCCGAGTGACTGCAGACGGGCTACCAGATTCTCGTACCCGCGGTTGATGCTGTATATGTTGCGGAGGACTGATTTACCTTGCGCACCGAGCATTGCGATAAGTAGGATGGTAGCTGGTCGAAGTGCGGGTGGACAGATCAATTCGGTAGCGCGCAGTGGGGTAGGGCCAGTGATGTATATACGGTGTGGATCGGCGAGTACGGTGTCTGCCCCGAGTTTGTCCAGTTCGGTGAAATAAATAGCTCTTTTTTCGTATACCCAATCATGGATCAGTGTTTGACCTTCAGTTTGGGTGGCGATGACAGCAAAGAAGGGAAGGTTATCAATGTTGAGTCCTGGATATGGACGTGCGTACACCTTTTCATGCAAAGCAACGAGTTTTGAAGGTTTTAAGCTAAGGTCTACTAATTTAGTGTGGCCATTATGACTTAGGTATGGTTTTGAGCTACTATATTTTAGACCCATTTTTTCCAATTTAAGTAATTCAAGTTCAAGAAATTCAATCGGACAACGGGTAATGGTGATAGCAGAATTAGTAACAATTGCCGCTGCAATAAAGAACATACTGTCTGTAGGATCTTCAGACAAAGTATATTCGATTGATTGATTAATACTTTCCACACCCGTAACTCGCAATGTGGTTGTACCGATACCTTCGATTTTTACGCCAAACATCTGCAAGAAAATACAAATTTCTTGTACCATGTAGTTGGCACTTGCGTACTTAATGACGGTTTCTTTTGGTGTGAGGGCTGCGGCAAATAGAGTGTTTTCCGTTACTGTATCTCCAGATTCATATAATATGATTTCACCGGCCGACTTTTTTTCGGTGGTCACCACGAACGAGGTCTCGGTCGTTTTGATATCTACACCGAAATGTTCAAGGGCGAAAAAGTGTGGTTGCACTGTCCGACTACCAAGCTTGCAACCGCCAGACTGTGGGAGTGAGAATTGAGGAAGCGTATGAATAAGGGCTCCGATGAACATCACGATACTACGGGTCTTGCGAGCTGCTTCGACATCAATCTTCTTCAGATTGTATTTCTTTGGTGGGGTGAGGGTAATGGTCGAACCACTCCATGATACCTGCATACCAATACTCTCGAGCACTTCGAGAATACGATGCACTTCTTCGATGCGGGGCATACGGTGGAGAGTGGTCGTACCACGATTGAGGAGTGACGCACAGAGGAGGCCGACCGCACCGTTCTTGGATGTATTGGTTTCGATGGTACCAGATAGCTTCTTTTTTCCTTCAATAACCACATTCATACTGCCAGGTGAAAGCGTGACGAGGTTTTTGCCGAGGGCGTGACTAATCTTGCGGAGCATTTCGGTGGTAATATTTTGGGTACCACTTTCGATGCGGGCAATCGCACTTTGGGTGGTTTTTATTTTTTTGGCCAGATCAGTCTGGGTCATGCCTTGTGCATCACGAATATCAGCGATACGCTTTCCAATATTGTTTTCCATATGCATGTACTATAGCATATATGCTATGTATCTGTCATTTGCAGAGGCGGGGAAAGACGCGTACTATTGGTGCGCTATATGTTTGATCGTTTTACCCCCAAAATCGGTATCGACCTCGGTACCACGAGTGTCTTAGTCTATGTGCCAGGGCAGGGTATTGTCCTCAATGAACCATCGGTAGTGGCAGTGGGAGATAATAATCAAGTGCTGGCGGTCGGGGCTGAGGCCAAGCAGATGATAGGTCGTACGCCAGACAATATTCGTGCCTACCGCCCGATGAAAGATGGTGTAATAGCCGACTATCGCGTGACCGAAGCAATGTTGCGGTACTTTCTCGGTAAAGCCCTCAACAAGTACAATCTCTTCAAACCAGACGTCATGGTTTCGGTCCCTGCTGGAGTAACCTCGACCGAACGACGCGCCGTGGTCGAAGCAACCATCAAAGCCGGTGCCCGCAATGCCTATGTGGTAAAAGAGCCGATCTTGGCCGCGATTGGTGCTGGTGTACCTATATATGAAGCGCAGGGACACATGATCGTCGATATTGGTGGTGGCACCATCGACGTAGCGGTGATTTCACTTGGCGGTATCGTAGCAGCCAACTCAGTCAAGTGTGCAGGGAATCGTATCGATGCTGCGATCATTGATTTTGTAAAAAAGTCACGCAATCTCGCGATTGGTGAAAAGACGGCCGAAGAGGTCAAGATTAAGGTTGGGTCAGCGTTACCACTTGAAGAAGAGTTGGTGATGGAACTAAAGGGGCGTGATGTTTTCACCGGACTGCCGCGCACCACCGAAATCAAGACGAACGAAGTCGTGCGAGCGATTGGCAAAGAACTCCGCGAGATGATCAAGGCGATCAAAGATGTCTTCCAGGACACACCACCTGAGCTCGCTTCAGACATTATTGATGGCGGTATTATCATGACTGGTGGTACGTCACAGTTGCGTAATTTCCCCGAACTGGTGAAGCGACGGACGGGAGTAAAAGCAGTCCTCGCGGACCAAGCTCTCTTTTGTGTAGCCAAGGGCACTGGTGTAGCGCTCGAGCATCTCACTACCTACAAACGCGCGATATTGACTAAGCGGTAATTTTTTGAAGCTTATTACTACACTACAGTCTCTTGCGCCCATGACCAAAGAGAGTACGATTATAAAGGTAACTTAATTTATATGGACATACTCATTGTAAAGACGTTTGGGGTAGTGGTGATGATGTTGTGTGCGACGGCGCTCGCTGCCAGGCGGAATCACTCGTTTGAGGTGAAGTGGGAATTTTGGGGGTTATTTATTAGTGCATTTGTACTCATCTTTGTTATTCCGGTGGCCTCGATGCCGATTAATATAATCTTGGCACTGGCTTTGGCCTGGATTATGGGGGCGCTCATCGGTCCTGCTATCAAAGAAATGATGATGAGCTATGTGGTACGCAAGCGCCTTGAGGCAATGGGACATACCAAAGCCATGCAAAAAGCCCTGTCTCCCGAACAGCGGGCAGAATTGGTAGCACCAATCGTTGCTGATATTAATCATCCTGATCATGCGAGTGTTGTACGAGACTGGAACAATATCTTGTCTCTTGCGCTCTTTAGTACTGGCGGTATGACACTCGCTACTGCTACTGCGGTGGCCGTCCTTGATATCGATTTTTCATTTTTGGGTATGGGTCTGTTCGTGGCTCTTTTGGGGCTTGTGGTTATAAGTCTCCTTAATGTGTTCTTCTTTAAGAGTCCGCTCGTTAGACTCGTTGGGTCGTATATTGGGGCAGTTGTGTTCTCACTCTATTTACTCTATGACTTCAATCGTCTCGAAGCCGCAGTAGCAGCGGGGGACACCTCCTGGAATACGGCGATCAATCTTGGGATTTCACTCTATCTCGATATCATAAACTTGTTTATGGATCTCTTGGATATTTTGTCTAACTAATATTTTGTTGTGGCACAGTAGGGGACAGACAGGCGCTTCGTGCGCCTGTTGTCGTGTATCATGTAGGTATTATGCGTGAAGGTGTTCCTCAACAAGGATTTAGTTCTCCCGAAGAAGAAATCGAATTTTTGCGAGCGCGAATTGCGCTACGCGAACGAGAGCTTTTGTCGCGTCAGCCCGAGGCTGAGGAGCATGATTTTGATACCATCGCCCGCGAAGAATTGCGCGAGTACAGTATGTTCACGCCGCGGATGGTGGTATCAGGGGATCGGCTCGTCGATGACCATGAGTTGGCTACCTACCAAGAACATATGGTCACCACGCGTACGCCGACCGAAGACATTGTGGTAATTGCTCTCGAGAAGGGGGTACGTACGGCTCTTGCTGCGCTTGAAAAAATCGATAACGCCTTTGTTATTGATGATGTGCATCGGGCACTGATCGAACAAATCAAACAAGGAAAAACCACCCAAGACCTCAAAGAAGGAGTTCCGCCATGGCAAATTCTTCATATGACACTCTACGAGGTGACACTGCCTGAATTAAAAGGCGCACAAGATAAAGAGTATCAGCTCGCCGACCTGGTCGGCATGATGGAGCAGCTCTTTGCGGGGCTCAAGTCTATTTCTGAACGCGATAGTGCCAATCATATTGCACTCGAAATTGCTGTGGCAGACAATAGTGACGACATTGTGTTTTATGTAGCTGTCCCGACCCCGTATAGCACGCTGTTTGAAAAGCAGACACTTTCGCTCTTTCCACACGCGGTCATCACGGAACAAGTCCATGATTATAATATTTTTGTGGATGGTGGCGTTGGGGTCGTAAGTGAATTAGGACTCAAAAAGCATCCTATCTATCCAGTGCGTGCCCATGATACCTTTAGTAGTGATCCGCTCGCGGTCTTGCTGAATGCTTTTTCAAAAATCGAGCGAGAAGGTGGAGGTGCTGCGGTACAGTTTGTGATTCGTCATGCGCGTACCTCGTATCGTAAGACCTACGAAGACATCATCAAGAAAGTCCGTAAAGGTATGAAGCCTGCGGAAGCAATACAGCGCAGTTCACTGAGTGGCGAAATGTTGGCAGAGGTCGGTAGTATGCTTTTTTCTGGTGCAAAGAAAAAAGACGATGCACCAGCTGAGCCAGATCAAGAAGCACTCGAACTCTTTAATAAAAAGATCGAACGAGATATTGTCGAGACCAATATCCGGATTGCAGTATCGGCACGGACCGAAGCGCGGGCGAGTCAGATATTGCATGAGATCGAAGCAACGTTTCATCAATTTGAACGAATTGGGAGCAACCAGTTTACCTTTGCACATCGTAGTGGCAGTGCATTACGGGTAGCTGAAAAAGCATTTTCATTCCGGGAGTTTTCGTCTAAGATCGCGATTCCATTATCGTTGTCTGAATTAGCGACCATGATGCACTTCCCGGGGAATGGTATTGTCTCTTCACCACAGTTCAAGCAATCGCACGCCCAGACAGCAGCAGCGCCAACCGATATGCCACATGAAGGGACGCTCCTTGGTATCAACCGTCACCGCAATATCGAAAAGCAGATCTTTATGACCGACAAAGATCGCATGCGACACTTCTATGTGATTGGACAGACTGGTACTGGTAAGTCGGTATTTTTGCAGAATCTCATCGTCCAGGATATCGAGGCGGGGCATGGTGTCTGTATGATCGACCCTCACGGGACTGATATCCAGCATGTACTGGGATGTATTCCAAAACACCGTGAACAAGACGTGATTTATTTTGATCCTTCAAACCTCGACATGCCGATTGGTCTCAATATGCTCGAATACGATGAGCGGAAGCCCGAGCAGAAGACGTTTGTGGTCAACGAGCTCTTTTCGATTTTCCAAAAGTTGTACGGTGCCAATCCCGAGAGTATGGGGCCGATGTTCGAACAGTACTTCCGTAACGCGACACTCCTTGTGATGGAGGATCCTGAGAGTGGTAATACCCTGATGGATATTAGTCGGGTAATGGCTGATGCCAAGTACCGGCGCATGAAACTAGAAAAAGCTAAGAATCCGGTCGTGGTGCAATTTTGGCGCGAGATCGCGACCAAGGCCGGGGGAGAAGCCTCGCTCGAAAACATCGTGCCGTATATTGTTTCCAAATTCGACGTGTTCACCGCCAACGACTACATGCGACCGATTATCGGTCAGCAAAAGAGCGCCTTTAACTTCCGGCAAATTATGGATGAACGAAAGATTCTGCTGGTTAATCTATCCAAAGGTAGACTCGGTGAAATCAATGCCAACCTCATCGGTATGATTGTAGTTGGCAAAATCCTCATGGCGGCGCTTTCGCGAGTAGACAACGTGGCGATGGACTTTGCGCCATTTTTCCTCCATATCGACGAGTTTCAGAATGTGTCTACGCCATCAATTGCATCGATCTTGTCCGAAGCCCGTAAGTACAAATTATCACTCACGATGGCACATCAATTTATTGCGCAACTTGACGAAGATATCCGTGATGCGGTGTTTGGAAACGTGGGATCAATTGCCTCTTTCCGTGTTGGATCCGAAGACGCGGACTTCTTGGAGCGACAATTTACCCCTACTTTCCAGGCGAACGACTTGATGAATGTCCCGAATTGGAACGCCTTTGTCCGTATGCTCGCCAACGGTGTGCCGACCAAGGCTTTTAGCCTCGCTGCGATGCCTCCTCCGACCGCAGATTTGGCGCGAGTTGAACTTCTCAAGGACTTTAGTGCCAAACATTATGGTCGCCCGCGGCACGAGGTCGAAGCAGAGATATCCGCACGTTACATGAAAGAGGCTCCGCCAATGCCATCGCTTGGTGGTATACTGTAGGTAATTATGTCATTCGAAGGTCGTTCCCCATTACAAGGAGCAATAGTGCCTCAGTCCGGTGATCTTTCACTGTCCAATCCCGAGCGAGTGTCTGAGACAAGTGACCTGCCTCTATCTACTCCTGAACGAGTGTTATCGCCTGTTGAAGTAGGTCGCGCACAGTTGCTCGACTCTATTGCAGTTACACTTACAGAAGCAAAAGCAGCCTTAGCTAATGATCCTAATTCTCGTGAGATAGGATCACTCGTTGAGGCTTTTGCTTTTTTACAGCAGACTATTTCTGATAATGCTACTGATATAGATCCAAAAGTAGCCATTAATAATAATGCAAAGTACCAACGTCGTTTTACTGAGTTGGCAGCAGAACTGGAAGAAGTCACGCATGGTCTACAATTGATTAAGAGTAAAAAGGAAAGTGCAGCTACTCCTGACGTAGTAACGAGTCAGGAAGTGATTGCTACAGAAGACAGTGTTGCCAGTACTGCTAATATCGAAACAG
>JACCDH011641748.1_pt1 | contig 11277 bp, 13 predicted proteins | sample 7442481 | NCBI WGS metagenome assembly JACCDH01 (sample SAMN15323433, study PRJNA562643) | freshwater metagenome | isolation source: river surface water | place: USA:Blue River Watershed | collected 2017-08-15 | reverse complement strand
GGTACACATGGTAATGGTATGTATTTCTGCGAGCTGGGCGGTGCCAACTTCAACCCGAATAACCCAACTGCGCTGAATACCATTGTGAATGACAAGAATTTTATCAGAAGCATTCAGCCAACAGCATCCAAGGGCAATTTCAGTTATCTGGTGGGTAATGCAACTGGTGTTAGAAATATGTCTGTACGTGTACTGAATATTGCAGGACAAGTTGTTTATCAAAATAATGTAGCCTATGCAGATGGCACTTTGCCTCTGCAACGCTTTGCAGCTGGGACTTATGTTATTGAAATAACCAGTGACAATAGAAAGTATCGAAGCCTTCAGAAAGTAATCAAAAACTAATTCATCCAAAAGAGACCGTTGCGGTCTCTTTTTTTTATTTTTATATCATCACACATAGATATGTACCGTAAGACACTAGTTAGCCTCATCATATCCATCATTGCATTTTCAGCAAAAGCGCAAAAGCAAAGCATCCGTGTGTTTGCATACGAGATACCAACAATCAGTGGCGTAGCTCCAACAGGCGAAATCAGTGTTGATGGTGTAATCAAATCTGATGGAACTAATCTCAAAGGAGGCGTTGCTGATTATCAGTTTTACATTGCCGTTAGCAACATGAGCAATATTACCCTGCATCGCTTTTGGATAAAGCAACAGCTGTATGCAGTGAAAATCGAAAAAGTAAGTAGCAATCCTTTATTGATTCCAAGAGGCAAAAATGCACCTGACACACTAGTACCCTCAACAAGTGCTGATGTTTGGCGTGTACTCATTACTTCAGAACCAATCAAAGGTGTACAGCCAATTAGCGCTATCAGAAAACTGGTGAAGACAAATGATGTAGTGATCAGATTCTCGTCGAAAAATCAACCCATCTTAACAGCAACGCTGCCAAAAATCAAACAACTACAACCTACTAGCGGTTCTTAAACATTAAGCAAGCCCTATGCTACAACCTTGGAGAAACGGAACAATCGTTAGAATAGAAAACGAATCTGTCAACACCAGAAAATTCTGGATTCAGGTTCCTGAAGTAGAAGTATTTGATTACGAACCCGGTCAGTTTGTAACACTAGACCTGCCCATTCACGAGCAAAAAAACAAACGCTGGAGAAGTTACTCCATTGCTTCTGCGCCAGATGGCACAAATACATTTGAACTCATTATTGTAAAACTGGAAGGCGGTGCAGGAACGACTTACTTATTCGATGAAGCAGGCGTTGGTACGGTGATTTCTTTAAGAGGACCACAAGGCAAATTCACCCTGCCCGAAACAATTGAAAAAGACCTTTACTTGATTTGTACAGGCACAGGCATTGCACCTTTCAACGCTATGGTACATCATATCTACAACAAGCAAATTCCACATAAAGACATTCACCTCATCTTTGGCTGTAGAAAATATGATGATGTACTCTACGAGAAATCACTGATTGAGCTGGAACACAAACTAGAAGGCTTTCACTACCATCCCGTTTTCTCCAGAGAATCAGCGCCGGGTAAGCACCATCGTTCTAGAACAGGCTATGTACACAATGTATATGAAGACCTTGCACTAACGAAAAAGATGATGCACGAAGCAGAGGAAAGCCTACATCTAGGGCCAGCCCATTTTTATCTATGTGGGTGGAAGAACATGGTGGATGAGGCCAAGCAAAGAATATTGCAACTAGGTTACGATAAAAAAGATATTCACCTCGAATTGTATGGATAAAAAAACTCCCGCAATGCTGCGGGAATTTTTTTTATAAAGTAGCTTCTATCACTAAGTCTCGAACCTTACTCAGCAAGATTCTTTCCTGCAACATCGTGTCACGATAACGAATCGTAACAGTACCATCTTCTTTGGTTTGATGGTCGATAGTTACACAGAACGGAGTACCAATGGCATCCTGTCTGCGATAACGTTTACCAATTGCATCTTTCTCTTCGTAGAAACAACGGAAGAAAGGCTTACAGCTATCCATCAAATCGCGAGCAATTTCTGGTAAGCCATCTTTCTTAGTCAAAGGCAATACTGCCAATTTCACCGGTGCTAATTTGTTAGGGATACGCAATACCACACGACTATCGGTTGTTCCATCTTCTTTGTTGATAGTTTCTTCATCGTATGCATGTGATAAGATCAGCAGGAACATACGATCCAAACCGATAGATGTTTCAATCACATAAGGCACATAGTTACCATAAGGCTTACCTGTAGCAGGATCCACATCTGCATCGAAGTATTGCTGCTTCTTCTTGCTATACGTCTGATGTTGAATCAAATCGAAATCACTTCTAGAGTGAATGCCTTCTACTTCTTTGAAACCGATCGGGAATTCATATTCAATATCACAAGCTTCTTTCGCATAATGCGCCAGCTTCACGTGATCATGATAACGATACTTATCAGCAGACATTCCCAAACTTAGATGCCACTGCAATCGTGCTTCTTTCCAATACTTATACCACTCACCTTCTGTACCAGGGCGTACGAAGAATTGCATTTCCATCTGCTCAAACTCACGCATACGGAAAATGAACTGACGGGCAACAATCTCGTTACGGAAAGCCTTACCTACTTGTGCAATACCAAATGGCACTTTCATACGCGCCGTTTTCTGCACATTCAGAAAATTCACGAAAATACCCTGAGCTGTTTCTGGGCGCAGGTAAACCTTGTTATCATCCGGATTATCTGAAGCAATAGCACCGAACTCTGTTTCAAACATCAGATTAAACTGACGAATATCTGTCCAGTTAACAGTACCACTTACCGAACAGGCAATTTTATGATCTAGAATCATTTGCTTCAAGCCGGCAAAATCTTCCTTAGCCAGCAAGCCTTCCATTTCAGCAATCAATGCCTCACCTGCTTCTTTTGAAAGCTTTTCCGCATGTGCTTCAATGAGGTGATCCACACGATAGCGTTTTTTGCTATCCTTATTATCAATCATGGGATCGCTGAAATTATCTACGTGACCACTAGCCTTCCAAGTGGTAGGGTGCATGAAAATAGCGGCATCGATGCCCACAATATTCTCGTGCAGCTGGGTCATGCTCTTCCACCAATAATCGCGGATATTGAGCTTCAGCTCACTGCCATACGGACCATAATCATACACAGCACTTAAGCCATCATAGATTTCACTGCTCTGAAAAACAAAGCCATATTCCTTGGCGTGGGAAATAATTGCCTGAAAACGGTTCTCTGATTGCGTACTCATAAGGCTGCAAATATACGGCCCGGCAGGCTAGTGCAGCTTCTCATTGTCCTGATGGCGGGTGGCATCGCGGATATTTTTCTTCTCAAAGTTCTTCTGGAGTGCAGCGGTAAGGTCAACCCCCGTCTGATTGGCCAAACAGATTAATACCCATAAGACATCAGCCATTTCATCGGCCAAATCCTTACCCAAGTCCGATTTTTTGAAAGACTGATCACCATAAGTACGCGCCATAATACGGGCTAACTCACCCACTTCTTCAGTAAGAATGGTCATATTGGTGAGTTCAGAGAAATAACGTACACCAACTGTTTTGATCCATTGATCAACTTGGGTTTGGGCTTCCTGTATGGTCATTTGCTTACTCATGATTACACAAATTAATAGGATTACACGGATTATTGCTTAGACTTTACAACACAACTCTTTGCCAGCTAAGAGATTTGGCACCAAAATTAATAATGAGGCCAAGCTTGGCACCCGATACTTTTAGATAGTTTAAGGTCTGTGCAAAATGCTGATCAATAATCAATGGCACCGATTTTATTTCTAAGATGATTGTATCATCAACAAGAAAATCAGCTACATAGGGCCGAGACAAAACCTTGCCCTTATACAACACCCTATAGCGTTTTTATCGTTCATAGGGTATCTGATTCAATTGAAACGCATATTCTATTGCATCTTGATAATTGATTTCTTTTAAGCCGGGACCAAGCTCTCGATGCACTTCCATTGCTATGCCAATTATCTGATAAGATGCTTCTTGATATAGCAATGAACTACTTTCCATCACTTCAAGTTTTAAATCAGTGTAATCCGTATTAATCCGTGTAATTATTCTTTATTCTGAGAATCCATCACAATCGTCACCGGGCCATCGTTCAAAAGGCTCACTTTCATATCGGCGCCAAAAATGCCGGTTTGAACGGGCTGACCTAAATCAGCAGACAATTGCTGAATCATGGCTTCATACAGAGGAATGGCTTTATCTGGCTTGGAGGCTTTGATATAAGATGGTCTATTCCCTTTTTTCGTACTGGCATGCAGGGTAAACTGACTCACCAATAAAATGGAACCGTCAATGTCTTTCACAGAAAGATTCATCACACCCTGTGCATCATCGAAAATGCGCATTTGTACAATCTTGTTGCTTAACCATGCCACATCTTCATGGGTATCTGCATCCTCCACACCCATCAACACCAATAAGCCTTTCTGAATGCTGCCAGTAACTGTTCCATCTACTGTAACACTTGCATGAGCAACCCTTTGTATCACTACCCGCATAGCTAAATAATTTGCGCCTAACTTTAGGAGGTGAAGATAGATATTACCCATGAGATCATTTTCCGCACCGCCAGAAGCGGCGGCAAGGGCGGACAAAACGTAAACAAAGTAGAAACCATGGCTGAAGCCCGATGGTCTATTGTGGATTCTGCTCTGATCACCGAAGCACAAAAGCAAGTGATCTTGCAAAAACTGGCAAACAAAATCAACAAAGAAGGCGTGTTGATTGCACAGTCGCAATCAGCCAGAACCCAGCTGGCCAATAAGCAGCAGGTGATTGCGAAAATGCATCAATGGATAGAACAGGCTTTAACGGTGAAGAAAGCTAGAATCGCGACCAAGGCCACCAAACAATCAAAGGAAAAAAGACTGGAACAAAAGAAAAAACATAGCCAGCATAAACAACTTAGACAAAAACCTCGTTTACATGATTAGTATGCGACAGCTGCCATTACTCATACTTGTAGGCTTACTTGCCTCCTGCGCTAAGAAGGAAAAAACACCTGCGGCCATTTATGATTTGAAACTAGTCTTCGATAATCAGGTAAAAGGCAACCCCTTAGCTATCGGCGATGGCTACACCAACGATTTTGGCGAACCATACACCGTTACTGCATTTAAATATTATATCAGCAATATTGAGCTAACAACGCTGAACGGACAAACAGAAAAGATCAGCAATACCTATTACCTAGTTGATCAGGCAGATAAAACAAGTATGATCTGCGCCTTTCAAACCAAACAGCAGCAATACAAAGCAGTTTCATTTTTACTAGGTGTAGATAGCGCACGTAATGTAAGCGGCGTACAAACAGGCGCATTAGATCCTGCAAAAGGAATGTTCTGGACCTGGAACAGCGGCTACATCATGGCCAAGCTGGAGGCCACTTCGCGCATTGCTGCCACAGCAGGCAACAGAATCACCTATCATATTGGCGGTTTCAAAACAGGCGAGAATACTGCCAGAAGAATCACGCTCAATTTTGGCACTTTGGGCAATCTGAATATTGGCACCACCAATACTGCTGCCATTTTCATTACTACAGAACTCAACAAATGGTTTAGCGGCAGACACAGCTTGAAAATTGTCGATCAGTTTGAAGTGATGAGCCCGGGCGGCATTGCCATGAAGTATGCTGATAACTACGAGCAAATGTTTACAGTAACCGCTATACGAAACTAATGCGCAAATGGTCTATCATATATTTCTTCAGCGCAAGCATACTTTTGCTATTGATATTGCATGCTTGCAGAAAGAAAGATGCATTTGTCTACAATCCCACCTTCCTAAATTTTACCTCACCTGCCGGATGGCCTGCGCCTGCTTATAATTTCGACAGCAATCGCATCACACAAGAAGGTTTTGACTTGGGCAGAAGACTGTTTTACGATCCACAACTCAGCGTAGACAATAGCATCAGCTGCGGATCTTGTCATCAGCAATTTGCCGCCTTTACCCATGCTGACCATCCATTAGCTCACGGCATCAACAACCAATCAACTACGCGCAATCCACCCGGCTTATTCAATCTAGCCTGGAAAAGCAACTTTCATCAGGATGGTGGTATCAATCATTTGGACTTGCAGCCGCTAGCCCCCATCACTGCAAGCAATGAGATGGGCGAAACCATCAACAATGTGTTGAATAAGCTTAGAAGAGATTCACGCTATCCTACTATGTTTCAAGCCGCATTTGGTGATGCCGATATTACCACACAGCGCATGACCAAAGCACTAAGCCAATTCATGCTGATGATGGTAAGCGCCAATAGTAAGTATGATAAAGTAATGCGGGGCGAAACCAGCTTTAGCTTACCAGAACAATTGGGTTATGCCATTTTTAAAGACAAATGCGCTTCCTGCCATAAAGAACCTTTGTTCACCGACATGAGCTACCGTAACAATGGTGCAAGCATTGATCCTTTCTTGAAAGACAGAGGCAGAATGCTGATTACCCAATCGCCTGCAGATTCACTAAAATTCATTGTGCCCACCCTGCGCAACATTGCTTACACCAATCCTTATGGGCATGATGGTCGCTGGTTCTCTCTTCAAAATGTATTCACCCACTACACCAGCGAGGTGGTCAATGGCGGCACTACTGACCCATTACTTCGCAACAAAATCGCACTCACCAATTTTGAGATTGGTCAGCTACAGGCATTTCTTTTTACACTCAGCGATACCAGCTTTGTGAAAGACCCGCGCTTTGCTGAAGTGAAATAGCCACTGATTGCGAACGAAGCAATACTTTTACCTATCATTTTTCGTTTAGAACTGAAAGCATTGCTTTGAGCGGTATCAAAAAATTAGCAGGACAAACACTATGGTATGGTTTACCCACCATCGCCAGCAGGTTCTTGGGTTATCTCATGAACCTCTCCCTGCCTTTGTTTTTTGCCATGCCGGCAAAAACCGCCGACCTCACGCAGGTATATGCGCTCATCCCTTTTCTGAATGTATTGTTCACTTACGGATTAGAGACCGCTTATTTCCGCTTCAGTAAAGAAGAAGATCAGCAAAAGCTTTACAATACACTTTCTGTTTCATTACTAGCCTCAAGTATTTTATTTGCTGCAGGCTTGTTGCTGATGAAGGACCAAATCATCAGCTGGGCAGGTTTGGAAGCCCATCCCAACTTCGCGTACTGGATGACGGGTATTATCTTTTTTGATGCACTCAGCACCTTAGCTTTTGCTAAGCTTCGTCAAGAGAATCGTCCAAAAAAATATGCATTGGTGCGTATTAGTAGCGTTATCATCAACCTTACTGCTGTGGTTGTTTTTCTTGGTATTCTTCCTACCTACATACCCAATCATCCAGAATCCGTCTTACGCTTTGTATGGAATGATTCATTGGGCATTGATTATTATTTACTGGGTAATCTGGTAGGCAGTATTGTTACTTTCTTGCTACTCTTCAAAGAGTTTAGTTCTATCGGTTTTGAATTGGATTTCCAACTGTGGAAAAAAGTAATGCAATACAGCTACCCGCTCATCATTGTGGGTATGGGAGGCATGGTGAATGATATGCTGAGCAGACTAATCTATCAGCACGTAGTTAATCTACCCGAAGAAGCAGCCAAGCATGAGCTGGGCATCTTTGGTAATATTTATCGCTTGGCAGTACTCATCACCATCATGATTCAAGCATTCCGCATGGCTGCAGAGCCCTTCTTCTTTAGTCAGCAGAAAAGTGACGATGCTCAGAAAGTCTATGCAAGAGTGATGAAATTTTTTGTCATCGCATGCTGCTTTATGTTCTTATTGATCAGCTTATTCATTGATGCTTTTGGCTGGTTCTTTATCGCCATCAACAAACCGCTGTGGGTTGAAGGCTTATACATCGTGCCTTTGCTGGCATTAGGCAATATCTTCCTCGGTATTTATTATAACCTCAGCATTTGGTACAAACTCACCAACAACAATATGTATGGTGCATACATTACCATCGGCGGCGCCATTATCACTATTGCATTAAACATTGTATTGATTCCCAAACTGCACTATCTCGGTGCAGCCATAGCAACATTCATTTGCTATCTCTTCATGATGATCATCAGCTATGTGATGGGCCAGCGATATTACCCTGTACCGTACAATGTGAAAAAGCTACTGGCATATATAGCTGTTGTCGTTCTTGCATATAGCATGCACAGAGGCATCGTATATGCTTATGATGCGGTGTGGCTGAATCTCTTATCAGCCTTTCTATTATTTGCCTTATTCAGCCGATTGGTCATCTGGGCTGAAAAAAGAGAACTACAGCATATGCCGCTTATTGGCAAATGGATTCGCTAATCATTGATCAAATCAGCATTTTTCGGATAAAGTTTTGCAGTATCTTTCTGCCACTATCAACTTGCCATGAAAAAGCCATATCCACGCCGACAGTTTATTAGAGACGCCGCAATGGTTGCAGGCGCATTCACCATCGTTCCAAGACATGTACTAGGCAGAGGTTATATTGCACCAAGCGACAAACTGAACATTGCCGGTATTGGCGTTGGCGGCAAAGGCCAAAGCGATTTGGCAGAATTTGCCAAGAGCCCAAACGTGAATATTGTTTCCTTGTGTGATGTGGATGAACGCATGAGTAAAGTTTCTAGAACTAAGTTTGAGAAAGCCAGCTATTATCAGGATTTCCGCGAAATGCTGGAGAAAGAAAAAAACAATATTGATGCAGTTTCTGTATCTACACCAGATCACACGCATGCTGTGGCTGCATTAGCCGCTATGCAATTAGGCAAACATGTGTACGTACAAAAGCCTTTGACACATGACATCTATGAAGCACGTATTCTAACGCAGGCTGCTGAAAAATATAAAGTGGTGACGCAGATGGGTAATCAGGGCGGCAGCGGCGAAGGTGTACGCAAATTGAAAGAATGGTATATGGCTGGCCTGATTGGCGATGTACACACAGTGCATTGCTGGACCAACAGACCAGTATGGCCACAAGGTGTTCCTAGCCCCACAGGCAAACACGATATTCCCAAAGAACTGAACTGGGACCTTTGGTTAGGCCCTGCGAAATACATTGATTTCAACCCAGCTTATGTACCATTCAGCTGGCGCGGATGGTGGGCTTTCGGCACAGGTGCACTAGGCGATATGGCTTGCCATATCATGGACCCTGTTTTCCGTATTCTGCCCATCCTGTATCCATCAGAAGTAGAATGCAGCGTAGCCAATATTTGGAAGGAAATGTGGAATGAAGGCAACTATGTAGATGGTTGTCCGCCAGCATCCATCATTCACCTCACTTATCCCAGAAAAGACAAAAAAGGCACCATCAAAGTAAGTTGGATGGATGGTGGCTTACAACCCAAGCGTCCTGATGAATTGCTACCAGATGAGCCCATGGGTAACTGGGATGGTGGCGTGATCTTCGAAGGCACCAAGGGTAAAATGATGTGCGGCTGTTATGGAGAGAACCCAACACTCTTACCTACCAAGCGGATGAAAGACGTGAGTCTGCCCAAACCAACATTAAAGCGTGTAACAGAAGGTCATTATCTACAATGGGTGAATGCCTGTATAGCGGGTTATGGTAAAGCTGAAACTAGCTCTAGCTTTGACTATGCAGGACCTTTTACAGAAAGTATTTTGATGGGTAACCTGGCGATTAGAAGCTGGCAGATGAAGAATCCAAAACTGAAAGGCTGGGATGATAAATACCTCGGCAGGAAGAAACTTTTGTGGGATGCAGCCAATATGAAGATCACCAACTTCGATGAAGCCAATCAGTTTGTACGCAGAGAATATCGCGATGGCTGGAGTTTCAATCTCTAAGCAGGCAAATTGATTACCTTTAGGCACAAACTTTTTCTATGCGAAGCGTCATTCGTTCTGGGCTGATCGCGGGCATCATTTTATTCATCGCTTCCTATGGCGGTTTATTTCTGGCTATCCGCTTATTTCCGCAATTCTTTGTAGACTATCTAAGTCCGGTATTTAACTCAGGTGGTGGCGATAGATATTTTTTCTTCTATTCGCACCCCTTCGTACTTGCATTAGCATTGTCATGGTTCTGGGAAAGATTCAAGTCCTTATTTGAAGGGGTATTTGTGCTAAGAGGATTAGAATTTGGCATCATCTATGCCGTAGTTGCACTATTGCCATTGCTATGGATTACTTATGGTGCTTGGGATGTGAGCTTTCTTATGATCAGCACCTGGTGGTTATACGGATTATTTCAGGCGAGCGTTGCAGGTATTGTTTTTGCCAAGCTGAATCCCTGATTATACCGGACGCATCTGTAGTGTAAAAGACACTTCGAGTTCATTATTCACGCGAATCATTCCGCCCAAACGAGATGGCGGCGTAATATTAAAATCAGAAAACAAAAGTTGTCTTTTGCCTGACAATACCACTTGGTCTGCACTGGCAGATGAAATGGTGTATTGCATATCAAATCGCTTCACCACACCTGCAATTTCAATTTCTACCCAGCCGCCAATTGTCTCTGCACTTGGTTTCAAATCTGGCAGTTTAGCAATATTGATAAAGCGCACGTAGAGGTAAGGATAGTCTTTCGATTTCAGCGTCTTTCTAAGATCACTAGTCATAATGGGGTTATGACAGTTAAAGCTTTTCACGTCCAACTGCAAACCACCAGCCATTGTGTATCCATCTTTCTGTTTCGCTCTGTTGCAGGAAATGGTATCTAAGGCTGCATACTCAGTAATATCACAGTTGAATTTATTGACATTGGTAGTACCAAATACGTGAAGGTTACTACTCTTCAGTACAGTCCAACGATAAATGGGTACAGCAGGACTAAATGCAAAGTGAATACCTGCAAACAAGAGTACCCATATTGAAAGTTGTCTAATAACCATGAAGACCGAAATATAGTAAAAAAGCCAGGATGAAAAATCATCCCGGCTACTTTGCACATGTATCAGGTTTGTCCTTAACCTTTAGAAACCTACAACAGCTTCAATTACATATCCATTGAACTTACCACCGTTTCTGAAATCAGTATTGGGGAAGTCTTTGTATTGTTGATTAACGATTTCGGCTTTCAGCAACACGCTGTTTGTAAGGAACCAACCAGCAGCAAAAGCAGTACGGTTTACACTAACATCAGCTGTATAACCTTGCAGACGAGCTGTTACAGTATTGTAACGGGCACCGATGAACAAGTCTTCATTCTTACCGAAGCGATACAGACCATCGATAGCAAACTGTGTAGCTTTTCTATCAGCTGTTTCAGTCTTAGTACGGCCTTTTGCAGACTCATAAGTACCAAATACTTCGAAACCACCAGC
>JACCDH011001074.1_pt1 | contig 11278 bp, 12 predicted proteins | sample 7442481 | NCBI WGS metagenome assembly JACCDH01 (sample SAMN15323433, study PRJNA562643) | freshwater metagenome | isolation source: river surface water | place: USA:Blue River Watershed | collected 2017-08-15 | reverse complement strand
GCTGGTAAGTAACCCCTGAGCCCCTTGGGTTCGTTACTGCCGAGTGGTGGGGGGGCCTTGTGCCCCCCCATTTTTTGTGGGTAGCAGTTCTGTCGTCGCAGCCAAGCAACGGTCAGGCCGGGATTGCTTGACGCACGATGGCTCCATGCATGGGTGAACAAAACCATGGTCATTATCCGTCGCATAGCTTTGGCCTCTGCCCTGCTCCTGCCGCTGACATCCTGCGGGGGAGGTGCAGCTATCCAGCCAGACCGGAGCGTCTTTGGTCTTGATAACACTTATCAACGCTATGCCTACGAGCAGCCGATTGAAACAACCTTTGACAATGCAGTGGCTGTCTTCCGCGAAGCTGGCTACCGCATGGACGTGATCGATCGTGCGACCGGTCAGATCAGCGGTCAGCGTGGTCCTACGGGCGATAAGGGCATCACGACCGATAAGGAGCTGAAGTTCTACGCTTTAGTCATGCCACATGAACGTGGTAGCCAAATGAGCTTACGGATTGTCCAGATGATCGGTGGCGGAGCCTTGGGCGGGGCCAAGGCGGAACTTATCCTCAGCGAACCGCAGCTTTACCAGTATGCGTTCGTGACCATCGAAAACCGCAGCAAACAGTCCGCGAGGCGTTAAGCAAGCCTCACATGCATTGCCAGCACCCCCAGCCTTTGGCAGGACTTGGCAATGATCATTGCTTCGCGCCGCTATGTCGCCGGTCGGGTGACCAATGCCGAGTTGCCGCTGGACGGCAAGCCGCGCGGCGATCTGCCGCCGGGCACTTTTGACTGGATCGGGCTTCATGCCCCCGATGCCGCTGAAATGGCGCTGTTGCAGGCGCAGTTCGGGCTGCACCCGCTGGCGGTGGAGGATGCGCTCAACCCGATGCAGATGCCCAAGGTGGATGCCTATGGGCAGCAGCTGTTCATCGTCGCCCGCACCGCCGCGATCGAGGAGGGCGACAAGATCGCCTATGGCCAGACCGCGCTGTTCCTGGGCCGCGATTTTATCGCCACGGTGCGGTTCGGGTCGGAGCGCGATCACAGCCTGGTGCGCAGCCGGCTGGAAGCGGCGGCCGAGCACCTGATCGAAGGCCCGGACTATGTGGCCCATGCGATCCTCGATTTCGTGGTCGATGGCTATCAGCCGATCATGGAAAGGCTGGAGGAAGCGGTCCAGACGATCGAGGAGCGCGCGATTGACGCTTTCCCCGAGCCATCGACGATCCGCCGGATTTTCCGCCTGCGCCGCCAGCTGCGCCGGTTCGTCCGCATCGTCGGCCCGATGGAGGAAGTCTGCGAACGGCTGGCGACCACTGAACTGCCGGTGATCGATGCGGGCGCGCGGATCTGGTACCGCGATGTGCTGGATCACATGCGACGGACCATGCGGCGGATTGCGGGCCTCAATGAAACGCTTGCCTCGGTGGTTGAAACCGCCAGCCTGCTTGAGCAGCACCGGCAGGGCATGATGACCCGGCAACTCGCGGCCTGGGCGGCAATCCTGGCCGTGCCGACCGCGATTGCCGGGATCTATGGCATGAACTTCGATTACATGCCCGAATTGCGCCAGCCTTGGGGCTATCCGGCTGTGCTGTCGGTTATCCTGCTGATTTGCGGCGGCTTGTGGCTGCGGTTTCGGCAGATCGACTGGCTTTGATCTGGTCTTGTTGTGGACAGCGGCTGCGATCGCGCCAATTGGTGCTGTCGCAGTTGTCATACGCCTGTCATAGCGCGGTCACAATCGGATCGGGGGATTCGCGAAAATGTTTGGCTGGTTTCAGCGTCTGTTGCCCAAGTCGGGTGACTTCTTTGTTCTTTTCGAGCGCCACGGCGCAACGATGGTGGGTGCCGCCCAGGCGCTGGTCAGCCTGACCTCTGGCGAAGGCGATCGCGTCCAGTTGCTTCGCATCATCCGCGATCAGGAACATGCGGCGGACGAGGTAATCCGCGAAGTGCTGCACGAGGTGCGGCATACCTTCCTGACCCCGTTTGATCGCGGCGCCATCACCGCGCTGATCGGGGCGATGGACGATACCATCGATGAAATGAACGCCACGGCCAGTGCAATCGAATTGCTGGAAGTGACGACTTATGACCAGCAGATGCAGGATATTGCGCGGGTTGTGCTCGATGCCTGCAAGCTGATTTGCGAGGCTTTGCCGCTGCTGCGCGATGTCGAGCGCCAGGGCCGCCGCCTGCATGAATTGACCGCGAAGATTGTCCAGCTGGAAGGGCAGGTTGATGGCCTGCACGATGCCGGGATGCGCGCGGCCTTCCAGGCCCAGAAGGTGAAGAGCGATCCCTTGGCCTTCATGGTCAGCCGCGAAATCTACAAGCACCTCGAACGGGTCGCCGACGCTTTCGAAGACGTCGCTAACGAGATTGACAGTCTCGTGATCGATCACGGCTAAGGCCCGAACAAGGACCCTGCGCCATGCATGAGCTGGCCTTTCCGCTGCTGGTCGGACTGATCGTTCTGGCCCTGGCCTTCGATTTCCTCAACGGCCTGCACGATGCCGCCAATTCGATCGCGACAGTCGTGTCGACCCGCCTGCTTAGTCCGATTGCTGCCGTGCTGTTTGCCGCGGCCGGCAATTTTGCGGCCTATTGGCTGGTGGGCCATGGGGTCGCAAAGACGATCGCCAAAGGGATCATCAGCGCCGACGATGCCACGCCTGCGGTGATCTTCGGTGCCTTGATGGGGGCGATATTCTGGAACATCGCGACCTGGATCCGCGGCATTCCATCGTCTTCAAGCCATGCACTGATCGGGGGGCTGCTTGGAGCGGCTATCGCGCATAGCGGTTTCGGCACAGTCCAAAGCGCCGGTACCCTGAAGACGATCATGGCGATTTTCCTTTCGCCGATGATCGGTTTCGCGATTGCCATGCTGATGGTGCTGGTCACATCCTGGCTGTTCAAGGGATTCCAGCCACGGCGGGCAGAAGGGGTATTCAAGACGCTCCATCTGTTTTCCAGCGCGGCCTATTCGATCAGTCATGGCGGCAATGACGCCCAGAAGACCATGGGCATCATAACGCTGCTGCTCTACACTTCCGGCTACTTTGGCAACACTGCGGCAGACGAATTACAGGTTCCGGACTGGGTTGCGATCGCCTGCTATCTGGCGATTTCGCTTGGGACCATGTCGGGCGGCTGGAAGATCATCAAGACCATGGGCACAAAGCTTACCAAGCTGAACCATCACACCGGATTTTCCGCCAGCACGGCGGGCTCCATCGTGGTGTTCGGGGCCAGCGCATTGGGCATTCCGGTCTCAACCACCCACGCCATTACCGGATCGGTGATCGGCACGGGCGCTGCGCGCAAGGCCAGCGCGGTGCGATGGGGCGTGGCGACACGGGTGGTGATGGCCTGGTTCATCACGATCCCGGCCAGCGCGGCAGTCGGTGCGATCTGTTACACCCTGACCCGGATGTTCTGACCTAGTCGGCGATCGCGCCAAACAGGTCGTGTTCGTCGGCATCCTCGATCGTCACCCGGACGATATCGCCCGGCTGCAGGCTGGCGGGGACTTCGCGCAGGTGGACCGCGCCGTCGATTTCGGGGGCATCGGCCTGTGACCGGCCGGTTGCGCCGATATCGCCATCTTCGTCCGGCTCACCCACTGCATCGATGATTACCGGCAGGGTCCGGCCGATCTTGGCCTGAAGCTTGGCCGCGCTGATGGCCGCGGTCTTTTCCATGATCCGGGCGTAGCGCTCTTCCTTGACCGCTTCGGGCACGGCGCCGGGCAAATCGTTGGCGGCGGCACCAGCCACCGGTTCGAAGCGAAAGGCGCCAACCCGATCGAGCTGCGCCTCATCCAGCCAATCGAGCAGGTACTGGAAATCGGCCTCGGTCTCACCGGGGAAGCCGACCACAAAGGACGAGCGCACTGCGATGTCAGGGCAAATGGCGCGCCATGCCTTCAGCCGTTCCAGCACCTTTGCCTCATTAGCCGGGCGCTTCATCGCCCTCAGCACGTTCGGGCTGGCGTGCTGGAACGGAATATCGAGATAGGGCGTCAGCAGCCCTTCCGCCATCAGCGGGATCACCGCATCGACGTGCGGATAGGGATAGACGTAATGCAACCGCACCCACGGCGCCTGGCCCTCGGCGGTGCGCAGCTGGCCCAGTTCGCGGGCCAGATCGGTCATGTGGGCGCGAACCTCGCGGTCCTTCCACTGGCGGCTCTCGTGCCGGATATCGACGCCATAGGCCGAAGTATCCTGGCTGATCACCAGCAGTTCCTTGGTTCCCGCAGCGACCAGCTTTTCCGCCTCGCGCAGCACGGCATCGACCCGGCGACTGGCCAGCTTGCCGCGCAGCTGGGGGATGATGCAGAAGGCGCAGGCGTGATTGCAACCTTCTGAAATCTTGAGATAGCTATAGTGCCGCGGCGTCAGCTTCACGTCGGGCTGCGGGATCAGATCGATGAAAGGCCCCTGTGACGGGGGGGCCGCCTCATGCACCGCCTCTACCACGGCTTCGTATTGGTGGGCGCCGGTTACGGCCAGAACCTGCGGGAAGCGGGCGCGGATCGTCTCTGCCTCGTCACCCATGCAGCCTGTCACGATCACGCGGCCGTTTTCGGCAATCGCCTCGCCAATCGCGGCCAGGCTTTCCTCCTTGGCGGAATCGAGGAAGCCGCAGGTGTTGACCAGCACCACGTCGGCCCCGGCATAGTCAGGGCTCATGGCGTAACCATCGGCGCGCAGCCGGGTGAGGATCCGTTCGGAATCGACCAGCGCCTTGGGGCAGCCAAGGCTGACCATGCCGACACGTTTCTGGTCTGGAAGTTCAATTGCCATGGGGGCGGGCCCTTACACTGCGCGGGGCGAAAGTGCTAGGGAAAGCGGATGGAGATCAGGATCACCAAAGGGCAGGCCGAAGACCGGATCGCCATCGTCCACGCCGATGGCCGAAGGATGGACACGACCTTTCCGAAGAAGGGCTTCATCCCGCACGACGCGGTGCACCTGTTTGTCGAGCGCGCGCTGGGCCTGAACGGCGCTTTCTGGGGCATGGTCGCCGGCGGCCGGCATCCCGAAGAAATCGCCGGGATCGCCAAGGCGGCCGGCCACGCCAGCGCCTCGCGCAATAGCGTGCCTGATGGTTCGATTATCGAACTGCTGCAGGCTGAACGACTGGTCGAATGCTTCGAGGCGGACCAGTGGAGCGGCAGCAGCGGCGCGGTCGAGGATTTCCTGGCGATGGCCGAAGTGGCCTGCGCTTCATCACACGTGGCCATGCCGCCGATGGGCGCGGGCGAGGTTCAGGTGATCCGCACGGCAATCGTCGAATTCGCGAAGGACTGGATGGCCGCGCCGCTGGGGCATACGGCCAGCTTTACTTGGGAGCAGGCGAATGGGTGAAGTGGATTGGCAGGGGGTGGCCCTGGCTGCGCTGGCGGCTTTTGCCGTGCTTGCCTTCATGTTCCGTAATGCGGCTGCCAGTCGCAGGCCCGGCTGGATCAGTGCCGGGGTCGCGCTCAGTCTGATCCCGGCAGTGATGCTGGGCCATGCCCTTGCGCGGATCGGGCCGGAAAAGCTCGCCGCGAAACCGCAGCTGTTCTTCATGCAGTCGGGCGGGCTCGCCTTTGCCTTCGTACTTCCCGCGCTTTGGCTCACCCAGTTGCGCGATGGCTTGCCGCGCCGCCAGACCGTGATGGACAGCCTGGCGTTCCTGATCGCCTATCTGGCGATGGGCGCGGTGTTCTGGCTACGGAGTTAGTTGGCGATTTCGCTGATGCGGTGGTGCGGCAGCACGCGCCAGGCCGCGATGGCCAGGATTACCTGCAGCGCTTCGACCAGCATCGGCACGGCGAAACCGGCGTAGGTGCCGTCGAGTGCGGCGCTGACCGCCCGGCCGGTGCAGGCGATCCCGAACAGCAGCGCGGGGACAAGCAACAGGTCGCCATTGCGCTTCCAGCCGCCCCACAGCTGACAGCCACCCGCCACCAGGAAGAATGCGGTCATATCCGCGCGCAACACGGCCATGCCGCCGGTGCCGATCGGGGCAAGGTTAAAGGTTGTTCCCAAGCCGATCGGGTCAAGGATAAAGCCGATCCCCAGCATCAGGTTGAACAGGCCGAACAGGAACAGGATGGCGGTCAGGATCAGGCGCATGGCGGTAACTTTCCCCGTTTTGACGATTTCCACCTCTGTGCCCCACGAATTTCCGGAAAGCAAAGCCTGTTGCGCAAGGGGTTGCGGCATTGCACAAGCTGGTCGCCATGATCGGACCACGGATTCTACTGGTAATCGGCGGCGGTATTGCCGCCTACAAGTCGTGCGAACTGGTGCGGCTGATCCGCAGGCATGGCGGGGCGGTAACCTGTGTGCTGACCAGGGGCGGCGAACAGTTCGTCACCCCGATGACCCTTGCGGCGCTTAGCGAGAACCCGGTTCACACCAGTCTGTGGGACCTCAAGAACGAGGTTGAGATGGGTCACATCCAGCTGTCGCGGCAGGCAGACCTGATCGTGGTCTGTCCGGCCACGGCGGACCTGATGGCCAAGATGGCGCACGGCATAGCCGATGATCTGGCCACCACCCTGCTGCTGGCGACTGACAAGCCGGTCATGGCAGTGCCGGCCATGAACGTGCGGATGTGGGAACACGCCGCCACCCAGGCCAACATCGCCACGCTGCGAAGCCGGGGGGTTACCGTGCTCGACCCGGATGAGGGGCCGATGGCCTGCGGCGAATTCGGCCCCGGTCGCCTGCCCGAACCCGCGGCAGTGATGCAGGCAATCGAACAGGCGCTTGCGGCTGGCCCGCTGGCCGGCCAGCCCGATTTTGAAGCTGAACCCGCCCACCGCCCGCTGTTTGGCAAGCATGTGCTGGTGACCGCCGGGCCGACCCATGAACCGATTGACCCGGTCCGCTACATCGCCAACCGCTCTTCCGGCAAGCAGGGCTTTGCCATTGCTGCCGCTGCTGCCCGCGCGGGCGCGCGGGTGACGCTGGTGTCTGGCCCGGTCGCCCTGCCGACCCCGCCGGGCGTCGATCGCGTCGATGTCGAGACCGCCCGCGAAATGGCGGAAGCGGTCCGCCGCGCGCTGCCTGCCGATTGCGCAGTCATGGTGGCAGCAGTGGCCGATTGGCGGACCGAAGATTACGCGCCCGAAAAGATGAAAAAGCGCGGCTCGGCCCCGCCGGCGCTGCGGCTCACCGAAAACCCGGATATTCTGGCCACGGTGGCAGTCAGCGACAAGCGCCCCCGGCTGGTGGTTGGCTTTGCCGCCGAAACCGAAAACGTGCTGGAACACGCCACCGAAAAGCGCAAGCGCAAGGGCGCGGACTGGATCGTGGCCAACGATGTTTCGGGCGATGTGATGGGCGGGGACGTCAATCTCGTCCACATCGTTTCGGACAAGGGCGTTGACCACCTGCCCGAACTGCCCAAGGACGCGGTTGCCGATGCCCTGGTCGAAAGGATTGCCGATGCCCTTAATGCCTGACGTTCCTGTCGCAGTGATGCGACTGCCGCATGGCGAAGGGCTTGATCTGCCGGTTTACGCCACGGCCGGTGCCGCCGGGATGGACGTGGTTGCGGCAGAGGATGTTACGATTGCGCCGGGCATGCGGCATGCCGTGGCAACGGGCCTCGCCATGGCAATCCCTGAAGGGTTCGAAATCCAGGTTCGCCCGCGCTCTGGTCTTGCGCTCAAGCACGGGATCACCGTGCCCAATACGCCGGGCACCATCGACAGCGACTATCGCGGCGAATTGAAGGTCATCCTGATCAACCACGGGACAGAGGATTTCGCGATCCGTCGGGGTGACCGGGTGGCACAGTTGGTGCTGGCGCCGGTTACGCGCGCCAGCTGGGTCCAGGTGGATACGCTGGATGAGACCGCGCGCGGCGCGGGTGGGTTTGGCTCAACCGGCGGCGTGGTCGCGCTTCAAGGTTGAGCGGGACGCGAAAGAAGGCGGACCCGTTGCCAGGCCCGCCCATTCAGTGCTGCAATCAGTTCCGGCGGTGCTTTTCCGGTGCGACCGTGATCCGCACGGTTTCGCCCGAATTTCCCGGGAAGTCGGTGAACATGGCTTCGACCAGGTTCGGCACCAGGTATTGCAGGCGGTTTGAGACGGAGGCTGCCTCGGCCTTGCCTTCGAACAGGCGCTGGCCATCGGCCTTGCGATCGATCTTCAGGCTGATCCCGCTGGTATAGACGGTATAGCTTTCCATGCCGCCATCGAACCAGGGATCATACCAGCCGTAACCCCAGGCCGACATTGGACGATAAAAACCACGGCGACTGTAGCCCCAATAGCCATAGCGCGGGCCGTACCAGTCAGACCAGAACGGATCGGCGATCGGCGATCGGCGGACGCGTTCCCGGCCCTTATCGACCCCATAGTCAAACCTGACCAGCAGGGTTGCGAATTCAGGCTGGGCCGGACGATAGCCGAGCGCTGCCATCCGGGCCTCGACCAGGCGGGCATACTGCGAAAACTCCAGCCCGCCGGCCAGAGCCGGATCATCGGCCACGACCGCAAAGGTCTGTCCCTGCGGCGCGGGCAGCTGGCTGGCAAAGCGCGTGACCTGGCTGTTGAAGCCCGAGGCGCAGGCGCTGAGCGCGATCAGCAGGAAGGGTACCACCGCCAGCTTGAGCCGGGCGAATGGTGAAGGGGCCATGGTCGTCATCGAACCGGAACTCCGTCTGCCTGTCCGGTGCGAATCGTCACGCGGACCGGCGCAAAGGGTAACATTGCCGCAGGTCTAGGGAAGTGTGGCTTAATCGGGCTTGAATAGGCTCAGCCGCGCACCAGCCCCAGCGCGGTATAGGCCTTTTCCAGCGTCGGCACGGCCAGGGCCCGGGCCTTTTCCGCCCCCTTGCGCAGGATTGCATCAAGCGCTGTCTGATCCTGCCGCAGGTCCACAAAACGGGCGTTGATCGGGGCCAGGCTTTCAACCAGCAGCTCGCCCAGCGCGGGCTTGAACTTGCCAAAGCCTTCGCCGCCGAACCGCGCCAGCACGGCGTCCTGGCTCTCCCCCGCCATGGCGGCATAGATGCCAACCAGGTTGGCAGCCTCGGGGCGGCCGTCCAGCCCGCCCTTGTCCGACGGGAGCGGTTCGGGATCGGTCTTGGCCTTTTTCACCTTGGCCATGATCGTATCGGCATCGTCGGTCAGGTTGATCCGGCTCATGTCCGAAGGATCGGACTTGCTCATCTTGGCCGAACCATCGCGCAGCGACATGATCCGGGCGGCCTCGGCCGGGATGATCGGATCGGGCTGGGTGAAGACCTCTGCGCCGTTGCCGAAATCGTTGTTGAATTTCTGGGCAATGTCGCGCGCCAGTTCCAGATGCTGCTTCTGGTCCTCGCCCACGGGAACGTGGGTGGCCTGGTACAGCAGCACGTCAGCGGCCTGGAGCACCGGATAGGTGAACAGCGCGACTGAAGCCCCTTCGCGGTTCTTGCCAGCCTTGTCCTTCCACTGGGTCATGCGGTTCAGCCAGCCCATCCGGGCCGTGCCGTTCAGCAGCCATTGCAATTCGGCGTGCTGAGGAACCTGCGCCTGGTTGAACAGGATTGCGCGATCAGGATCGATCCCGCAGGCAACCAGCGCCGCCACCATTTCACGCGTGTTGGAAGCCAGGTCAGCCGGGACGTGCGGCTGCGAGATCGCGTGGAGATCGGCCAGGAAATAGAGGCACTGCCCGCCGCTGGCGGTCACGTCATCCTGCATCCGCACCCAGTTGCGGATCGCGCCCCGATAGTTGCCGAGGTGCAGGTTGCCCGTGGGCTGGATACCGGAAACGACGCGCATGCTAACTATTGAACCTCCAGAATATCATCATCGCGCTCGCTGCGCGGGGCGGGGCGGCGGCGCAAGGTGGCGAGCAGATCAGGATCGATTGCGCCGACCAGATAGGCCGCGCCGAAGAATACTACCATCCCTGCGCCAACCAGCGTGGTCAGCGACCAGATCCGATCAGCCAGGCCTGCGCCAAAATAGGGGGAAAGCACCGGCATCAGCGCGGCCAGTGCCGCCCCCATGATCGCGGTGGCGATGGCCTGACGTCCGATCCGCGCTGCCAGCCTGGCGGTAAAGTGAAACCAGCCGCGGCGGCGGAGGATGGCATAGAGCAGCAGGCAGTTGAGGCTGGCCGAACAGGCGGTTGCCGCTGCCAGGCCAACGATCCCGTACTGCCTTACGACATAGAAGTTGAGCAGCACGTTGAAGATCAGCGAAGCGAGTGCGGTCCAAACCGGGGTGCGGGTGTCCTCACGCGCGAAGAACCCCGGATTGAGGATCTTGACGATGACATAGGCCGGCAGCCCGGCGACCAGCGCAACCACGATCTGTGCCATGATGGCCCCGTCCTCTGGGCGGAACTTGCCCCCTACGAAGAACGCGGTGACGAAAGCCGGAGCACAGATCGCCAAAGCCGTTGCGGCGGGCAGGGTCAGCAGGGTGGCGATCTCGAACGCGTTGGTCTGCAGGCGCTGCGCCTCGGTGCGGTTGCCGGTGTGGATATGGCGCGAGAGCATCGGCAGGATCGCGGTCCCCAGCGCTATGCCGACGATCCCCAGCGGCATCTGGTTGAGCCGGTCGGCCAGCTTGAGCAGGGTCAGCGAACCCTGGGGCAGGCTGGTGGCAAAGAAGGTGTCGACCAATTGGCTGATCTGGTAAATTCCGGCGCCAAATGTGGCCGGCAGGATCAGCGTGCCCAAGCGTCTGACCTCGGGCGTAAGCCGGGGCAGCGTCAGCCGCAGCCGCACGCCGGCACGCCGCGTCTCCCAGATCAGGTACAGCAATTGCAGCAAACCGGCGACAGACACGCCGATGGCCAATGACCACGCGGCATAGAGGTCATCCCCGCGGTTGCCGAACCAGGCAAAGCCCATGGCGGCGATCAGGCTGATGTTCAGCAGGATCGGCGCCGCCGCGCCGGGCGCAAAGCGTGACCGGGCGTTCAGCAAGCCCGAGAGCATGGCCACCAGGCTGATCAGCGTCAGATAGGGAAAGGTGACCCGGCTGAGCGTGACCGCCAGATCGAACTTGCCAGGGACCTTGTCAAATTCGCTCGCCAGCAGCCAGACGATACCCGGCATGGCCAGCATGGCCAGGGCACTGAAAGCCACCAGCACCCAGACGAACACCGCCAGGACATCATCGGCAAAGCGTTCGGCCGCTGCCTCGCTGCCGGGCCGGTCATCATGGCCATGCAGCGCGCGGCTGTAGAGCGGAACGAAGGCAACGCTGAATGCACCTTCCGCGAACAGCCGGCGAAAGGTGTTGGGCAGGGTGAAAGCCAGCTGG
>JACCDH010082396.1_pt1 | contig 11280 bp, 9 predicted proteins | sample 7442481 | NCBI WGS metagenome assembly JACCDH01 (sample SAMN15323433, study PRJNA562643) | freshwater metagenome | isolation source: river surface water | place: USA:Blue River Watershed | collected 2017-08-15 | reverse complement strand
GATTCCCATGGCCGCGGCGCTCGCGGCGCTGGCCGGGGTGCTGCTCGGCACCCCAGTGCTCAAGCTGCGTGGCGACTACCTGGCCATCGTGACGCTGGGCTTTGGCGAAATCATCCGCGTGTTCATGAACAACCTGGAGCACCCGGTCAACATCACCAATGGCCCGCGCGGACTGGACCGGATCGACCCGGTGACGATCTTTGGCTTCAGCCTGGGCCGGCCGCTGGAGGTGCCCATGCCCTGGGGTGAGGTGCGCGTGGCCTCGGTGACGCTGTACTACTGGCTGTTCCTGGTGTTGGTGGTGGCCAGTGTGGTGGTGTGCCGCCGTTTGGAAGACTCGCGCATCGGCCGCGCGTGGATGGCCATCCGCGAAGACGAGATTGCAGCGCGCGCCATGGGCATCAACACCCGCAACATGAAGCTGCTGGCCTTTGGCATGGGCGCCACCTTTGGCGGCGTGGCCGGGGCCATGTTCGCGTCCTTCCAGGGCTTCGTCTCACCCGAGTCCTTCAGCCTGATGGAGTCGGTGATGATCGTGGCCATGGTGGTGCTGGGGGGCTTGGGCCACCTGCCGGGGGTGATCCTGGGCGCGCTGCTGCTGGCGGCCTTGCCCGAGGTGCTGCGCTATGTGGCCGGTGATATTCAAAACCTGACCGGCGGTCGGATCGACGCGGCCATCCTGCGGCAGCTGTTGATCGCCGTGGCCATGATCGCCATCATGCTGATGCGCCCGCGCGGCCTGTGGCCCACGCCGGAGCATGGGCGTTCGGCCCAGGGGGACGGTGGCACGGGTAGCCGTGCTGGTGGCGCCGCCGGCGCCACGCCGAGCCCAGGCGGCTCCGCAACCGGAGGACGCTCGTGACGGCTGCTTCGGCCCCCGTGCTCCAGGTGCAGGGCGCCAGCAAGCGCTTTGGCGGCCTGCAGGCCTTGGGCGATGTGAGCCTGCGCATCGAACGCGGCCAGGTGGCCGGCCTGATCGGCCCCAACGGTGCGGGCAAGACCACCTTCTTCAATGTGATCACGGGCCTGTATGAGCCTGATGCCGGCACCTTCGAGTTGGCCGGGGTGCCCTACCAACCCAGCGCCGTGCATGAAGTGGCGCGGGCGGGCATTGCCCGCACCTTCCAGAACATCCGCTTGTTTCCCGACATGACGGCGCTGGAAAATGTGATGGTGGGCCGCCATGTGCGCAGCACCTCGGGCCTTCTGGGCGCTGTTCTGCGCACCACCGCTTTCAAGCGCGAAGAGGCCGCCATCGAGGCCCGCGCGCGTGAGTTGCTGGCCTATGTGGGCATTGAGCGCTATGCCGACTACCGCGCCCGCACCTTGTCCTATGGCGACCAGCGCAGGCTGGAGATCGCCCGTGCCCTGGCCACCGACCCGCAGCTCTTGGCCTTGGATGAGCCGGCTGCCGGCATGAACGCCACCGAGAAGGGGGTGCTGCGCCAGCTGATCGAGCGCATCCGGGCCGACGGCCGCACGGTGTTACTCATCGAGCACGATGTGAAGCTGGTGATGGGCTTGTGCGATGCGGTCACGGTGCTCGATTACGGCAAGGTGATCGCCCAGGGCACGCCGGCCGAGGTGCAGCGCAACCCGCTGGTGATTGAGGCGTATTTGGGAGCGGGTCACCATGCCTGATGCAGCCCGTCCGCTGATGCTGCAGGTGCAGGGCCTTCAGGTGGCCTATGGCGGCATACAGGCTGTCAAAGGCATCAGCCTGGAGGTGCGCGAGGGCGAGCTGGTCAGCCTGATCGGCGCCAACGGCGCGGGCAAGACCACCACCCTCAAAGCGCTGACCGCCATGCTGCAGCCCCAGGGCGGCCAAATCGTATACGCCGGGCAACCCATTGCAGGACTGGGCTCTTGGGACCTCGTGGCCCGGGGCCTGGTGATGGTGCCCGAGGGCCGCGGCACGTTTACCCGCATGAGCATCCTGGAGAACCTGCAGATGGGCGCCTACCTGCGCCATGATCCGCAGGTCGAAGAAGACTTGGAACAGGTGTACACCTTGTTCCCGCGCCTGAAGGAGCGGCAGGCGCAGTTGGCCGGCACACTGTCTGGTGGCGAGCAGCAGATGCTGGCCATGGGCCGCGCGCTGATGGCCCGACCCCGCCTGCTGCTGTTGGATGAGCCGTCGATGGGCCTGTCGCCCATCATGGTGGACAAGATCTTTGAGGTGGTGCAAGCCATCCACCGCCGGGGCACCACGGTGCTGCTGGTGGAGCAGAATGCCAGCCGTGCGCTCGCGGTGGCGGACCGGGCCTATGTGATGGACTCCGGCGAGATGACGATGAGCGGCCCGGCTGGCGAATTGCTGCACGACCCGCGCGTGCGCGCCGCCTACCTGGGTGAGTGATGATTGGACTTGGCAAGCTTTCTTACCCAACCCTCTGAAGGAGTGTTCGACGTATGAACAAGAAGTGGAACCTGGTGCTGGCCACCTTGGCCGTGGCCGCTTTGGCCGCTTGCGGCAAGAAGGAAGCCGCCGCCCCGGCCGCATCGGCCGAGGCCGTGGTGAAGATCGGCCATGTGGCCCCCACCAGCGGCGCGATTGCCCACTTGGGCAAGGACAACGAGAACGGTGCGCGCATGGCCATCGACGAGCTCAACGCCAAGGGCCTGACCATCGACGGCAAGAAGGTGAAGTTCGAGCTGCTGGCCGAAGACGACGCTGCCGACCCCAAGCAGGGCACGGCCGCCGCGCAGAAGCTGGTGGACAGCAAGGTGGTGGGCGTGATTGGCCACCTCAACTCCGGCACCACCATTCCGGCTTCCAAGATCTACAGCGACGCCGGCATTCCGCAAATCAGCCCCTCGGCCACCAATCCCAAGTACACCCGCCAAGGCTTCAAGACCGCCTTCCGCAATGTGGCCGACGACGTGCACCTGGGCGGCACGCTGGGCAAGTACGCGGTGACCGAGCTCAAGGGCAAGAGCATTGCCGTGATCGACGACCGCACCGCCTACGGCCAGGGCGTGGCCGATGAATTCGCCAAGGGCGTGGAAGCCGCCGGCGGCAAGGTGGTGGACCGCCAGTTCACCAACGACAAGGCCACCGATTTCACCGCCATCTTGACCGCCCTGAAGGCCAAGAAGCCCGACGTGGTGTTCTTCGGCGGCATGGACGCGGTGGCCGGCCCGATGCTGCGCCAAATGAAGCAGCTGGGCATCAACGCCAAGCTCATGGGGGGCGACGGCATCTGCACGGGCGAGCTGCCCAAGCTGGCCGCGGGCTCGATGGCCGACGGCCAGGTGGTGTGTGCCGAGGCCGGCGGGGTGGAAGGCGAGGCCAAGACGGCCATGGCCGACTTCGCCACCAAGTTCAAGGCCAAGTACAACGCTGATGTGCAGATCTACGCGCCTTACGTGTACGACGCGGTGATGGTGATGGTGGATGCCATGGTGCGTGCCAACTCCACCGACCCGGCCAAGTACCTGCCGGCCCTGGCCAAGACCGAGGGCTACAAGGGCGTGACCGGCGTGATCGCGTTTGACGAAAAGGGCGACATCAAGAACGGCGCCTTGACGCTCTACACCTACAAGGCCGAAAAGCGCGAGGCCATTGCAGTGGTGCGCTGATGAACAGGGCTTAACGCGGTTCAGCCGCTTTTCTGCCCAGGGCGCCCGGGAAACCGGGCGCCCTTTTTTATCGCTGCGCTCGAGAGACCGTGCGCCGCTTCTCCGATGGCCCCCAAGGGCCTTGAGGCCGCTGGCAGGCGGCTTTCCCGGGCCTTGGCGACACTGCCGCGCATGAACCCATTGCCGCTGCCCGACCCGGCCTGTGACGAGCTGCCGCCCAGCACGCAAGCCGCGCACGCCCGCCTGCGCGCCGTGCGGCCGCACGACTATGCGCGCAGCCGCAACCACCTTGAAGGCGCGGTCACCCGGCTTTCGCCCTACATCAGCCACGGGGTGCTGACCTTGCCGCAGGTGCTGGCGCAGGTGCAGGAAGACGAGCGCGCACGCGATGCCAAAGGCCGCGGCCTGCCGCCCGAGCACAAGTTCATCAATGAACTGGCCTGGCGCGAGTACTTTCACCATGTGTGGCAGCACGAGGGCAAGGGCATCTTCGCCTCCCTGCACGAGGGGCCCATGCCCGAGAGCAGCTATGCGCGTGTGCTGCCCGAGGACATTCGCCAGGGCCGCACCGGCGTGCCGGTGATCGACCAGGCGGTGCGCGAGTTGTACGCCACCGGCTACCTGCACAACCACGCCCGTATGTGGCTGGCCTCCTACGTGGTGCACCTGCGCAAGGTGCACTGGCGCGCCGGCGCGGACTGGCTTTATGGGCATCTGCTGGACGGCGACCTGGCCAGCAACCACCTGAGCTGGCAGTGGGTGGCCGGCACCGGTTCCCACAAGCCCTACCTCTTCAATGCGGGCAATGTGGAGAAGTTTGCGCCGGGGCCGTGGCATTCGCGGGGCTCGGTGGTGGACGCGTCCTACGAGGCCTTGGAAGCGGTGGCGCGCAGCGGCAAACGCCTGGAGCGGCCGGGGCGCGTGGAGCACGCGGCTGTTCAGGAGCCCCCCTTGCTCAACCGCCCGCCCTTTGATGTGCCCGCTGCCAAAGCCGGTGATCTGGAGGGCGCCTGGTTGATGCACCCCTGGAACCTGCGTGCGCCCGAACACCGCAGCCAACCGGTGGTGGGCGTCTTGGTGGCCAGCTTTCACAGCCGCTGGGCCTGGAGCGAGCGCCGTTGGAACTGGGTGGTGGCGCTGATGCGCGAGCACACCGACCGCATCTTTTGGTGCGAAGGGGCGCCCCCCAGCAGCGCGCGCACCGTGGCCGACCCCCACCTGCGCGCCTGGTTGCAGCCCGGCCAAGGCGAGCCAGTGCCGCGCATCTGGGCCGACCCTGGCCGCCGCTGCGGCTCGTTCTCGCAGTTTTGGACCCGCGTGCAGGCGGCTCGATGAGCACCTTTCCCAACTCAGCCGTGACGATAGCGGTCCCCATGGACCTCATGCCCGAACTGCGCACCGACCATGCTGGCGAGACCGGCGCGGTGTGGATCTACCGCGGGGTGCTGGCCATCACGCGCGATGCCGCCCTGCGTGCTTTCGCTCAGCGCCACCTGGCCACCGAGCAGGAGCACCTGCGCTTGATCTGTGAACTGGTGCCCCCGCGCCAGCGCAGCCACCTCTTGATTCCGTGGCGCATTGCGGGCTTCCTCACCGGGGCCTTGCCCGCGCTCTTCGGGCCCCGCGCGGTGTACGGCACGATTGCCGCGGTGGAGACCTTCGTGGACCGCCACTACGAAGACCAGATCCGCGCACTCGAGGGCCGGCCCGAGTACACCGCCTTGCGCGACCTGCTGCTGAGCTGCCAGGCCGATGAATGCCACCACCGGGACGAGGCGCGGGCTTTGGCCGCTGGGGCTGGGAGTGCCACTGCCAGCACCACGGCCCGTGCCGGCCTGAAAGCAGAGCCCGCCGCGCAGGCCCAGCCGGGCCTGATCTTGCGCGCCTGGTGCGCCGTGGTGGCCTGGGGTTCAGAAACCGCGGTGAAGGTGGCGCGGGTGCTGTAGGGCCACAGGCTCAGGGCGCCCGCGTCCACCACGCTTCGCCAAACTGCCCCTGCAGCCAGCTCACGAAGAGCTGCACCTTGGTGGGCACCAGGCGCGGAGAGGGGTAGACCGCATGCATTTCCTGCGCCGGCAGCAGCCAATCCTTGAGCAGCACCTGCACCGCGCCGTTTCGAATGGAGTCGTGCGCCACATACAGTGGCAGCACCGCCAAGCCCAGGCCACCGCGGGCGGCGGTCAGCAGTGCCGACAAATTGTTCGAGCGCAAGGGGCCGTGCACCACCACCTCGCGCCGCTGCGCATCTCCGGACTTCTGAGGCCGTGTGAAGCTCCAGCGCGCATCCCCCTGTACCGTGCTGTAGATGAGGGCCGCATGGCCGCGCAGTTCATCGGGTGAGCGCGGCGTGCCGCGGGCCTTGAGGTAGCTGCCCGAGCCCACCAACACCCAGGGGTTGCTGCCCAAGTAGCGTGACCCCAAGGTGGAATCGGCCAGCCGCCCCATGCGGATGGCCACATCCACGCCCTGCTCCAGCAGGTTCACATGGCGGTCTTCGCAGCTCAGGTCGATCTGCAGCTGGGGATGTTCCTGGATGAACTTGAGCAACAGCGGTGCGAGAACCCGGCGCCCGAAGGCCACCGAGGTGCTGATGCGCAACTGCCCCTGCATCTGCGACTGCGCCTGCAGGGCCACGTGGTCGGCCTCTTCGACCTCATGGGCGATGCGGCGGCAGTGTTCGGCATACAGGGCGCCCACCTCGGTCACCGACACGCCCTGCGTGGTGCGGTGCAGCAGCCGCGATCCCAAATGCTTTTCCAGTTGGGCAATCTGCTTGGTGACGCTGGGCTGGCCCACCCCCAGGTCGACGGCCGCCTTGCTGAAGGAGCCCAACTCAACCACCCGGATGAAGGTTTGCATGGCCGCCAGTTTGTCCATGGCCTCAGCCTAGGCCTGAAGCGCCCATTGGGCAAGGGGGTATTCCCAAACGGAATGGAAGAAATGCGCCGCGGACGGATTCTCGGTCGCCGGCCCTCCACGCAAGATGCGGCTTCTTCGGTGTACGGCTGTTACGCACCGCATCCCTTACCCACCCACCCGTTCCAGGAGCCCCACATGGCCAAGATGAAAGCCGCAATGGCAGCCGTACTCGTGATGGAAAAAGAAGGCGTGACCAATGCCTTCGGCGTGCCCGGCGCAGCCATCAACCCGCTGTACGCCGCCCTGCGTGAGCGCCAAAGCATCACCCACATCCTGGCGCGCCACGTCGAAGGCGCCTCGCACATGGCCGAGGGCTACACCCGGGCCAAGGCCGGCAACATCGGCGTGTGCATCGGCACCTCGGGCCCGGCCGGCACCGACATGATCACCGGTCTGTACTCGGCCATTGCCGACTCCATTCCCATCCTGTGCATCACCGGCCAAGCCCCGCGCGCCCGCCTGCACAAGGAAGACTTCCAGGCCGTGGACATCCAAAGCATCGCCAAGCCGGTGACCAAGATGGCCACCACGGTGCTCGAGCCGGCCCAGGTGCCGCGTGTGTTTCAACAGGCCTTCCACCTGATGCGTTCAGGCCGCCCGGGCCCGGTGCTCATCGACCTGCCCTTTGATGTGCAGATGGCCGAAATCGAGTTCGACATCGACACCTACGAGCCCCTGCCCGTGTACAAGCCGGCGGCCAGCCGCAAGCAGGTCGACAAGGCCTTGGACATGCTGATGGCCGCTGAGAAGCCCTTGATCGTGGCCGGTGGCGGCATCATCAACGCCGACGCCTCGGACCTGCTGGTGGAGTTCGCCGAGCTCACCGGTGTGCCGGTCATCCCCACGCTGATGGGCTGGGGCACGATTCCCGACGACCACCCGTTGATGGCCGGCATGTGCGGCCTGCAGACGAGCCACCGCTACGGCAACGCCACGATGCTGGCCAGCGATTTCGTCTTGGGCATCGGCAACCGTTGGGCCAACCGCCACACCGGCGGCATCGACACCTACACCAAGGGCCGCACCTTTGTGCACGTGGACATCGAGCCCACCCAGATCGGCCGGGTCTTCGAGCCGCAGTACGGCATCGTGAGCGACGCCAAGGCCGCGCTCGAACTGTTCGTGCAAGCCGCCCGCGAGCGCAAGGCCGCCGGCAAGCTCAAGAGCTTTGCCACCTGGGCCGCACGCTGCGCCGAGCGAAAGGCGCTGATGCACCGCAAGACCAACTACGACAACATCCCCATCAAGCCCCAGCGCGTGTACCAGGAGATGAACGCGGTGTTCCCGCGCGACACGGTCTATGTGTCCACCATCGGCCTGAGCCAGATCGCCGCAGCGCAGTTCCTCAACATCTACGGCCCGCGCCAGTGGATCAACTGCGGCCAGGCCGGCCCCTTGGGCTGGACCCTGCCAGCCGCCTTGGGCGTGGTGGCAGCCGATCCCACCCGCACCGTGGTGGGCATCGCCGGCGACTACGACTTCCAATTCCTGATTGAGGAACTGGCTGCCGGGGCCCAGTTCAAGCTGCCCTATGTGCAGGTGCTGGTCAACAACAGCTACCTTGGCCTGATTCGCCAGTCGCAGCGCGGCTTTGAGATGGACTACTGCGTGCAACTGGCCTTTGACAACCAGAACGTGGAAGACGAGACCCTCAAGGGCTATGGTGTCGACCATCAAAAGGTGGTCGAGGGTCTGGGCTGCAAGTCCGTGCGCGTGACCGACCCCTCCAAGCTGCAAGACGCCCTGCGCCAAGCCCAGGCCACGGCACGTGAATTCAGCGTGCCGGTGGTGGTGGAGGTGATCCTGGAGAAGGTCACCAACATTGCCATGGGCGTGGAGATCGACAAGATCAACGAGTTCGAAGACATCGACTGCCGTCACCCGCAGGGCACCGAAGGTCTGGTTGCCGCCGGTCTGCTGGACTGAACGTCCGACGCTCCGAGTCCCCCGCCGGAATGGAGCATCATCCGGCGGGCGGGTCAGCCTTCAATGCCCCACACCGAACAGCAAACCCATGACGACCTTCGCCGCCAACCTCTCGATGCTCTTCACCGAAGCCCCCTTCATCGAACGCTTCGGCCGGGCCGCCCGCGCCGGCTTCACGCAGGTGGAGTGCCAGTTCCCGTATGAGGCCACGCCCGAGGCGATCAAGGCCGAGCTGCAGGCCCATGGCTTGAGCCTCATCTTGCACAACCTGCCCGCTGGCAACTGGGCCGGCGGCGAGCGCGGCATCGCCTGCCACCCCGACCGCGTGGCCGAGTTCAAGGCCGGCGTGGACCAGGCCATCACCTACGCCACCGCTTTGGGCGTGAAGAAGATCAACTGCCTGGCCGGCATCAAGCCCGCGGCGGTCAGCGACGAGCAGGCGCGCGCCACCTTGGTGGCCAACCTGCGCTACGCGGCCGGCCAGCTTGGCCAGCACGGCATCGACCTGTTGATCGAGCCGATCAACACCTTTGACATCCCCGGCTTTTTCATCAGCACCACGGCGCAAGGCGTGGCCCTGCTCGACGAAGTGGGGGCGGCCAATGCCTACATCCAGTACGACGTCTATCACATGCAGCGCATGGAAGGCGAACTGGCCGGCACGCTCAACCGGTATCTGGCGCGCATCGGCCACATCCAGATCGCCGACAATCCCGGCCGCAACGAGCCCGGCACCGGTGAGATCGCTTATGCTTTCCTGTTCGCCCACCTCAAGCGCATCGGCTGGAAGGGCGCCATCGGCTGCGAGTACAAGCCCGCCGCCGCCACCGAAGCTGGCCTGGGCTGGCGACAACAGTTGGCGCAGTAAGATTTTCTAGGAACCTCACATGACCTCCACCCCGCAAAAGATCGGCTTCATCGGCTTGGGCATCATGGGTGCGCCCATGGCTGGGCACCTGCTGGCCGCCGGTCACACCCTGTACGTTCACACCCGCAGCCAAGTGCCGGCAGCCCTGAGCGAAAAGGGCGCGGTGGCCTGCGCGGATGCCCGCAGCGTGGCGCAACAGGCCGACATCATCTTCACCATGCTGCCCGACACGCCGGATGTTGAGAAGGTGCTGTTCTCCGAGCATGGCCTGGCCTCGGGCCTGAGTGCGGGCAAGACGGTGGTGGACATGAGCTCCATTTCGCCCATCGCCACCAAGGACTACGCCGCTCGCATCAATGCATTGGGCTGTGAGTACCTCGATGCCCCGGTCAGCGGTGGCGAAGTTGGTGCCAAGAACGCCACCTTGTCCATCATGGTGGGCGGCTCCGAAGCCACCTTCGAACGCGTCAAGCCGCTGTTCGAGTGCATGGGCAAGAACATCACCTTGGTGGGCGGCAATGGCGACGGCCAAACGGCCAAGGTGGCCAACCAGATCATCGTGGCCCTGAACATCGAAGCCGTGGCCGAAGCCCTGTTGTTCGCCGCGCGTGCTGGCGCCGACCCGGCCAAGGTCCGCCAAGCGCTGATGGGTGGCTTTGCGGCCAGCCGCATCCTCGAGGTGCACGGCGAGCGCATGGTCAAGCGCACCTTCAACCCCGGCTTTCGCATCGAGCTGCACCAAAAGGACCTCAACCTGGCCCTGAGCAGCGCCCGCGCCTTGGGCGTGAGCCTGCCCAACACCGCCACCGCCCAGGAGCTGTTCAACGCCTGCGCCGCACACGGCGGCAAGGGCTGGGACCACTCGGCCATGGTGCGGGCCCTGGAAACCCTGGCCAACTTCGAGATCGGACAAGGCGCCGCCCCCGCCGCCTGAGGCCCTGGCCGGACCGGCCGTGCGAAGATTCGGTGCAGATGAACACCGCCTCACCTTCTTCGCCCGGAAACGCGCCTGGCCCACAGCGCGCACTCCTGCGCCGCTTGTTTGAAGCCGCTGTGGCCAGCGCGCAGCCTGAGATCTGCGTGCCGGCCCACCTGCCCAAGATCGAGGAATTGCCCAGCCTGGGCCGCGGCCGCGTCGTGGTGATTGGCGCGGGCAAGGCCTCGGCAGCCATGACGCAGGCTTTGGAGGCGCATTACGCCGATTGGCCGGGTCAGCTCGAAGGTTTGGTCGTCACCCGGTATGGCTACGGCGCACCGTGCCAGCGCGTGGAGATTGTTGAAGCGGCCCACCCGGTGCCCGATGAAGCCGGCCTGAAGGCTGCGCAGCGCCTGCTGCAGTTGGTGCAGGGCTTGGGTCCGCACGACCTGGTGATCGCCTTGATTTCTGGGGGTGGCTCGGCCTTGCTGCCCCTGCCCTTGCCGGGCTTGACCCTGGCCGACAAGCAAGCCGTCAACCGCGCCTTGCTGCAGTCGGGGGCCACCATCACCGAAATGAACACGGTGCGCCGCCACCTGTCCGCCATCAAGGGCGGCCGCTTGGCCGCGGCCTGCCACCCGGCCCGCGTGGTCACCCTGATGATGAGCGATGTGCCCGGCGACCACGCCATCGACATCGCTTCGGGCCCCACCGTGGCCGACCCCACCACCTGCCAAGATGCCCTGGACCTTATTGAGCGCTATCGGCTGCAGTTGCCCGATCCTTTGGGGCGCACGGTGCGTGAGCTCTTGAGCAGCGGCCGCGGCGAGTCAATCAAGCCCGGCGATGCCCGGCTGCAGCGCGCCGAAGCCCGCCTGGTGGCCGCGCCCCAGCAGGCGCTGGAGGCCGCAGCCCGCGTGGCGCAGGCTGCCGGCTTGCGCGCCTACATCCTGGGCGATGCCCTGGAAGGGGAGGCCCGCGATGTGGGGCGGGTGCTGGGGGGCGTGGCCCTGAAGGTGGCCCGGCATGGCCAGCCTTTTGAAACGCCTTGCGTGCTCTTGTCGGGGGG
>JACCDH011289525.1_pt1 | contig 11282 bp, 8 predicted proteins | sample 7442481 | NCBI WGS metagenome assembly JACCDH01 (sample SAMN15323433, study PRJNA562643) | freshwater metagenome | isolation source: river surface water | place: USA:Blue River Watershed | collected 2017-08-15 | reverse complement strand
CGCTACCAATTACATTGATCAAGACCCCAATGCTCGCCAAGGCACTCAAGCTATTAACAATGTCCGCAACAATATGCAGATCAAAACTGGTATTGGTATACATGGCGAGCAGGCTTTGACCAAAGATCTTGGTATTTATGGCCGCGCCTTCACATCTGATGGTCATACCGAAACGATGTCGTTTACAGAAGCGGACAATTCACTCTCCATTGGTATGGGCATGAATGGCACGAGTTGGAAGCGCCCCAAAGACAGTATTGGTATCTCTGCTATGCAAAATGGTTTGTCGAGCTATCGTCGTGGCTACTTGCAAGCTGGTGGCGTGTCTTACTTTATTGGTGACTACGCTAGTCCCAGCCAAACGATTTCTTATTCACCCGAGCGCATCGGTGAGGTGTATTACAACGTCACGATGATTAAGAACGTGCTCGCTGGTTTGAACTTGCAGCACATCATCAATCCTGCCTATAACGCTGCCCGCGGACCAGTCAAGATCCTATCTTTCAGGGTTCATGCTGAATTCTAGCTGTTGTCAGTAGGGCTAAATTCATTATTGTCTTTAGAATCAATAAGATAAGAATTTGTATTTGATGGACTTTTGCCTCTAGACCCCTATAATCACTAAAACCCCTTGATATGTAGGGAAATCTACATTCAGGACTATAAAAACAGCATTAGTAGAGATTTAGAGGCAGCCGATTTGATTCACGGCCAGATTACAACTCAGAAACAGATGCATGCAAAAGCAAAGCCCTCAAAGTGGCTTGCTGGCGTTTGTTCTTTTGTATCCCTCTTCTTAGTGACATCTGTTTTTGCGCAAACATCGCCTGCAAATACTGCCACTCCAGCTAGTGTCACTGTACAGCTCAATGAATCTCAAGAGAGCTTATCTGCACCTCCACTAGTTAGCAATGTCAGTAGCACCCCTAATGCTCCGAATCCTGCCAAGGCCGCAAGCTTATTTGCGCCAGTAACGCAAAGTAATACGCCGAAGATCTACACCAAGGGTGCGCCATCTGGCCCTGAAGAAATGGATTTGCGCCAGCTTTGGAACGAACTTAAATTAAACAACCCGCAATTGTCTTCTTTGCGCGAGTCCTATTTGTCTGCCAAGGCTACTGTGCCGCAGATTAATGCCCCAGCTAACCCACAAGTCGGGTTAGTGTGGTCTGGCATGCCAGTGAACTCCCCATTTGCATTGGGTGGGGCAAATGCACCGACATCACAATACCCAAATGGGATCAGCAGTAATAATGCCATTACGCTTGCCCAACCATTTCAGTTTCCAGGTAAGAAAAGCTTGGCATCCGATATTGCCAATACCAATGCGGAAGCGCTCTTAGCCCAAAGCGAATCCACCTACCTGCAGTTGGGTGCTCAACTATCTACTCTGTATTACGGCGCCTTAGCATCCCAGAAACAGTTGCAGGTTCTGAAGGAATCGGTAATGCGTTTGGAGATGATTAAGAATGTTGCCAAAGCGCGCTACTCTAATAATGCCGCTGCTTATGTTGAATATCTCAACGCACAAGTAGCGCAAAGTGCTGCTCAAGCAGATCAATTTATTGTAGAGCGCCAGCTATCGGTCTCATTGCACAACATTAATACCTTGATAGGTCGCCACTCAAGAGAAAAGTTGATCTTGCGCGGTGACGTCCGTCGTGCCCTCAGCAGTGTTCCAACTTTGCTGGAGTTGGAGGACTATGCCGAAACCAGTCACCCCTCATTGAAGAGCTCAGCATTACAGCTTGAGGCTGCTCGCAAAGGCGTTGATCTCGCCAAGAAAGCCTACCTACCTGACTTTCAAGTGATTGGTTCTTCATTCACGCCACGGGGGCCATTCTCAGCGAATAATGGCGCAATGTACTACCAGTTTGAATTGGATTTGATTATTCCACTGTATTTCTTTACCAAAGAAAAGTATGGGGTAGAGCAGGCGCAGCGCAATCAAGCGGCAGCTGAAGCTGGCAATATTTCTAATCGACAACAAATTGTGTTGGCGGTTAATGGTGCGTATGCCACATACGAGCAAGCCAAGAATCAGGCGCAATTTCTCAAAGAGCGCCAAGTTCCACAAGCAGATGCTGCTTATAAGGTTGGCTTAACTCAGTACTCAAATAATGGTCAGGGATTTAACGATTTGCTGACAGCACAAACCCAATTGCGTAGCCTCGAAGTTCAATTAGCCTTAGCAGAGAGCAATCTACTTCAAGCGCAAGCAGTGTTGCTAGCTACATCTGGCAAAGAACCTTTTTAAGGAGTGGTATTGAAAGACAAAATTCTTTCTGTTCTAAAACAGCTTGGTGATAAAGCTAAGCCCATTGTTGAAAAGGCTATGCACTTTGGTGGTCATAGATTACATGTGGCACTCGCTAGTATTGCTGGTCTGTACTGGAATCTCAGCCCCCAAAATCGCTACCGTGTCCGCTTAGCCGCTTTTGCATTTGCCATCCTATCGATGGGTATTGTTTTAGGTCGGATTACGAATGTCAATCGCAATGTGAAGATTGAGGCTTCTGATAAGGCCCTCAAAATAGAGAAGAGTGGCGTCTTGGAGTTAAGGCTTCCTGGCGTCAAGCTGAACCCAGAAATCTATATCTTCCAAACGGCAGAAAAAGTACAGGTACCAGTGGATATCAAAGTACCAGGTCGCCTAGCGTTTAATGCTGAAAAGTCTAAGGTGCTATCAGCACGCGCACCTGGGCGGGTAGAACGTATTTACGCTTTTGATGGTGCCGAGATCAATATTGGTTCTCCAATAGTAGAGCTCTATAGCCCAGAATTTATTTCAGCTCAGCAAGAATATTTGCTCTCTTCAAAAACAGCTAGGGTATTGGAATCTAGCAAGACCATGGGTGATTTACTTGGGGATGCTCGCATTACCCAACAAGCGGCCGCAAATCGTATGCGCAATCTTGGTGCTGGCGATGGTGATATCAGGACAATTGAAGCTACCGGTAAAACTCAAAGCAATTTAGTGATGCGATCACCCCTAAAGGGTGTGGTGGTTAAGCGGAATGTGGAGCCTGGTTCTGCTGTGGACTCAGGTGATGTGATTGCTACCTTAGCAGATCCAAAGCAACTCTGGTTCTTGGGCAATGTGTTTGAACAAGACTTGCGCTTAATTAAGTCTGGTCAGAAAATAGTTTTGCAGGTAGAAGCCTATCCGGATAAAGAGTTCGTAGCTTACGCAAACTATATTGCTCCCGCGATTGATCCGCAAACTCGCGCTTTATTAATTCGTGCGGATATAGATAATCATGATGACCTTTTGCGTCCAGATATGTTCGCCTCTGCCAAGCTCACCACCGGCATGGCTGATGCTATCGTTGTGCCACAAACAGCCGTGGTCCGCATACGCGAGATGCGTTATGTAATTATTCGGGCTGGAGACGAAGTGTATCGTCGCATTCCTGTTAAAGGTTACGACTTAAATAGCAAGGCCTTTGCGATTACCAGTGGCATTGAACCTGGTTCGCGCATACTGGCAGAAGGTGCAGTGCTACTAAACGATCGATTTGCAAAGCAGGAAGATTAGTTAAGTGAGCGCCTTTACTTCTTTCATTCGAGGTGTACTTGAAAAACGGGTGCTTGTCATCGTCGGTTCAATTGTGCTTCTCGGTTTGGGAATGTATAGCCTATCTAAGTTGCCAATACAGCCATACCCGGGTGTAGCGCCATTAACGATTCAGGCGATTTCTCAATGGCCTGGTCGAAGTACGACTGAGGTAGAGCAGCAGGTAACCATTCCGGTAGAAAATGCTTTGGCAGGTATACCTGGTCTTCAGGCTTTCCGTTCAGTGTCTTTATTTGGCCTATCAGTTGTAACTCTGAAATTCAACGACACGACGGACCCATTTCAAGCGCGTCAACGTTTTATGAGCAGCTTGTCTAATGTGAACTTTCCAGATGGGGTTACTTCCAGCGTTAGCCCGGACTCCGATGCCACTGGTGAGATCATGCGCTATGAGGTGAAGTCTGATTACGCCTCATCATCCCATCTCAAGACACTGCAGAACTACGAGATTTATAAAGAGCTAAAGCAAACCCCTGGGGTTGCGGATGTTTCTTCATTTGGTGGCAAAGTTCGCCAATATCAAGTGATTGTTAGTCCAGAAAGCCTGCAATCGAAGGGCATCACTGTTAATGAATTGATTACCGCCTTAACCAATGCGAATAGCAATACCGGTGGCGGACTACTGCCTAGCGGTGAACAACAGTTTGTAGTGCGTGGAGTGGGGCTTTTAAAAAGTATCGATGACATTAAGCGGGTGGTAGTCTCCATTCACAACGGGGTGCCAATTCGGATTGGTGATGTGGCGCGTGTAGAAATTGGCAATGCACCACGTTTGGGGATGTTTCAGTTTAATGACAACCCAGACTCTGTTGAAGGGATTGTTTACTTGCGTCGTGGTGAGAATGCCACTGAAGTACTGGCCCGAGTTCGTAATACGGTTGAGAACATCAACAAACAAATCTTGCCACCCGGAATTGAAGTAAAGCCTTTCTACGACCGCCAAGTGCTCTTGGATATCACCATCGGCACGGTGAAGCACACGCTGTTCTTCGGAATCTCCTTAGTTCTCGCGGTGCTTTTTTTCTTTTTGGGTAATTTACGTGCAGCAGCAGTTGTGGCTGCAGTAATTCCATTGGCTCTGTGCGTATCGTTTATTCAGATGCATTTATGGAGCGTTCCGGCTAACTTGATTTCTCTTGGCGCAATTGACTTTGGTGTAATTGTCGACTCTGCGGTCATCCTGACGGAGAACGTGATGCGCCATCTAGAGGAAGGTGGCAAGCGCCTTAATCAAAGCATTATCTTGGCAACAAGCGAAGTACAGCGCGCCATGATTTATTCCACCGGCATCATTATTGTTGCCTACTCTCCTTTGTTCTTTATGGGCGGAGTAGAGGGCATCATCTTTAAGCCAATGGCATTTACCATGGGCTTTGCCTTGATCGCGGCAATGATCTTAAGTCTGACATTCTTGCCAGCCATGATCTCTTTGGTCTTCGGTGAGAACTTGCATCACAAGCCACCTGGATTTATTACTCGCTTACTTGACGGTTATAAGCCTTTGCTTAGAAAGTGGATGGATCGCCCATTAACTGTTGTGTCAGTTGCAGTGTTTGTATTGGGTCTGACTTTATTAAGCATTACTCGTTTAGGTACTGCCTTCTTACCGACGCTAGAAGAGAACAATATTTGGCTACGCGTTACTTTGCCCAATACAGTTGATCTCGATTACTCCGTCAAAATTGCTAATCAATTACGCGAGACGTTCTTAAGGCAGCCTGAGATTGAAAAGGTTGCTGCTCAAATTGGTCGCCCAGATGATGGTACCGACTCCACTGGCGTATTCAATCAAGAGTACGGCCTGTATTTAAAGAGCCCTGACAAGATGCCAAGCGGGTCGAGTAAGAAAGACTTGATTACCCATCTAGAAGCTGAGCTTAATAAGATTCCGGGCGTTACTTATAGTTTCTCGCAATACATTCAAGACAACGTGAATGAGGCGCTCTCTGGAGTGAAGGGAGAGAACTCGGTCAAGATTTACGGCACAGACCTTGAGGTTCTAGATCAAAAAGCCCATGAGGTAATTGAGCAACTTAAGAAAATTCGCGGTGTTGCAGACGAGGGTATCCTCAAGGAATTGGGTCAACCGACTTTAAACATTCAGATTGATCGTGAGCGCTCTGCACGTTACGGTATTAACGTCAATGACATTCAAACGTTAGTGGCCAATGCCATTGGTGGTGCAGCGGTGACAAATCTCCTGGAGGATGAAAAGACCTTCGGTATCGCCATTCGCTTAAATGAAGGGAGTCGTAATGACATTGCTGATATTGGTCACCTATTAGTAGATTCACCTAACGGCGCAGCTATTCCTTTGTCGATGGTTGCAACGGTTCAATTAAGTGATGGCCCATTCTTCATCTATCGTGAAGCTGGTAAGCGTTACATCGCGATTAAGTTCAGTGTACGTAACCGTGACTTGGGTAGCGCTGTAGAGGATGCGCAATTCTTAGTCGAGAAGAACATCACCTTGCCGCCAAACTATTCCATTAGTTGGGATGGTCAATTTAATCAAATGAAGCAGGCACAGAAGAAGCTCATGCTGATCGTGCCATTAGCCTTGCTAGGCATCTTCTTATTGCTTGTTAGTGCTTTTGGTAATTTCCGAGACGCAGTCATTGTGATGATTAACGTGCCGTTTGCAGCCATTGGCGGCGTCATTGCTTTGCATCTTGCTGGAGAGACTCTCAGTATTTCTGCCTTCTTTGGATTCTTATCCTTATTTGGGATTGCGATTCAGGACGGAGTGATTCTGATCTCCTTTATTAATAAGACCGCTGCTACCGAGCATGGTGAGATGAAGGATGTCATGGTGGAGGGTGCCTCCTTGCGAGTGCGCCCAGTACTGATGACAGCAGCACTTTCTGGCTTAGGGCTATTGCCAGCCGCTTTATCTCACTCAATTGGCTCTGAAGCCCAGCGCCCTCTAGCCCTAGTGATTGTGGGGGGTATGGTGACAACGACTATTTTGACCCTCTTGGTATTACCAGTAATATATGGATGGTTTAGAGGACGCGCATTAACCCAGATGGCAAAAGCCTAGGGTTACAAAGAAAGTATTGATATTCATGAGTGAAAACACAAAGCAGCCACATATTCTGATTTCAAATGATGATGGCTATCTTGCTCCTGGTCTTTTGGCCTTGGTCAATGCCATTCGCCCATTAGGTCGAGTGACAGTGATTGCCCCAGAGCAAAATCACAGCGGGGCTTCCAACTCATTGACACTGTCACGACCACTATCCATTCATCGAGTAGCTGGCGGTGAGCGTGATGGCTTCCTATTTATTAATGGTACGCCAACCGATTGCGTGCATATCGCCATGACAGGATTCTTAGATGAAAAACCGGATCTCGTAGTCTCCGGTATTAATCAAGGTGAGAACATGGGTGAAGATACCCTGTACTCAGGTACTGTAGCTGCCGCAATTGAAGGCGTCATGTTTGGTGTCCCTGGCATTGCTTTCTCACAGATTGATAAAGGCTGGAACCGGATTGATGATGCTGCTAAAGCGGCTCACGATATCGTCGCGCAAATGCTGGCATCTCAGTTGACTCACACTGATGGCGCAGCTACCTTGCTGAATGTGAATATTCCAAATCGTCCCTATGCTGATCTCAATCGCTGGCGGGTAACCCGCTTAGGTAATCGCCATCACTCACAACCAGTGGTACTTCAGAAGAGTCCGCGTGGTGATGATATTTACTGGATTGGTGCTGCTGGACATGCAAAAGATAGTTCTGAGGGTACCGACTTCCATGCAATTGCTGAAGGGTGTATCTCGATCACACCTATGCAGTTGGATTTGACTCATCATGCGCGTTTAGCTGTGATGCGTGCCAATGGCTGGACCCGCGGTTGAGGCCAGCTGCGGAACGTAATGCCGGTCACCGGCAATCCTTGGCTGCGAAGGTGCTCGCTGCCGGGGTTAAGCACGGCAAAACATTAGAAGCGATTGCTACGGTCCCTCGTCATGCTTTTATGGATGCGGGCATGCATCCTCAAGCCTACGAAGATACTGCTTTGCCTATCGGTCATTCTCAAACAATTTCCAAGCCATCGGTAGTGGCGCGCATGATTGAGCTCTTGCATAAGCCTAAACAGCAGTTGGGCAAAGTATTAGAAATCGGCACTGGTTGCGGATATCAAGCAGCGGTACTGAGTTTGTTGTCGGATGAGGTGTATTCAATTGAGCGCATACGTCCTTTGCACGACATGGCTAGAGAGAAGCTACGTCCATTTCGGATCAAAAACCTGCGTCTGATCTATGGTGATGGTATTTTGGGACTTCCCCAAGCGGCCCCCTTTGATGGAATTATTTTGGCAGCTGCTGGATTGGGTATTCCGGATGCCTTATTGGATCAATTGGCTATTGGCGGCCGTCTTGTGGCTCCAGTGGCTAAAAATGAGAAAGAGCAGCAGTTGATTATGGTTGAGCGGATGAGCTCTCAACGCTATCAAAGAACCGTTCTAGACGAGGTCTTTTTTGTCCCCTTACAATCAGGGGTAGTATGAAAAACCCAATAAACCCTATGTTTAGATATCTTCTATTGCTTCTGGCAATTGCTACTTTGGCATTCAATGTCGGTTGCTCGACCACACCTAGGGCTAAGCCAGCGAATGTGGTTGATCGAAGTGGTGGAGCTAGTGAGCCTACACCGCCTGGATACTATCGCGTCAAACGTGGCGATACTCTGGCTCGGATTGCTTTAGATAATGGACAATCTCCGCGAGATTTAGCGCAGTGGAATAATTTATCCAACCCAAACTTAATTGAAGTGGGCGACCTCATTTTGGTAAGGCCTCCAGCTAGCAGTAAATTAACTGTTAAGCCAATTCCAAAAACGGCTAGTGATACTCCCAAAGCAGATGCACCAAAGATGGATGCTGCCAAAGAGACCCCTAGAGAAATCGTTGCAGAGCCGGGGATTCGTTTGTCATGGCCAGCTAAAGGCAAGGTCACTGAAGAATTCAGTGAGAAGACTAAAGGCATTGATATCGCTGGTAAGTTAGGAGAACCCATTACCGCAGCATCGGATGGTAAAGTGGTTTACGCTGGTAATAGCTTGCGTGGCTATGGCAACCTTGTCATTATCAAACACGACAACACATATCTCACAGCTTATGCCCATAACCGTATGCTCTCAGTAAAAGAGGGTGATGCAGTGAAGAAGGATCAGAAGATTGCTGAGATGGGGGACACTGATACAAATTCTGTAAAACTCCATTTCGAACTCCGTGTGAATGGCAAGCCAGTAAACCCAACGCCATACTTGCAGTAATTGCTCTCAATAACTTGCTAGCGATTTAAGTATGGCAACAGTTCTCGTTTTCGATATTGAAACTATTCCTGATGTAGCAGGATTACGTCGTCTTAATGACTATCTGAATGAACTCTCAGATAGCGAGCTTGCTGCCAAAGCAATGGCAGAGCGGGCTGAGAAAACCGGTAGTGAGTTTCTGCCACTGTATCTTCAACGCATTTGTGCTATTTCCTGCGTTATTCGTAGAACAACTAAAGATGGCTCACCCCAAATTAAAGTAGGCACACTAGGCACAGCGCAAGATGATGAGAAGATATTGATACAGACCTTCTTTGAGTTAGTAGAGAAATATACCCCGCAGTTGGTTTCCTGGAATGGCAGTGGTTTTGACCTGCCAGTACTGCACTACCGTGCGCTAGCAAATCATGTGCAAGCACCACGCTATTGGGAAATGGGCGAGAGCCAAGAAAACGATAGCCGTGAATTTAAGTGGAACAACTACATCAGTCGTTATCACATGCGCCATCTTGATTTGATGGATCTCTTGGCTAAATTTAATGGTCGCGCGAATGCTCCCTTGGATGGTCTGGCAAAACTTTGTGGCTTCCCCGGTAAGATGGGAATGGATGGCAGTCAAGTATGGCCTGCCTATCAAGAAGGTAGGATTGATGAGATTCGTCGCTATTGCGAAACCGATGTGGTCAATACTTATCTGATGTACTGCCGCTTTCAGTTGATGCGTGGTGGCTTCTCATTAGAAGAATACAAAGAAGAAATCACTTTCGTAAAAGCCTACTTAGAAAAAGAATCTCAAGAGCCGCATGGCGAGCAGTGGCAAGAATATCTCCAGGATTTTGCTCCCGATGCGTAGAGGAGAAAAGCCAGTTCACATTGTTGTGACTGAGCCGGTACGAGTAGATTCCCTTGATCTCGATGCACAAGGCATTGCGCGCTTAGCGCCTAATGAGGAAGAGGCGGCTGAAGGTCAAAGCGGTAAAGTCATTTTTATCAAAGGCGCGCTACCCACCGAGCTAGTCACCTATGTTGTGACACAAGACAAAGCTCGGTTTAGTAAAGCTAAGGTGCTGAACATTCTCAAGCCTGCAGTATTCAGAGCGGAACCTAAATGCAAAGCCTTTGGTGTTTGCGGTGGCTGCACCATGCAGCACTTGGATATTCGGGCTCAAGTAGCCATGAAACAGCGCGTTCTTGAGGATGATCTAAAGCACATCGCAAAAGTCGCTCCTGAAGAAATTCTTCGGCCGATGGGGGGTCCTGCTTGGGAATATCGTCATCGCGCACGCTTAAGTGCTGTCAATCGTTCCATTAAAAAAGGCACGGTGTTGATTGGATTTCATGAGGGCAAGAGTGGCTATGTCGCGGATATGACGGCTTGTGAGATTTTGCCAAAGCATGTTTCTGATCTGTTGCCCGAAATGCGTAAATTGGTCATGGCTCTTTCTATCGTCGATCGTATGCCGCAAATTGAAATCGCAGTAGGTGAACCGGAGGATCCCAATTCAGATGATCCCAAAAAATCAAAGCCAGTCACTGCATTGGTATTTAGAAACCTCTTGCCACTAACGTCAGCAGATGAACAGTTGCTCCGAGATTTTGCAGATGAGCATCAAGTTTGGATATGGTTGCAACCCAAAGGTATAGAAACCGTTGCACCGTTCTACCCTCTAACGGGCAAGCTCTGCTATCGTTTACCAGAGTTTGAGATTGAGATGCCATTTAAGCCGGCCGATTTCACACAGGTCAATCATATGATGAACCGTGCCTTGGTGAGTAGGGCGATTCGTCTCCTAGAGGTTCAGGTAAATGATCGTGTGCTTGATTTGTTTTGTGGCATTGGTAATTTCACTCTACCGCTGGCAAGAAGGGCAAGCAAAGTTCTGGGTATTGAGGGTTTAGAAAGTCTCACTACCAGAGCCAAAGCCAATGCAGAGCATAACCAGCTCGCAGATAAAGCCAGTTTTATGCAAAGCAATTTATTTGAAGTGGGCACAGAGACAATCACTTCATGGGGTAAAGCTGAGCGTTGGTTGATGGATCCCCCACGTGAGGGTGCCATGGAAATTTGCCAGGCCTTAGCCCAACTCCATGAGCAAGGCAGTGATCTACCGCCACAACGCATTGTGTATGTGTCCTGCAATCCCAAGACCTTAGCTAGAGATACGGACATTCTCTGTCATCAGGCTGGTTATGTTCTCAAGAGTGCGGGTATCGTTAATATGTTCCCCCACACATCCCATGTGGAGTCGATGGCAGTATTTGAAAGATCCTAGCAATTCATTGCTTTAAAAGATCAGTTACTCGCAATATTGAAGCAAAGAAAAAGGCACCCGCGTGAACTGACCCACAAAAGTTGGACAGTGTAATTAGCTTAGCACGAGGGATTGAGTTCGGTAATTTACCGGGCTCAATCCCTTTAGTT
>JACCDH010489668.1_pt1 | contig 11283 bp, 11 predicted proteins | sample 7442481 | NCBI WGS metagenome assembly JACCDH01 (sample SAMN15323433, study PRJNA562643) | freshwater metagenome | isolation source: river surface water | place: USA:Blue River Watershed | collected 2017-08-15 | reverse complement strand
CTGCATTTATTGGACAAGCGTTGCGTGGCGAGGATTTAACGATGTTTGGGGATGGTTCTCAGACGCGTTCTTTCTGTTACGTAGATGATTTAGTCGAAGGCATTTATCGTCTCTTATTGAGCGATTATGCACAACCTGTGAATATTGGAAATCCGGATGAAATAACGATTAAAGAATTTGGCGAGGAAATCATCAAATTAACCGGTACCTCACAGAAACTAATTTCCCTTCCATTACCTACTGACGATCCCAAACAACGCAAACCAGACATTACCAAGGCGCGCAGCATTCTAGGCTGGGAACCCAAGGTGAGTCGCGCTGATGGTTTAAAGATTACTTATAAATTTTTTAAAGAAAAGTACTTTTAATTGTGATATTATGGATAATTCAAAAAAATGTTATTTATGTAATAAAAATGGTTTTATTGTTCGTCCAGGAGAAGTTCGGGATAATTTGAATGTTAAAATTATAGAGTGCATAAATTGTGGACTTGTGACCTTATCTGATTTTAATCATATTAATGAAAGGCATTACGAAGAAGGAAAAATGCATGATGATGGGATTTCAATAGCTAAATGGCGTCAAGAAACATACCCTGATGATGATAGAAGATTTGAGATGTTAAAAAATAAGTTAATTGGTAAAAAACTTCTAGATTTTGGTTGTGGGAATGGAGGATTCTTGATTAAAGCAAAACCTTTTACTTCAACTGTTAATGGAGTAGAACTAGAAGAAAGGCTTCAGCCTTATTTTGAAGAAAATGAATTGGTCGTATATAAATCTTTAGATGAAGCAATTTCAAATGTCGATGTTAAATATGATATTATTACTTCTTTTCATGTTTTTGAGCATTTATTTGATCCTGCAAAAATGTTATTAGAATTGTCTAAATTATTAAGTGAGCAAGGTGAAATCATAATCGAAGTTCCAAGTAGTGATGATGCTTTGTTAACTTTATTTAATAATGTGCCGTTTTCAAAGTTTACTTATTGGAGTCAGCATTTGTTTTTATTCAATCAGCATACAATTACTGAGTTAGTAAAGAAAAGTGGACTTAGGTTAAATTGGGTTAAACAAGTACAACGTTATTCCCTTTCAAATCATTTATATTGGTTAGCAAAAGGACAACCAGGAGGGCATAAAGTTTGGGCATTTTTTGATGATATAAATTTGGATAAAGCATATGCTCAACAATTGGCGTCTATAGGTAAGTGCGATACAATATTAATAAGTGTAAGTTTGTAAATTATAAGGTAAAATTCTATTGTGAAAAAAGCAATTATAACAGGTATTACTGGTCAAGATGGAGCGTATTTAGCAGAATTATTGTTAAGTAAAGGCTATGAAGTTCATGGAATAAAACGTCGTTCCTCATTAATCAATACACAGAGAATAGATCATTTATATCAAGATCCACATACTGAAAGTAGCAAATTTCACCTTCATTATGGCGATTTAACAGATAGTACAAATATAATTCGGATTGTTCAAGAGGTTCAGCCAGATGAAATCTATAATTTAGCAGCAATGAGTCATGTAGCTGTTAGTTTTGAAGAGCCTGAGTACACAGCCAATGTGGATGCTTTAGGAACTTTACGAATTTTAGAAGCAGTTAGATTATTAGGACTATCAAATAAAACTAAAATTTATCAAGCATCTACTTCTGAGTTATATGGGTTAGTACAAGAGGTTCCTCAATGTGAAAATACGCCATTTTATCCAAGATCACCATATGCTGTAGCAAAACTTTATGCCTATTGGATTACTGTCAATTATAGAGAGGCATATAATATTTTCGCATGTAACGGCATACTTTTTAATCATGAATCACCTAATCGAGGAGAAACGTTTGTAACTAGGAAAATCACAAGAGCTGCAGCAAAAATAGTTTTAGGAATTGAAGATAGCTTATACTTAGGAAACTTGAACTCCCAAAGAGATTGGGGACATGCTAAAGATTATGTAGAGGGAATGTATTTGATGTTGCAGCAAGAAAAACCAGAGGACTTTGTTCTGGCAACCGGAATAACTACAACCATTCGAGAATTTGTTAGAATGGCTTTTGCAGAATTGGGTATAGAATTGGGGTTTAAAGGTGAAGCCGAAAATGAGGTAGGATTTGTGTTAAATTGTAGTGGAGAATTTCAGCTTGCATTAGGTAGAGAAGTTGTTAAAGTAGACCCAAAATATTATCGTCCAACTGAAGTTGATTTATTAATTGGGAATCCAAAGAAAGCAAATGAGAAATTAAAGTGGAAAATTACCTACGATTTGGAAGCTCTTGTTAAAGAGATGGTTGCAAGTGATCTCAAACTATTTTCTTAATAAGTCTGAAAAGAGAATATCACAATTTTAAATATGTTTTTTCGTTAAAACATTCTAATATTATAGTTTATAAATTTAATTGTTATGAATCAAAATAAGTTTAGCTCGCAGGAAGAGATTTTTTTAAAACAAGTTTTAGGACTTGAATCAAGAAGTGCAACATCAGGAACTTTTACGAATGATTTAGAGAAAATTGCTTCAAAAGAACTTCAAAGGAATTATGCAATAGCACAAAATAGTGGAACAAGTACTCTTCATTCAGCATTATTAGCGCTCGGGGTATCGGAAGGAGACGAAGTTATTTCTCCAGCGTTTACTGTAATAATGAATACTGCAGTTACTTTGCAGTGCGGTGCGATACCAGTTTATGCAGATGTGGATCCAGATACTTACTGTATTTGTCCTAAAGATTTAAGGGCTAAAATTACTTCTAAGACAAAAGCTATTCAGGTTGTTAGTATTTATGGTCAGTCACCTGAATATGATGAAATTATGTCCATTGCAAATGAATTTAATATCCCTGTTATTGAAGACAATGCCGAATGTATAGATGGTTTTTATAAAGGAAAACTTGTTGGTACGTTTGGTGTTTTTTCTAGTTACAGCTTAGAAGACTCTAAACATTTATCGTGTGGCGAAGGGGGGTTGCTATTAGGAGATGACGAGAATTTTATGACACTAGCAAGAAAATATGCTGGTCATGGATTTAGAACATTACATGCGGAAAATGGTAGGATTCGATTAAATCCAGACGAATGGCAACACCCAAATTTTCAAAGGCATGATCATATTGGATATAACTACAGATTATCTGAGTTTCAGAGCGCAGTTGCTTTAGCACAATTTAATAAGAAAGAGGAACTCATTAGTTGGAGAAAAAAATCTGGGAAAGCAATTACAGAATTATTGGAATCTAGTAAATTGTTTACAGTTCAAAAAACGCCATCATACATTGAGCACTCATTTTGGTGTGTCGGAGCTAGGTTTAATGGTTCAATTTTAGAGTGGGAAAAATTTAGAGATTTACTATATGAAAAATCTGGTGAAAGGGTTTTTGGTGCATGGCAAGTTCCGTATTTAGAACCTGTAATGCAAAATGGAAATTTTAAGAGATATCTAAACTCTTCATTGCACAATATTTCTTACAAAGAAGGTGATTGCCCTAATGCTGAATGTATTCAAAAAACAATGATGGTATTTAAAACGAAATATAGGAATGATAAAAGTTTAAATAATTTGCTAAAAGGAATTGAAAATACAATTAAAGAATTTAATTAATGAATATTATATTATTGGGAGCCTCAGGCCTAGTTGGGTCAGAATTGAAAAAATATTTTTCAAACTATAATTTAATTGCAGTTGACATCGAGCAGTTAGATTTAAGTGATTTAGAAGCCGTAAAAGTATTTTTCAAAGAAAATAAAGCCGATATACTAATAAATGCATTTGGCAAAAATGAACATGTTGTGAAAAATACAACTCTTTCAAGTCGAGTCGAAACTATATCAGAAGAGGAAATCCTAAGTTATTTTAATATTAATTCAATCTATTTATTTAGAGTATGTAGAGAATTTGTTTTAAATAATAATAAAGGTAAAGTAATTAATTTTAGTAGTTTGTATGGACACCATGTACCAAGACCATCATATTATGATGGGAGCCATAAAAGTATAGGTTATTGTTTATCGAAAGCTGCAGTTGTAATGTTAACTAAGTATTTCGCGGTACATTTTCCTTCACATGAATTTATTGATATTGTTCTTGGAGGAGTAGAAAATAATCAATCTGAAAATTTTAAAGATAACTATTTGCAAGACGTTCCAAAGGCAAGAATGTTAAATGTTGCTGAAATTGGGCCTATAATAGAGGGTCTTTTCAAATCTAATTATATTACTGGAACATCAATATTTATAGATGGCGGTAAAAACCTAATGTAGTATTGAAATATAAATACCCTGAATAATTATTTCAAAATAATCACTTATAGTGAAAATTGCAGTAACTCAATTTTGAAATTTTCAAGAATTAAACTGATTAAGTTTGTTATTAGACAACAATTATATGGATTATGGAGTAATTACTGTTAGAACATCAAGTTCAAGATTGAAAAGTAAATGTTTGTTACCATTTGGAAAAGAACCAACAGTTATTGAACATGTTATTCAGAGGGCATTAAATTTTAATATTGAACCGATAATTTGCACTTCTACTGATTCTACAGATGATATTTTAGAACAGATCGCAAGGAAAAAATCTATTAAATATTTTAGAGGAAGCTTGAATAACAAATTAAAAAGATGGCTTGATTGCGCCAACTATTTTAATATTGAATCATTTCATACAGTAGATGCTGACGATCCATTTTTTGACGGCAATGAAATGGTGGAATCTTTATTAAGGTTGAATTCAAATAATTTAGATTTTGTGGCTCCAAGTATTTATTCTTCAAATGGTGGGGCCACTGTAGGTTATTCAATTAAAACTAAAATCATTTCGGATGCTTTAGTTGGAATAGATGAAAATGCAGACACAGAAATGATGTGGTATTTGCTCGAGAGGTTACCTGGTGTGAAGACAGAGCAATTTCCGAATCCAAATTATTTTATTGACAATTTGCCACAATTCAGATTAACATTGGATTATAAAGAAGATTATTGGTTATTGTGTAGTCTTGCAAGGATATTAGGCAACAATGCTTCTAATTCTGAAATTTACAATTTTTTACAGAGGAACCCAGATTTTTACAAGATTAATGATTTTCGAAATTCAGAATGGAAAAATGCTCAAGTAAATAAAAAGCCTCAATTTTAAACTGTTGTTTATTACTTAGTAAATCTATTTGTTGTTTGAAATTAACTATTTTTTAAATTATAATTATTATATATTGAAAGATGTAAATTAATTATTATCATTAGTTCATTACTGTATTTACAACTTTTTTCTTGATCGTTATAGGTTATCAGAGAACATAGTATTCAACCTGATTAAATATCTAATTTTTGATATAATAATAAGTTATTTGAAATTTATATTTATTTAAATACCCAAATTTGTTAAAAAATATTTTGTCGAGTAGTTTAGTTTACGGTATGGCACCATATATACCAAGGGTCATATCATTACTTTTATTACCTTTAATGACATCTCACCTAACTGCAGCAGATTTTGGTATAATAGGTGTTATTTCAGCATATAGTGCATCTATTTCAGTATTATCTTCATTAGGATTTGTTAATATTCTTTTTTCTTCTTTTTATCAATATCATAATCAATATAAAATTATTTGGAAACGTATTTATGGTATTCTGGTTTTATGGAGTATAATTTTCATTTTTTTTCAAATAGGATTTTATTATTTATTAATGCCGAAAGAAGCATTAGTTGATACATGGTTAATAATCTTTTTGTTAGTAGTTAGTAATATTTTCTCAGAAACTTCATTAATTGGGAATGCATATTATCAGCTTAATTTAAAGCCTTTGCCAATTGCAATACGAACTGTTATCTCGGGTGGGTTAATGATATTAATTAATTATTATTTAGTTGTTTATGAAAATATGGGGTATTTAGGCTATTTTATGGCTTTGGCAATATCTAATTTTGTAGTGAATATATCATATTTTCCACTATTAATATTAAAGGTTAAAGTTTATCCAGTTTTTAAAATAAAAAAGTATGTTCTTAACAAATATTTTAAAATACTAATGCCAACTATTCCTCATTATTATACTAATTTTTTATTAAATTCTTCTAACAGAGTTGTAATGGAGGCCTCTAGTGTCCCAATAAGCCAAATCGGTCAAGTTAACATTTCGCAGCAATTTTTTAATATTATTGAATCTATTTATATCGCTGCAAATCAAGCCATTACTCCAATTGTATATAATGAAATTAAATCAGGAAGTAACTATAAAATCAAAGGAATTGTCTATAATCTTTTTTTCGTTTCTCTTTTTATTACGTTCAATTTTTCTATTTGGTCTAAAGAAATTTTCTATTTTTTGATTAAAAATGATCTACTTAAAAATGGGTATAAGTTAGCTTTAGTACTTGTGATGTCTTTAAACTTTAGACCGTTATATCTTTTAAATTCTTACTTTTATTTTTATTATCAAAACACATTAGAGATACTTAAAATTTCGGTTGTTTCTGGAATTATTGCTGTCTTAGGGTATATAATTTTTATTCCATTTTTCGGACTTTGGGGGTATGTTTTGGTATTTTATGTTTCTATGATATATATGGGAATTGGAGGTTTTTATTTTAAGTTTTTATCGAGTGTTTTTGCAGAAAAATTCAATACTATTCCAATTGTATTTTCTACTATTTGTTTTACGTTTTTTTTGTATTTTTCTGTAGAATTAGATTTTATCTTTAAATTTTTTGTTGGAATTCTATTTAATATTGGTCTACTTGGTACCTATGTGTATTTAAAATTGTATGATTTGAATATTTTTAAAGAAATTAATGTTAATTCCATTTCTAAAAATTAAGTGTTTTATGTATTTTTTAAAATGTTTTTATTACTCTGTTAAATGGCTTTGGATACAGTATCGAACTGAGAATTTTACAAACTACTTAAGTGACATTAAATTTAATAATACTTACATAGCTGTATTAGGTAATGGGCCATCATTATTAGAAGACATTAAGTTATTATCTAATATTGACAATGTTGAACTTTGCGCAGTGAACAATTTTTCTGTTTCAAAACATTTTGTTGAGCTTAAGCCAGCTTTTTATGTAATTATTGATCCTACATATTTTCAGTTAATAATTCCTAATGACATTGATATGCAAGCATGGGAGGAATTATTTAAAGTTAATTGGAACATGTATCTTTTTATTCCTTTTAGTGCTATAGAAAAGTTAAAACTTCGGAAGGATAAAATATTTGATAACAAGTGTATTTCACTAGTTCCGCTGCACTTAAATGAATATGAAGGATTTATAAATGTTAGAAAATATTTGTTTCGAAAGAATTTATCAATGCCAAGGGCTCAAAATGTGTTAATTCCTTGTATTTTTAATGCAATTAATTTATCATTTGAAAAGATTTTTTTATTAGGGGTGGATCATTCTTGGACATTAAAACTTGTAGTTGATAATTCTAATAGAGTTTGCTTCAAAAATGAACATTTTTATGATTCCGATTTGCCAGTTTATACACCATTTCTTGATACTAATGGCATTCAATATAAGATGCACAACATATTATTTGATTTTGCTTTGATGTTTAAAGGTTATAATTATTTAAAAGAATATGCTCATGAAATGAACGTACATGTAATTAATTTAACTTCTAATTCTTTTATTGATTCATTTGAACGTTCAAAAATTATTAAGTAAATGAAAACCGTAATTAATTTTATTAGGTTATTATTTAATTTACATCGTATAAATATTGAGGAACTTGTAAATTACGAAGTTAATAGTTCTATCAGTAATAAGTCCAAGTTTTTAGGATCTCACAATATTACTAATTCCTCTGTCGGTGATTATACTTATATTGCACCTAATGCACATTTATCCTTTGTTGAGATTGGTAAATACTGTTCGATAGGGCCTAATTTTTTTGCGGGCTGGGGAATTCATCCTGTTGATGGAATTTCTACTTCTCCAATGTTTTATTCTATTCTTAGACAGAATGGATATTCTGTTGTGGATGTGAATCTATTTGATGAACGCAAGCGCATAGTAATTGGGAATGATGTATTTATTGGGTCTAATGTAGTTGTTTTAGATGGAGTTACTATTGGTGATGGTTCAATTATTGGCGCTGGTGCTGTTGTCTCTAAAAATATTCCTCCTTATTCAATTGCTGTAGGTTGTCCTATAAGAATTATTAAAATGAGGTTTACGGATACTCAAATTTCGGCACTTTCCAAGATAATGTGGTGGGATAAAAGTGATGACGTACATTTGGATATTGTTAGATATTTCAATAATATAGATGAGTTTATTGAAAAATATTCTGTTTGATAATGAAATATAAGTTTACTGTCATAACAGTTGTTTTTAATGCTGAAAATCTAATTGAAGAGACAATTAGTAGTGTTATCTCTCAAAGCATTTTTAATGATGTTCAATTTATAATTATTGATGGTAAATCTACAGACAGTTCATCTAGTATAATTAGTAAATACTTAATGAATATAGATGTTTATATATGTGAATCTGATAGTGGTATCTATGATGCAATGAATAAAGGTATTAATCGTTCGTTAGGTGAGTGGATATTTTTCTTGAATGCTGGAGATACATTTTTTGACAATTATACTCTTTCAAAACTTAATAGTAAAATTAAAGACGAAGATGAGATAATATATGGAAATATTAATATTCAATACAATGGTGTTAGTAAAACAATATACCCTAAAAAGCTAGTTTATATCAATTTTATGATGGTTTTATGTCATCAAGCAGTTTTCATAAAAAGAAATTTTCTCGATCTTCATAAATTAAGATTTAATTTAAAATTCAAACTGGCTTCAGATTATGAATTAATATTTAAGTGTTACCGTCTAGGTAGTAAATTTATTTATATTGATTTAGATATATCAAATTATGATTTGACGGGAAGAACTTTCCGCAATCCTTTAAATTATCTTAAAGAAATTTCTTGTGTAATTGACGATAATAACAATTTATACAAAGCGTTTTTCTTAAATTTTTTAATGAGAGTTTATAATTTAAAAATTTACTTGTATGTATTTATTAAAAAAATATTTAATAATTCGTGAATTATTTTAGTGTAATTGTACCAACTTATAATAGAGCTTCAGAATTAAAGGAGTTACTCGACTGTTTAGTTAATCAAACCTATAAGTATTTTGAGGTTATTGTATGCGATGATGGATCTAACGATGAGTCTGAAAGTATTGTTAGATTATACGAAGACATATTAGATATTAATTATTTATATATGAATAATTCTGGCGGCCCTGCTAATCCTAGAAATCACGGAATTTTACATGCAAAATTTGATTGGTTATGTTTTGTTGATTCGGATGACTTATGGACACAAGAAAAACTAGAAATTTTAAGTACATATTTAAGCGATTGTTTTAACATAATCTATGTTCATCCAGTTAAGGTTTTTGGCCATAAAATTGCACATAATAAAGTTATTGGAAACTATAAAAGAGGTTTTTTTCTAAACGATTTTGAATCGCTGTTGTATAACGGAAGTCAAATTGTTAATTCCTCAATTTGTATAAATAAAAAATATTTAACTAAGGTGGACTTTTTTGATACGAGAAAGGAGTACCATGGAATTGAAGATTATATTTTTCTTCTTAATTTATTACATAAGGGATTCAAAGTAATAAATATTCACAAAGTATTAGGGTCATACAGATTACATGATAATAACATTTCTATTAATACTATTAGTCAGTTAGATAAGTTATCTCTCTATTTCTCAAGAATACCTTTTGATGACTGTAATTATTCTAAAGTAAATTCTTTTATTGAATATTTAAGAATTATCAATTGTTTCGATAATCGTATTAATACTAAATCTAGATATTTGCGACTTATATTTTCTTCTTCTACGTTGGAGATTAAATTTAAGTCATTATATCGGTTAATATCTTCTATTTTTTAGATGAATATCTCCAAATTGTTTTTCTTATATATAATAGTACCATTCTTTTTTTTAGCTACTATTATATTTAGTTTATTGTATCCAAATTCACTTTTTACTCTTAAAATTTCTCTATTGTATAGTATCTTTTTGTTTTTCTATTTAATAGTAAATACAATTAGAGTAAAAATTATAAACCTTTTTTTTCTTTTTTCTTTTTCCTATTTAATACCATTATTTTATTATTCGTTTGGTAATAAAATCATTACATCATATAATCATTCTAATTCTATTGCATTTTTGTCTAAGTATTTGTTTCTATTCAACTTATTTTTCACAATTGTTCTATGTTTTACCTTTAATTTTAAAGTTCCTATTAGGCCATTAGGTAAATTAGATAATAAGTTCATATATTTTTTAAATATCCTTATTTGCCTTTTTATCGCTTTTTTTTCAAAATCAGGTGATAATATTTTTATTTCTGGGGGGTATGGATTATCAGAAATTAACAACTTAGGAGGGTTTGCAATTGGAGAATACTTTTTAATTTTTTTTTATAGTGCTTATAAATTTTCTGGTAACTGGAAGTTAAATTATTATTTATTAATTTTCGTTGCTGTTCTTTATATATTAATTTCTTTAGCATATGGATTAAGAAATGAATTAATTCAACTTTCGATTTTATGCTTCATACTTTTTTACAGGGAAAATGGTCATACTTTTAGATATATATTACTAATCTTATTTGGGCTGTATTTTAGCTCTTTGTTTTCAGTTATAAGAAGTAATCCCGCATCGTTATTAGAAAACTCTTTAGTTGAAAATCTTTCTGTTAAAAATGTATTTTCCAACGATAGTGATAATTATATTAGTCATCAAGGGGATGTAATTCATAGCTCTTCCAGATTAATTGGTTTTCGTGATGAAAATATTTTAGATAACTCTATTGTTTATAGCTCGTCTTTTTACTTTTTTTTGTCATCTGTTGTTCCTCAAAAATATTTACCTCCACATGCGAATATGGCTGCTTTTAAACAAGATGAATATCCTGTAGGAGGAGGAGGAAATATTTTTAGTTATTTTTATTTTTGGTTTTCTTTTCCTGGGGTAATTCTAGTTGCCATATTTGTTGGAATAATTTTGAAATTATCTACTGTTAAAATAAATTCAAATATTGGCACCTATTTTATTTTGGCGCTTTCAACCTTTCCTCGTTGGTTTGCATATTCCCCTATAAATTTGTTCAAGATGTGTGTTTACGGGACATTTGTTTATTTGTTTTTTTGGGTAGTATATAAAATTTTAAATAAAAAATTAATTAATTATAAACTATGAATAATATTAAAATTGGAATAGTTGGCTTAGGTTAT
>JACCDH010272525.1_pt1 | contig 11285 bp, 10 predicted proteins | sample 7442481 | NCBI WGS metagenome assembly JACCDH01 (sample SAMN15323433, study PRJNA562643) | freshwater metagenome | isolation source: river surface water | place: USA:Blue River Watershed | collected 2017-08-15 | reverse complement strand
GTACTTCCGCATCAGTGCGTTCAAGCTGTCCATCCTTCCGCTGCGAGAGCGTACCGGCGACGTGCTGCCGCTGGCGATGCAGTTCCTGAAGAAGTTCGGGCCCGCGGACCGCGAGGTGCAACTGACACAGGGCGCGATCGACCGACTGCAGCAGTACAGCTGGCCGGGCAACGTGCGCGAGCTGCAGAACGTCGTGCAACGCGCGCTGGTGCTGTGCAACGGCGACCAGATCACCGAAACCGAACTGATGTTCGACGAGATGGACCGCAGGCCCGAGCCGCTGCCGGTGTCGACGCAGTCGCAGCTGATGCAGTACGGCCAGCGCGAGGTGTCCGACGCGCACCAGCTGCGCAGCGAAGGCATGGTCGACCTGTCGACCGCGGTCAAGAGCAGCGAATACCAGGTGATCATGGCCGCGATCGGCGCGACGAAGAACCGCAACGAGGCCGCCAAGAAGCTCGGCATCAGCCCGCGTTCGCTGCGCTACAAGATGGCGCAGTTCCGCGAGCGCGGCATGACGGCGATGGCCGCCGCCTGACACGATAGGAGCCGAGCGCCATGATCAACAAGATCAACAGCCAGTCCAACATCGACGCGATGCTGGCCACGCTGCGCCAGCACCAGATCGATTCGACCGGCAAGACCACGCCGGGCGTGCTGACGCCGCCGATGCCGGAGATCGGCAAGCCGACCTTCGGCGAGGCGATCAAGTCGGCGGTCGAACACACCAACACCCTGAGCCAGCGTGCGAACGCCCTGTCCGAAGCCTACGACCGCGGCGAGGACGTTCCGCTGACCGACGTCGTTCTCGCGATGCAGAAATCCTCGCTCGCGTTCGAAGCGACGCTGCAGGTGAGGAACAAGGTGTTGAAGGCTTACGAAGACATACTGAACATGCCGGTCTGATGACCAGCCAACGACCAGAGAGTAGACCATGGCCGAAGCGACTATGAACCCCGGTGGCATTCCACCGAACATGCCCCCGGCGCTGCAGACCGGCGCCGCCGACCCGGGCGCGTCCGGCGTGCCGGCGACCACCGGTGCGGGCAACCGCCAGCTGCCCGCTGCAATGCAGGGCGTAGCCGGCGGATTTTCGTCGTTCCGCGGCTGGATGGATGACATGCTCAAGCAGCCGGCGGTGCGCCGCGCGGCGCTGCCGCTGGCCATCCTGCTGGTGCTGGTCGTCGCCGCACTGGCTTTCCAGTCGACGCAGAGCACGCCTTATCGACCGATCATGCCGGGCATGACCGAGAACGACAAGCAGGCCGCGATCGAGGCGCTCAAGGCTGGCGACTTCAAGCCGAAGGTCGACACCCAGAGCGGACAGATCACCGTGCCGGAAAGCCGATATCACGAGGCGCGCATCTTCCTCGCCGGCCAGGGCATACCGAAAGAGGCCCAGCCGATCGGCATGGAGTCGCTGAAGGACAAGTCGTCGATGACGACCAGCCAGTTCATGGAGCAGGTGCAGTACAACACGGCGATCGAGCAGGAGCTGTCGCGCTCTATCATGCAGATCTCGACCATCAAGGCCGCCCGCGTGCACCTCGCATTGCCGAAGCAGTCGGTGTTCGTGCGCGAGCGCGCCACGCCGAAAGCCTCGGTGGTGGTGACCCCTCACTCGGGACGCGGCGTATCGACGCCGCAGGTGAAAGCGATCGTGCATCTGGTGTCGTCGTCGGTGCCTTATCTGACGCCGGAGAACGTGTCCGTGGTCGACGACCAGGGCAACCTGCTGACGATGGACAATCCGGTCGACCAGGCGATGGGCCTGACGGTCGCGCAGCAGGCGCACAAGCAGCGCACCGAGGAAACCTACAAGAACCGCGTGACCGACTTGCTGGCGCCGGTGGTGGGCGAGGCAGCGGTGCAGGCGCAGGTCAACCTGACGATGGATTACACCCAGGTCGAGACCACGGTCGAGGATTTCGACGACAAGGACAAGGGCGTCAAGCCGCGTTCCGAGGCGCTGACCACCGAGCGCAAGTACAAGCTGGATCCGGAAGGCATCCCGGGCTCGATGACGAACTCGCCGCCGCCGGACGCCGACCTGACCAAGAACACGAATACCGACGAGAAGAAGCCGGCGACCAACGAGATCGTCACGACCAAGTCGACCCGCAACTTCGAGATGGACCGCTCGGTGCGCCACACGAAGAATTCGCCGGGCACGATCTCGCGCGTGACCGTCGCGGTCGTCGTCGCCGAGCGTCCGGCGCCGCCGCCGGCCGACGGCAAGCCGCTGGCCCCGGGAGCGCCGACCACGATACCGTACACGCAGCAGGAACTCGACCGCATGCTGAACCTGGTGCGCAGCGCCGTCGGCTATAACGAGGAGCGCGGCGACGTGGTGACAGTGGCGCCGGCCCGCTTCGAGACGCTGGCCCCCGAGCCGCCGAAGCCCTGGTACGCGGATCCGGACATCCAGAACGTGATTAAAATTGGCATCGCCGCGTTCGTGATCATCGTGTTCCTGCTGGCCGTGGTGCGCCCGATGGTGAAGGGCCCGACGATCAACCAGCAGATCATGCCGCCGTACGGCCCGACGCCGGAAGAGGTCAAGCAGCTCGAGGCGAAGGCCGCCGAAGAGGCCAAGGCCGCGCTGGAGACGAAGATCGCCGAGGAGAAGGCAGTCGAGGAAGCGAAAGCCGAAGAGGCCAGGGTCGCCGAGGAAGCGGCCGCCGCAGAGGCCAGGGCTGCCGAAGAGGCCGCGCAGCTGGCGCTGGCCGGTGACGGTCAGGAAGGCGAGGACGGCGAAGAGTACGAAGAAGGCGACGAGGACGACGAGCTCGCCGAGGACGAAATGGCCCTCGAGGAGGGCGAGAGCCTGGAAGAGCTGCGCGCCCGGATGCAGGCCATGAAGCCGAAGAAGCCGGCCTTCACCGCCGACATGCTGGACACCGCCAACAGCTATGATGACAAGGTCGCGCTGATCCGCATGCTGGTCGCGCAGGAGTCGGGCCGTGTGGCGCTGGTCCTGAAGAACATGGTCCGCAATTAAAGTCGGCTGAAGAACTTAACTGATTGGAAATCAAGATGGCCGAAGAGCAGAAGGCAGTGCAACAGACCGCTGAACAGGCGCCCGAAGACCTCGAGGCGATGAAGAAAAAGTTCAAGCCGAAGAAAAAGAAGATGGCGATCCCGACCGAGATGCTGTCGGACGCGAAAAGCTATGACGACAAGCTGATGCTGGTGAAATTCCTTACCGAGAAAGAGAAGGCCCGCGTGGTCCTGATGGTAAAGAACATGCTCAAGGGCGCCGGCGACGCGAAAAAGAAGTAAGAACCGAATTCGAACAAGGCAGCAACCGAGGTAAACCATGGCAGATAACGCAACCCAGACCCCACCGCCGATGTCGGACGAGCTCAAGCGCGAGCTGTCCGAGATCACCAACGTGCAGCGCGCCGCCGTGCTGATGCTGCTGCTGGGCGAAGACCTGGCGTCGAACATCATCAGCTACCTGGACCCGAAAGAGGTGCAGGAGCTCGGCGCAGCCATGGTATCGGTGGCCGACATGTCGCAGGAGGCGGTGAACTGGGTGCTCGACGAATTCGTCGACATGCTGAAAAAGCAGACCAGCCTGTCGCTCGGCACCACTGAATACGTCGAGACCGTGCTCAAGCGCGCGCTCGGACCGGACAAGGCGGCGTCGGTGCTGTCGCGCATCATGCCCAACCGCGCCAGCCGCGGGCTCGAGATCCTGCAATGGATGGACGCGCGCGCGATCGCCGAGATGATCCGCGGCGAGCATCCGCAGGTGACCGCGATCATCCTGTCGGTGCTCGAATCCGAAGTCGCCGCCGACGTGCTGGCCTTCCTGCCGGAAGAGGCGCGCGCGGAAGTCGTGCAGCGCGTGGCCAGCCTCGATACGGTGCAGCCTTCGGCGATGGAAGAGCTCGAGGCGATCATGAAGAAGCAGTTCTCGAGCAATGCGTCGGCGTCGTCGTCGAGCTTCGGCGGCGTGAAGGCCGCGGCGAAGATCATGAACTTCACCAAGGTCGAGCTTGAATCGTCGATCCTGCAGGGCGTCGGCCAGATCGACGAAGAGCTCGCGCTGCGGATCCAGGACAACATGTTCAGCTTCGAGAACCTGGCGGCGGTGGACAACCGCGGCATCCAGGCGCTGATGCGCGCGGTCGAGCCGGACCTGCTGATGATTGGCTTGAAGGGCGCGACCGAAGAGGTGAAGACCAAGTTCCTCGACAACATGTCCAGCCGCGCGCGCGGCATGTTCCTCGACGACATGGAAGCCAAGGGCCCGCTGCGCATGACCGAAGTGGAAGACGCGCAGAAGAAGATCATGCGCCAGGCGCGCAAGCTGTCCGAGAAGGGCGAGCTGATCCTGGCGTCGGGCGGAGCGGACTTTGTCTGACCTGCCGTCAGCGCGCAAGCGCAATGCATGGATGCCGAACCGGATGTTCGATCCGGTCTCGAATCCGTTCGCGATCCAGAACCTGCTGGATCGCGAGGAGCCGCCTTTCATCGCCGCGCGCGACGAGCGGCCCGGGACGGATTTCGGCATCGACCCGCTGACCGGCGCACGCATCATCAAGGCCTTCGAGGTCGATCGCGGTCTGCAGCTTCCCGACGACGATTTTGCGGTCGATGCGTCGATGGCCGGCGAATTTGCTGCGCAAGATGCGATGACTGAAGCCGGTTTCGAAGCCGAGCCCGAGGTCGATATCTACGCCGCCTTCACCGCCGGCCTCGACGATGAGTCCGAGGCCAGCGCCGGGACGCTCAGTGCGACCGAAGAAACCGCCGAGCTCGCTGTCTCCGTGGCGACCGATGAGTCGCCGGACGTCGACGCAGCGATCGACACCGGGATCGAAGCGGCAACCGAGACCGTCGAAGCCGCCACAGCCTCCGAAGATGATGTGGCAGACGGAATCGAAGCCGAAGCCGAAACGCCGGTCGCCGCAGCGGCAGAGCCTGAATCGCTCGGTGAATCCGAGCCGCTCGCGCCTGCGCAGCCGGACCTCAGCAGCGAAGCCGTGATGCAGTTGGTCGAGGCCGAGCGCGCAGATGCATTTGCGCAAGGACTGGAAGCCGGTCGCGCGGAAGGTCGCGATGCCGAGCGACCGCTCGCGCACAGGGCGGGCTATGACGAAGGTTTTGCGGCCGGCGTCGAGCAGGCCAGGGCCGAATCGCAGTCTGAAGAACAAAGAAGGCAGCAACAAGAACACCAGGCAAAGCTTGAGCAGTTGCAGGCCGTGATCGATAGCCTGCAACAGCTCGCGTACAACCCGGACGCGATGTTCGAGCCGATGAAGAGGCTCGCGGTACACCTGGCCGAGCAGCTGGTGCGCGGCGAGCTGGCGCAGTCGCCGCAGGCGATCTCGCGGCTGGTCGACAATGCGCTGCGCGAACTGAACGCCTCCGGCGACAAGGCCGTGGTGGTTCACCTGAATCCCGAAGACCTCGAGGCTTATCGCCCGACGGTCGCGAACTTTGCCGACAGCCTGATACTGCGTCCGGATACGACGCTCGAGCGCGGCAGCGTGCGCGTGTCGCTCGACGGCAGCGTGGTCGAGGACCTGATGCAGCGCCGCGTCGACGGCCTGAAGAAATCGATCGCACAGGCGCCTGCCTCGGGCTGGCGCGCCGGCGGCGGCGGCTCGCTCGTCTCGCGCGTGCAGCAGGGCCAGCCGGTCGACGACGTGACTATCGTCGACAAGGGCGACAAGGCCCCGATCGAGGCCGCCGCGCCGGCGGACGGCCATGCTTGATTACGAGCACGTCGTCGACCATCTGGTCGCGCACACGCGCGTGCCGCCCGCCTGCCATACCGGCACGCTGGTGCGGCTGGTCGGCATGACGCTGGAGGCGCGCGGCATCATGGCGCCGCTGGGCGCGCTGTGCGAGGTCGAGGCGAGCAATGGCAGCCACAAGGTGCAGGCCGAGGTGGTCGGCTTCAATGACCAGACCCTGTTCCTGATGCCTTTCACCGAAGCGGTGGGCATCGGCCCCGGTGCGACGGTGCGCGTGGTGACCAATTCTTCCGAGGCCAGCCTCGGACCCGAACTGCTCGGGCGCGTGATCGACGCGTTCGGTGAGCCGCTCGACGGCGGACCGAAACCCGACTGCAAGGACAGGCTCGCGCTGCTTGGCCTGCCGCTGAACCCGATGGAGCGCGGCCCGATCAACCAGGTGCTCGACGTCGGCGTGAAGGCGATCAATGGCCTCTTGACGATGGGACGCGGCCAGCGCATCGGCCTCGTCGCCGGTTCCGGCGTCGGCAAGAGCTCGCTGCTGGGCATGATCACCCGTAACACCGAAGCGGACGTGGTCGTGATCGGCCTGATCGGCGAACGCGGACGCGAGGTGCAAGCCTTCATCAATGAAGTGCTCGGCCCTGAAGGCCGCGCGAAATCCGTCGTGATCGCGGCGCCGGCCAACGTGTCGCCGGTGATGCGGCTGAAGGCCACGCACCTGACGCACGTGATCGCCGAATACTTCCGCGACCAGGGCAAGAACGTATTGATGCTGATGGACAGCCTGACACGCGTCGCGCATGCGCAGCGCGAGATCGGACTTGCGATCGGCGAGCCGCCGACGGCCAAGGGTTATCCGCCATCGGTGTTCGCGCTGTTGCCGAACCTGATCGAGCGCACCGGCGTCGGCCGCCATGGCTATGGCGCGATCACCGCAATCTATACGGTGCTGGCCGAAGGCGACGATGCGCAGGATCCCATCGTCGACATCGCGCGTGCGTCGCTTGACGGACAGGTGATGTTGGCGCGCAAGCTGGCCGACGCTGCGCATTACCCGGCGATTGATCTCAACGGCTCGATCTCGCGCGTCATGCAGAACCTCGTGAAGCCGGACGACCTCAAGCTGTCTAACCGCGTGCGCAGGCTGTGGTCGCTGTACCAGCAGAACCAGGACCTGATCTCGGTCGGCGCGTATGAAGCCGGTTCGAATCCCGAGATCGACCAGGCGATCGCGATGCGCCAGCAGCTGGAATCCTTCCTGCAGCAGGACATGCATGCGGCCGTGAATTACAAGGCCACGTGGCAGGGCATACGGCAACTGGCCGGTGCCTGAGCGATGGGTGAGCAGCGATGAAGCAGACCACCTGGACCGTGCTGGCCGACAAGGCGAAAAGCACAGTGCGCGACGCGCAGCAGCAGCTCAACGAGGCACGCCATCGCGTCGACAAGCTCGAGGGCAGCCTCGCTCACCTTGACGGCCTGCGCGACGACTACATCGCACGCTACATCGAGGCGCAGAAAGTCGCTCACTCGATTTCCGACACCATCACCTACCGTAGATTCCTCGAGCACCTGCGCGGCCTGCGCCGCAAGGTCGAATCGCAGCTGCAGGACGCGAACCTGCAGGTGGCCGAAGCGAAGGCTGCGCATGCGAAAGCGCTGCGCGAGCAGGCGAAGATGGAGGCGATGGTCGAGCGCGACCTTCGCAACCGCGCGCTGGCGGCGGCCAAGCTCGAGCAGCGGGCACTGGACGAGGCTGGGTTGAGGCTGTTCAACCTGCGCTGAATGGTCGTCCGGAAGAATTTTCGAGCCTGAGCCTTTCGGCGCAGTCTGGTCACTCTGACCGGGCGATCACCCCCCCTCCTTCGCTTTGCCTGTTCATGCGCCTGCGCAACGATACCCACGCTGCCTCATGACGCACCATCGGTACATCAGCGTCGAAACCATGAATGGCCTCCTTTACACAAAAGGCTGAAGGGCAGTTTCCGTGGCCCATTGACTAAAGGGCTTCTGTCTTCGGACTGGAGAAAAACATGGTTATGATGATAAATAAACAGATGGTCGTTCTGGGTCAGATTGACCCCAATGCGCCAGTTGCAGGCGACTTGGTCAGCAAAGAGATACAAATAGGGGAAACGAGCTGTACAAAAATTTTTGAGAGAAGTCCGCACTTGAACTTCTTCCGGCCTATTCTCCGAAAAATCGACGAGTTGCGCGGTTACCGGAACATCACGGCAGAGATCGAAGGAAAATTAAAGAAGAAGGGAGTGTCTCCCGACACTACCTTGTCTGCCATCAAGCAAGATCTGAGAATGATCAAATACGACCCCAAAATGAATCAGGCGGGGGTGATAGAGATAAAGCTGAAAGAGGATGCGCATTCGGCAAAAAATTTCAGGCAAATCTTTTCGAATAAGGATGTGCTCGAAACTTTGGTTTTCAAGAACCATGATTCCATGGCTCCCGGAGCCTTGAAGGATCTGGTGAAAAAGCTTGCGGATGGTGATTGCTTTGGGAGAATCGAGTCGGACGTGAGATTCGTTGAATCGATCAGAAGCCTGCCGCTCAATCGGCAATACACCAGATCTCAAGCCAAGGCCGTGAAACAGGCCGTAATCGACATCAAGGAAAAACTGAATTCTTCAGGTGCGTGGACCTCGCCTGAAAAAGAAAAAATCGAGCGGATCTTTAACGAGATACAACACAGGATCAGTGACAACCTGGTCGGGAAAGATGTCGATCAAGTTGTGAGCGAGGCGGCGGATATCTTTTTTCCAGGCAAAGTTCAGCATTTTCTGGTTGACTTGAATTCATTCCAAAGGTTTCTCGTTGATGTACGGTGGAAGAATTCTCCTAACTTTAATAACTTGTATAACGTACTGAAAAAGCTGCCGGGCGAATGGAAAAATTTTTCCGTGGAAGCGAGACAGGAAATGAGGCCGTCTATTCTCCGTTTGGCTGATTATTTTTTGGAAAACGAAAAAGTCCGGAGCGCCTGCGAAGATTTGACGGGACTGAATGAGGACTTGATGCGCAATCTGCGAGACCAGATCCGGGGCGACAAGGAAATATGATCAGCCTTTGGCTACCCCGTACCGCTGCAGGCGACATCGCTGCGCATGAGGCCGCCTGCAACTGCGCCAGACACCAGCGCCCGACACCAGCGCATACCTGAGTCCTCCCAACTGGCCGTCTTGCAGCGAACCCCGATGGGTCACTGCCGCGTTATCGGGGATGGCCTCCAGCGCGGAAGCGGATAGACAGCGGCGACGATCAAAAGCTCGCCGCATTCACCCACTGGTGAACAAAGATGCTGGCAGCGTAGCCTGCCGCAATCGCAGGTGTCCATCGCAAGTGGCTGAAGAAGGTATAACTGCCTCGCGCCTGCCCCATCAGCGCCACGCCTGCCGCCGAGCCTATCGACAGCAGCGAGCCGCCGACGCCGGCCGTCAGCGTCACCAGCATCCACTGCCCGACCGACATGTCGGGCGACATCGTGAGCACTGCGAACATCACCGGGATGTTGTCTACGATCGCCGAGATCACGCCGACGGCGACGTTGGCCGAGGTCGCGCCCCAATCCGCATACAGCAGCTGCGACAGCTGCGCGAGATAGCCCAGGTAGCCGAGGCCACCGACACACATCACAACGCCATAGAAGAAGAACAGCGTGTCCCATTCCGCGCGTGCGATAGTCTTGAACACGTCAAAGGGGACATTGCTGCCAAGGTCTTCGGCATCCTCGCCGCCCGGCAGCTTGCGCTCGCCGCTTATTTTCAGCCAGTACGCATGAAATTTCAGGAAAGCGAGTCCGGTCAGCATGCCCAGCACCGGCGGCATATGCAGGAAGTGGTGGAAAGCGACGGCGGTGGCAATGGTGAGCAGGAAAAGCGCGACGATCATCAGCCCGCCGCGTCGCACCTTCACTTCGTCGGCCACGGCTTCCGGATGGCCGGCAGGCACGGCAAAGTGCATGCACGCTGCCGGCACCAGCCAGTTGACCAGCGACGGAACGAACAGCATGAAGAAGGTCCAGAAATCGACGGCGCCGTTGCTTGCCTGCACATTCTTCTGCCATACCATCAGCGTCGTGATGTCGCCGAACGGGCTGAACGCGCCGCCTGCGTTGGCGGCCACCACGAGGTTGATGCACCCGAGAGCGATGAACTTCGGCTGGCCCCGGCCGACGGCCATCACGACGGCGGCCATCAGCAACGCGGTGGTCAGGTTGTCGGCGATAGCTGAGATGAAGAAGGCGAGCGCTCCCGTCACCCAGAACAGTGCGCGCAGGTTCTGGCGCTTTGCCACCAGCCACGAGCGCAAGGCCTCGAATACCATGCGTTCTTCCATCGCATTGATATAGGTCATCGCGACGATCAGGAACAGCATCAGCTCCGCGTATTCGAGCAGGTTCGTGCGCAGCGCGGTTTCCGCCTGATGGCTCAAGCCTTGCTGCGATGCGACCCAGCCGATCAGGCCCCAGATGACGCCTGCCGCCAGCATCACGGGCTTGGACTTGCGCAGGTGCGTGAATTCCTCGCTGATGACCAGCAGGTAAGCGAGCGCGAAAATTGTCAGCGCGGCCGGACCGACCCATTGCGCTGCCAATGATTGGCCGGCCATCTCGGAAGCATTGGTGGTCATGGCCAGCAGCGGGGCAGCGGGCAGGCAGAGCAGGAATGTCAGCAGTGGTCGCATCGTCGTGGGCAGGGAGGTCTTGTTGAGCGCGCATCATATCAAGGCGTCGCTGCCTGTCCTGTTGCGTTTCTGCGATCGGGCGTGCCGGATTCCGGTGAGGCGGTCAGCGTGACCGGCAAGGGTGGGACTGCGCCTGGAAAAGGCACCGGGGCCACATCGCGCAGCGCCGGTGCCGGCGGGTCATATCGAATCGAGGATTTTTTCGATTTCAGAGGCCGAGCAACTTCTTCGCCTCGCCCAGCGCCTTCATGGACTCGGCATGCTTGCCTTCCTTATGGAATTTCTCGCCATCGGCCCGCAGTGCCTTCACCTTGTCGAGCTCGGAACCGGATAGCGTCGTGGTCTTCAGTGCGGCGTCGATCGCCTTCATCTCGTTCGGGCAGTTGTGCGCCATCGCGACGGAAGCGATGGAAAAAAGCAGGACGGCTAGCAGCTTCTTCATGGTTTCCTCCTTGGTTGGGCTGGTGCCACGAAAACATAGCAGCTTTCTGCGCGGTTTGCTCTGCCGGCAGTCCACGAAGTCGGCATGGAATCCGGAAGAAAGCATCGAAGACTTCGTTTCATCGATCAAACGCCAGCGACCGCCAGCCTGACGGGGGCAGGATCAGTCTTCCAGCAAGCTCCGCAGCATCCACGCATTCTTTTCATGGATCTGCATCCGCTGCGTCAACAGGTCGCAAGTCGGCTGGTCATTCGCACCGGCTGCCAGGTCGAACATCTGGCGTGCGGTGCGGGCCACGGTTTCCTGGCCTTCGATCAGTTCGATGATCATCTCGCGTGCCTTCGGCAGCCCGGGGCTGGGCTTGATCGAAGTCAGCTTCGCGAATTCCTCATAGGTCCCCGGCGCGGGCGCGCCCATCGCGCGGATTCTCT
>JACCDH010925969.1_pt1 | contig 11286 bp, 15 predicted proteins | sample 7442481 | NCBI WGS metagenome assembly JACCDH01 (sample SAMN15323433, study PRJNA562643) | freshwater metagenome | isolation source: river surface water | place: USA:Blue River Watershed | collected 2017-08-15 | reverse complement strand
CCGGGCAGATGAAGCCCAACGACAAGTTAGCTGTGTTCAGCAAGGCTGTGACACAGGGTGCTGAAGTGTTTCTAATCAAATCACTCCAGGACTCAAAGAATTGGTTTAAGGTGGTTGAACGTGTCGGGTTAGATAACCTCGTAAAGGAAAGACAATTGATTCGCAACCAACGAGAAGTTTATGAGGGCAAAGATGCTAGGCCCCTTAAGCCAATGACTGTAGCTGGAGTTATGATCGAAGGTGGTATCATCGGTTATGACTCCAACATTCGCTCCGGCGGTAATGGAGCGAGATTCTTAGGTATCGGCGGAAGTCAACAATACAGAGTAGATGAGATTGTAATATCTATGCGACTGGTTAGTGTTAACAGTGGCGAAGTATTGATAACCAATGCTGTATCTAAGACGATCTATAGCACTCAGCATAACGTAGGGGTTCTTCGTTTCGTTGACGCTGGCACAAAAGCTCTTGAGCTAGAAAACGGTGCGGCACTTAACGAACCAACTACCTACGCTGTTCGAGTAGCTATAGAACAGGCAGTGTATGATATGATCATCGAGGGAGAAAAGAAAGGTCTTTGGAGATTTAAAAAGCCAAAACCTGTAGTAGAAAAAGCAGTAGCTCCTACAGTCATAGAACAACCCAAGCCTGAAACAAAGGAGGAAAAGAAAGATGAGTTGGTTCAACCACAAACCCAGCAGACACCCAAAGAAGAGCCAGCAGCATCAGAGCCAGCAAAGTCCGCAGGTTCCGGAGAACAGCGAGTCTCAATTGCCTCTGATGGAATCTCGAAGGCTGATGCACCTGTATCTACAAAACAAGAACAAAAAGGAACAATAGTAGATTACGTAAACATTAGACGAGAGAAATTTAAAGCCAGCGACCCGTTGGCTAAACTGTCACCTGGAATCGAGGTAACAGTTATCGAGCAAGAACGTTGGTTTGTTCGTGTTCGTTTTAAGAAAGTAGAGGGATGGATACCAAGTCAGTTTATTAAGGTGCATAAGAATAACAATATAGCACCAAGGAGCGATCAAAATGATCAGAAGTAAGACAGGCCGTGGCAGTGCGCCGAGAAAATTACTTGCAATTCTAGTGGCATCTGGAATGATGTCATCGGGCGTCTACGCCAATGACGTATATATGGAACAAATTGGCGATAACTCAACTGTTTCTATAACACAGACCGGAGCAGGAAACTTAGTTAACGGTAATGTGGGCGGAACAGGTAACACAGATGATGCAGCACTAATTAAAGGTGATCTTAACAACGTCACTATCAGTCAAATCGGTGCTGGCAATACTCTGAGCATGATTATTAACAACGAAAGTAACGGAACTGGAGCCACAGTAGTTGTTTCAGCAGACGGTAGTAATAACACACAGACCATCGGTTGCGGCACAGCGTTAAGCTCTGCTTGTAATGCAAGTATTATTAGATCAGAAATAACAGGTAATAACAATAACACTGTTCAAACCTTGAGCGGAGGAGTAGTTCAAAGTAAGATTGCTGTTAACGGAAACTATAACAATGTAACTCACACAGCATCTGGTGTAGGTCAACATTCAGGAGAAATCACAGTTTCAGGAAGCGGAACCAGCAGTGTTGCCAATGCAGTAACACTCACACAGAGCGGAGCATTGACTAAGAATGCAGTTATTACCAGCAACGGTTCTAATAATAACGTTATCGTTACTCAGTCCGATTAATGCCTGGTCAGGCGTTGGACGAGTAACAGAACAAACAGGACCAACTGAAATATTAAGAAATAAGAAGAGCATATCTTCTCAGGTCAACACGACTGTAGAAATGAATGACGCTGTCAGCACTGCAAGAGCAAAAGCACAGTTAACCTTCGAGGATAAAACAACGGTTAAATTGACAGAACATTCTAAAATTATCATAGACGACTTTGTCTATGATCCAAAGAAAGGTGCAGGCAAACTAGGCATGAAGATGGCGCTGGGAACAGCTCGTTATGCTAGTGGGCAGATTGCTAAAAACAATCCCCAGCAGGTAGCGATTAAAACACCAACTGCTAGTATTGCTGTTCGAGGCACAGACTTTTCGATGACCGTAGATGAACTAGGACGTAGCCTTGTGATGTTGTTGCCCAGTTGTGATGACAAAGGCTGTATTACAGGAGCTATCGAAGTTAGCAATTTGGCAGGAGTTGTAATATTAGATGTGCCTTACCAAGCTACATTAGTAAACAGTGCTTATACACCTCCTAGTGAACCGGTGGTAGTTAAATTAGATCAAGCAAATATCAACAATATGTTGATCATTAGTAAACCAAAAGAAATTCCAGATGATACACATGCAGGCACAGTAAAGAAAGAAAAAAGTCTATTAGATTTTAACGAATTAGATGTTGACTTATTGAAATATACTAAATTAGATGAAAATGCTCTTGATAAAAAATCTGCATTAGATCGAAATGACCTCAATGTAGATTTATTAGAATTTTCCGCATTGAATGAATTAGATAGACAAAATGCATCACTATTAAACAACGAATTAGACAATCCTATACTTCCGGGATATTCGGCAAACAAGTCTTTAGGATTGTTATACTACTTTAATGATGACCAAACAAAAGTCACACTATACAAAGCAGGCAGTCATAATGCCACCGTTACCTTTGATACCACAAAAAACGTCACCTTTACATTAAATCAAAGTGGGCAAACTATCATACAAAATGTCAACAAAGGTGCTACGTCAACAGTGACTATAAATCAGCAATAACACGTATTTTAATCTAGAACAAATCCTTATTAAATAATTTTACTAACCGGGAGCGAAATCGGTATGAAAAAAACTATAATAGCCACTATTGTGGCCGCAATGGTATCGGCGTCGGCATTTGCACAGACAGCCTCAGTAACAGGCACTGGAATGGGTCTGTTACAAAACGACTGGGTAAAAGCAGGCGTTAACACAAATACAGGAACACTAGGATCAGGCGGCGGAACTAGTCCTGGACTATTGTTCGATCCTACAGGCACAGGAACATTTAATGCGGCCTATGACTACCTAACACCAGGTTCTCCTTTTGATGGATTTTCTCTAAAGGTTGACGGCGTTAATAAAACTAATAACAACACCGGAACTATACAGATATCTAAGACAGGTGGTCTTACATTGAGCAACAGTGATACTACACTGACTTGGACAGGTGCTGCTACTTACGGCACAGGCAGCTGGAGTGTTTCTAATGCTTATACATTAGGTGTTGGCAAACCTTACATTGACATTACTTCTACCATCGTAGCAGGTGGTGCAGCAAGTAATGTTTATTTTGCCAAGTTCATTGATCCGGATAGCCAAGGTATGCCAGGCGATAGTTCTGCCACAGACAACGTTCTAGGCTATGGTGCTATTCCATCAACTAACGTAGCGTTCTCAGAAGCCACTGTATCACGTTATGCTCTAGGTTTATATTCTGCCTCTTCAAACGTAGCAGCAGGTATTAACGTATGGAATACACAAGCAGATAGCTATACCAATGCCAACGCATCATGCGGCACAGGTGTGTTATATTGCACCAATGACCACACTATCGGTTTAACATTTAGTTGGACAGGTGTTAACTCTGGTGACACATTAACTGCTAGTTATGCTTATATCTTTGGACCTAGTGCGTTCGCTGCTGCTAGTTCAGCTGTCACAGGAGGTGCAGGTGGTGGAACACCTGGAACTGCACCAGGCGGCGGAACATTAACAGACGTAGGTTCGGCAACATCGGCTGCTAGTTCACCCAGCACTCCTGCAGCACCAACTATAACAGGAACCACAACTGTTAACGGAACACCTACTTGGGCAGACACTACTGGAGATGCTGTAGTGATCTCTACTTCGTTAGTTGCAGGTAATAAACTAACAAGAAATTACAACAGTTTAACAACTACAGAAATTGGTCGTGTGACAACAACACCAAGATCTATTGTTACTACCTATAGCGATAGTTCAACTACAACAGCACCAACAACTTCATTAACAGCTTCTGAAACATACTATAACAATGTAGATGTTACACACGCCGATGTAGCTACTGGAAGCACACCGATCGGAGATGCTGTATGGGTATCTAACGGTATTGACAGCACAAGTCTAGTTAATACACAGGCTATTCCAACTTCTGTAAACAACGGTAAGATGTTAACAGTTTCTACATCAGGTGTTATCACAGCCAACGAGTTGTATACAATCACAACTCCTACAAGATTTACCTATGATAGAACTACAACTACTGTAAATTCAAATGACTTTGCGCCAACAAGTAGTTACTCAGATACATCATCAACAACTGTAACTAATTCAACTGTTACAGGAGACTATGATATAGTAACTAACGATACTATTGGACGAACAGCTAACTATGCAGTTTCAGTAGGATTGAGATCAGATCAAGTGGCTACTGCAAATCAACTACAGGCTATGATGAATAGAAACCTAGAGTTTGGTAAGACTATTACTTACAAATACTTTGATCACAGCAGAGACGGTTATCGTGGTAATTCCACAGTGTTTGGTGTAGGTCATAACAAAGACATTGAAAGTGATCTAAACCTAGGCTTTGGCGTTAACAAGATCACATCACGCTTATCTGGTAATGCAAGTTCTGTGACTGCTGACACTGTGCAGTTAGGTGCTACATTGACTAAGAAAGATTTTAAAGGCTTTGACATCAGTGGAACATTACAACACAGCATGAGTGACTACAACGTATCAGCAACACCTAGTGTAAACATCGAAACTTCTGGAGACACTAGACTATTGGCTACACAGGCATTTAACAACAGTTTACCTAACGTTACTGGCAAGACCAGAGGTCAAGACACCAGCGTGAGCGTAAGAGCAGTTGGTCCAGCATTAGATCCTAAAGGCATAGTTCGTCCAGTGATTGGTGGAACATACGGACAAAGGTCAGCCGGCGGCTATATGGCCAACATCGACGTATTGCCAGGTGTTACTGTGTCTAACAGAGTTAACAATCTTAACCAAGATTACGGTTATGCTACTGTTGGTGCTGTGGCCAAGTATGGTGTAGCGAATGCTACAGTTCTACGTCACACAGATGGTGTAAATCAATATGGTGTAGGGTTATCTAAAGAATCAGAAAATCTAACATTCAATGTCCGTGCAGATCGTTTAGAAACTAGCCAGGGCGGATCTAATGTTTACACCGCAAACATGATTTACAAGTTTTAAGTAAATACTGTTTTAGAAAGGAGCCACTATGAAATATAAAGTAGTAGTGGCGTTCCTATTAAGCCTAACCAGCTCTATAGCCAACGCCCAATCGTTTCAAGCAGATAAACCTGTGATCTGCGACGATACACAAAAGATTATAAAATCTTTAACAGAAACTTTTAAAGAAGTTCCTATCTGGACTGCTAAAGATGGTTCCACTAGTAGCCGATACAGTCTCTTCGTGAACGAAAAAACCGGAGCATGGACTATGCTTCAAATGACTCCAGAGGTATCATGTATCCTCGGAGTCGGGGAAGAATCCAAAATCATAGGCACATCCGTTTAAATAATGCCCGCCGAAGCGGGCATTTTTTTAGGTAAATATTGGATGTTAAAAAAAATCCTTACTAGCCCGTGGACAGCGGTCATAACATTGGCACTTATTGTAAGTATAAGAATCGCCGATCCTGTCTTTATAGAAAGCGTAAGACTACGCTATTTCGATACACTGATCACTAACAAAGCACCTACGGAAAATAATATCGTAACGGTCAACATAGATGAATCAGCACTAGACAAATATGGTCAATGGCCTTTTAACAGAGAAGTATATGCTCGATTAATTGAAGATCTTTATAAACGCAAGGCGGGACTTGTTGTTTTTAACGTGCTGATGCCAGAGAAAGATCGACAGGGCAGCGACGGTGCATTGGCCGCAACTCTAAACGAGTTTCCTGTTATCGTTCCAAATATTCCCAGCGATCGTGATAAAAATAAACCTCGACAGCCTAGCACAGCAACTATAGGTGCAGAACATTCAGAAATGATCGTTACCTATCCAGGACTGATTGCAAACATCAAAGAAGTTGAACAACGTGCCGCAGGATCTGGTGTGGTAAACACTATGCCCGAAGTCGACGGTGTTGTTCGACGCATGCCTTTGGTCATAGCTGTGGACGGTGTTGTATATCCTAGTTTAGCCATGGAAGCTCTGCGTATGGCCGCAGGGGATAGCACTACGCAGATAAAACTATTCGAAGGCGGTGTAGAAAAGATGCGCATACCTGCCTTTGGTCCGATCACCACAGATCAGTTAGGTCGTGTTTGGATTGATTGGAGCCAACAGAATAAATCTGTTTCAATGACAGATCTTCCCAAAGACTTTGGAGGTGCAGTGGTTATTGTGGGTGTTGCCGCAGCCGGTTTGGGTAATCCTGTGCCTACAGCAGTGGGTTCAGTTTGGCCGCAGGATGTTCAGGCTGCTGTGCTGGGCACAATGTTTAATGGTGTGGTGATCGAACGCCCAGACTATGCCGACGGGGTTGAAATCTTAACATTGGCTCTAGCGGGCATTATATTAATATTCTTAACGAGGTATGTGTATGTTGGGTTGGCAACGACAGTTATTATTATCAGTGGCAGTGCTGTTGGCAGCTGGTATATGTTCACTAATTATCTATGGCTATTTGACGCTACTGCCCCTGGAGTTGGCCTACTTGTGGTCGCTCTGCATGCCTACGGTGTCAAGTTTGTGAGTGAGTTCTTACAGAAGCAGGCCATAAAGAAACAGTTTGCAGGTTACTGTTCAAAAGAAGTAGTGGAGATGTTACAGAAAGATCCAGACTTAATTAAGCGTGGTGTGCGTAAAGACGTATCTGTTATGTTTAGTGACCTGCGTGGTTTCACTCCTATCGGCGAACACTACGGTGACGACGTTGCCGGCTTAGGCAAATACATGAACGGCTATATGGATGCTATCAGTCGTCCGATTATGGACAACAAGGGTATGGTTATCAAGTATGTAGGTGACGCAAGTATGCACATTCATGGTGCTCCTATTGAAGATCCTAATCACGCTCGCACTATTGTCGCTGTTGGCTTACAGATGTTAGATGCTGTAGATGCTTATACAAAAGAAATGGAAGCACAAGGCTTACCGCCAGCTGCAATGGGTTGGGGTTGTAACACAGGTATTGGCTTTATTGGCGAGATGGGTTCAACCGATAGACACAGTTATGACATCTTAGGCGACATGGTTTCAACAGCCGCACGTTTAGAAGCACGTTGTAAAGCGTATGGTGTGCTGTGTATCATTGGTGCCGAAACATATAATAGAACCAAAGACGACTTCTTCTACTTGTGCATTGACAATTTACAGCCTAAAGGTAAATCAGTAGCAGACTTAATCTATACAGCCCTACGCCCAAATGGAGAAGATTGGAGCAAAGACTTAGAGAAGTATAATGCGATGCAATCTCTTTACAAGACCAAGAAGTTCGACGAAGCTGCGGCAATGTGTAAGACTATGAAAGGCACGTTTGGCGGACAGATGGACAAATATTATAAAATTTGGATTGAACGTTGTGAATTCATGAAACAGCAAAACCTACCGGAGAATTGGAATGGTGAATTTGTGGCACACGAAAAATAATATATACACACCCTTAGATTGGTGGATTGACTACACAGTATGGTTGATGTTACAATACAAATTTATGACACCGGCCAAAATGATAGCCTATAATGATGACATGGAAAATTATCTAAAAACGTTTAGTTTAAATGGCGTTAAAAGTTTTAGCATCTGCCGATGAAAACTCTGCTATTTGTATTGTCTCTGTGTTTTTCTTTAACTGCTCAGGGTCATAATATAACCGCAACTTCCTGGCTAGTAGCGAACGGTCAAGGAGAAATTATTCAGAGTGAAAACATCTATCAAACTCGCAGTATAGCCAGCATCACTAAATTAATGACTGTAATGATCGTGTTAGATGCACATCAAGATATTGACCAATATATTAAACCTTATACACGTCAAGAACTCATACAACTATCAATTGTTCATTCAGATAATCGAGCTTCAGAGACGCTGTGCCAAAACTATCCAGGTGGTAGATCGGACTGTATTAAAGCTATGAATGCCAAAGCCAGAAGTCTTGGAATGATTAATACACAGTTCACTGACCCTACAGGACTAGGTGTTATGAATTCTAGCACTGCCTATGATCTTATAAAACTAGTAAGAGCAGCAGAACTTTATCCAGAAATCGTTTCGGCTAGTAAGATGAGTGAAGTGAAGATCAAAATTAAAAAGAAATGGTTAGTGTTTAAAAACACTAACCCTATCATAGGAAAACGTCACGATTTTATCGTTAGTAAAACTGGTTGGATTAGAGCTAGTGGAGGGTGTATAGTTATGATGCTGGATACAGACGTAGGTCGAAGGATCGTAGTAGTTTTGGGTTCAAAGAATACACATACACGCATTCCCGAAGCCGAGTTTATCGCTACAAATTTTTAACTTTCACCGCTGGCCGCAGTTTTTTTATCGTCTAACTTAGAAGCATCCTCAAATTTTTGATTAGCTTCTTTCTCAACTTTCATCTGTTCCATGACACGATCGCTTTCGATAATCTTGCCACGAAGATGTAGAACTGTGTTGACCTTTTGATTTAGTCGAATCAAATCGTTATCTAACATACGGATACGATCGATCAAGGCTACAAGAACTGTGTTAGCTTCAGAGACCACAGGTTTAACTTCGGTAGTAGCCCAGGTCCATACATATTTGATAATATATCCCATACCTACTGCACACACGATAGGGAAACCATATTTGTTAATTAACTCTACTACGTCCATTTATTTCTCCTCGTCCCAGAATCCCCAGGGATTATACATTCTTTTTTCTTGTTTCTTTGGCTCATAGAAATACCATATTGCCACAGAAACTAACACTAAACATTCTAGCAAATAAAAAACTATAAATGCCTCAAACAGCATTATCCTATTAAAGGTCTAAAAGTCTGAACCACAGGCTTCCAGGCTGCTTCATAGCCTACAATGAATCCTATGATAAATCCCACGACCGCTCCTATCGCTAAAGATTTATACAGATCTCTGTCATGCCATATAGGCTGACGTTTTAAATATTCTTTGGTGTGTTCGGGTAAATTGTCATACCATTCATTAAGTTTGCTCACGTTCTGTGGCTCCTTTAACTATAAATTTTTCAAGCTCACATACTTTAATCAACATCTGGCGACCATTTACATTTATCAATTTAAAATAGTCACCGCCTTTCCACCCCAGTTTATCGGAGTTGAATTCCTCATCTAGGATGATACCGTTAGGGCTACAATCCCAGGTATAATCTACATATAACATTCTTAGTCTCTTCTCGCATCGTTCTTGCCGTCGGCACGAGCGATACGATCAACATCGGGTTTTAGTCCAAGAGCATTTGAAACGATGGTGTCAATACGAACTACATCGTGGTTCATAGTTTTAACACGGTTATCTAATGCGATGATGATGCCCTGCATACCTTTTATACTGCCCAAAACGCCCTGCAACAGTAGTTTAATTGTTAAGTATACAAAATATCCGCCTGCTAATGCTACAGCGATTGGAAAACCCAAATCGCCTATTAGTTTGAAAATATCGCTCATGATTCGCTCCTGTTATAGCTGTATTTAACTCATTGACTTAATAATTAAGTGATGCTATAATATGCGTATATTTTAAAGAAACTAAAAATGCGTATCCAACTCGTATCCGATCTGCACCTAGAGTTCGCAGATATCAACATCCAAAATCAGAACAATGCTGATGTATTGATCTTGAGCGGAGATATCATGGTCGCTTCAAAGGTTAATAAGCCCGAGAGCGAATACGGTATCCGTTTCCGAGATTTCCTGAAGCGTTGCTCATTTCAGTTCCCTCACGTGATCTATGTCGCTGGCAATCACGAGTTCTACAGTGACGGCAAGTTTTTTGCTGGACTTGATGAGCTTCGTGCTGCCTGTGCTGTTCATGAGAATGTTTATTTCTTAGAACGTGATATGAAAATTATCGACGATGTAGTATTTGTTGGAGGAACCTTATGGACGGACATGAACAAGTTTGATCCGTTGACACTACACGCCACACGTGACATGATGAACGACTATCGTGCCACTGTTAATGATCAAGCTGGTTATCGCAAACTCAAGCCTGCGGATACCTGCGAACGGCATAAACTAACTGTGGAGTATATCAAGCATATTGTTGGCGAGAACAAGAATAAGCGTTGTGTAGTAGTTGGTCATCACAGTCCTTCATTTCAAAGTGTCCACGAGCAATACAGAGGTGAATACCTAATGAACGGTGCTTATCACAGTGACCTCACAGATATCATGCTAGACAATCCGCAAATCAAATTGTGGACACACGGTCACACACATCATCCATTTGATTACATGGTTGGTGAGTGTCGTGTGGTCTGTAACCCTCGTGGCTATGATGGTTACGAAGACACTGGTTGGGATCCTAATAAGATTATAGAAGTATGAAAAAAATCTATTACGAAAAGGTGGGACGTAGATATGTCCCAGTTTCAGAATATGATAGCGAGTTCGTGGATTCTTTTCCTAAAGGTAACCATCTCGTTATGTGTTATCCTGGCGGCACTAGTCGTCGCTTTAGGATCGATCCGGCCTTGGCTCCAATGATAGCCGCAGGTAGATATGCTGAAGATGCTATCTGCCGCGCTATCGCTAAGGCCGCTGAACTGCGTCCTCCACGCACACCTATCACTGAAACGCAGAAGAAGGCATGGAATCAGTTGGCTGAAGCATTTGGCGATGAGCTCTGCACCCTGCAAGGGTTAAGCATACACGACTGTGCCGAAGCAGGAATCAAGGCCATGCAGTCTGAAGCCGACAAACTCATGCAACATGAGAGTGTTCGCCGGGCCTATGATCATTTTATGTTAATGTGTGAATTGGTAAAAGAAAATGAACATCACAACTCGTAGCAGTCAAATACGCACAATCAAACAAGATGATCCTCGTTTTCGTATTGTTGATAAATTCACAACCTGCGGTAGAGCAGGGTTTGAAATTTCAAAGCAGTGCCCGCGAGAATACGGATTGATTTTATCCGAATGTATCGATCGAGGTTGGATCAAACCTGTAGCCTATATGACTGAACGTGAAATGGTTTTTATGGGATTATCAAATGACTGAAGTCGAATCAACAACACTGAGTATATCAGAAGCTGCTCAAAATCAAATTAGTTGTTGGGCAGGCGGAACCGAAATGCT
>JACCDH010742765.1_pt1 | contig 11286 bp, 13 predicted proteins | sample 7442481 | NCBI WGS metagenome assembly JACCDH01 (sample SAMN15323433, study PRJNA562643) | freshwater metagenome | isolation source: river surface water | place: USA:Blue River Watershed | collected 2017-08-15 | reverse complement strand
GCTATTATACTGCTCAATAGGATGATATCTAAATCCATTATTTTTTTAGTTTAGAGTTGATGAAGTTTAATAAACCAAGAATAGTAGGTGGCCAAAGACCTATAAAAATTGCCTTCTCCTTATCCCCTACCACTAGGTAATTGTATTCACTCACACCGATTACTACGATAACGATCGCAACGATTAGCATCTCAGATGCTTTAAAATTTTTAAACATGATTCTTGATTTTTAAAATGTAATGCGTGTAATCTCGAAAAATTATGGACGGTATACTAGTAATAAAAAGAAAAGTGGCCAATATACTTTTGGCCACTTTCAAAAATTATCACCCTAAATAATTAGTTAGGCAATACCACTGAATCAATCACGTGTACCACGCCATTGCCAGCTACTAAATCAGCTACTACTACCGTAGATGTGCCGCCTTTCTCATCTTTCAAAATTACTTTACCATCCTTAAGTGAAGCTTGTAAAGTTCCACCGCTTACCGTTTTTAAGGATAAAGTTCCTTTAGCATCATTGATCGCTTTCACAACATCAGCTGCCACAAACTTACCTGCCACCACGTGGTAGGTTAATACTTTAGCAAGCGTAGCCTTGTTCTCAGCTTTCAATAAATAATCAACCGTTCCTGCAGGTAATTTTGCGAACGCTGCGTTAACAGGAGCAAATACAGTAAATGGACCCGCACTTTGAAGTGTGGTAACTAAATCTGCCGCTTTAACAGCTGCTACTAAGGTTGTATGATCTTTTGATCCTACTGCAATATCCACGATTGTCTTCTGAGCGCTAGCAGAAAAGGATAAAGATAAAGCTGCCACTAGGGACAAGGCTAATTTTTTGAACATCATATACTGATTGTTTAGATTGTGTTCATACATAACTTATTAATAATCAATAAGTTTTGAGAAAGATGAATTAAAATTTATTTGTGCCTGAACCAACAATCGGTTCGGTCGTTTTCGTAGGATTTGAAAACGGTGTTTACAGGAGATCCGTGGTGTAAATTAGTGTTAAAGCGCGTTCGAGCTAGGTAATTAAAGGCACCCATGTCACCCGTGTAAGCAGACTTATTCGTGTGATTATACTTTTCGTGCAAGGCACACAATTGCTGCAGAAAATCAAAAAATATCGGAAACGATCCGCCGAAGACACCACAGTTTAAAAGCGTCTCTGAAGCAAATTTTTCTTCATAAGCACTGTAATCTTGAATTTGCACGCGAAGGTGTTCTCCATGCGCCAGCATCCACTCATTATGTAAGGTCTTAGGCTCATCTCCACAGAAAAGTGCATCCGAATTAGTAGTATATAGTGGATGAATGAAAGGGTTTTGAGCCAAAGTCACATCCGATACATCCGTCACAAAAACACCCTGCACCTGCGTAATCTTTGCTAGATAATCGCGATACACGAAATAGCGGTAGACATTCGGATTGAACCGGGGATTATAGCTAATGCGTTCGAAGGAAATATACTCATTCTCGTAACGCGCACAGGTCTGGTCTGAAAAACTATTGTGAAAAATGATACCTTTCAGTTTCATTGCAGCCACTGATTCCGCCCATTCCCGCACGAGTTCATAGGAATCTTCTGCTAAGGTCATATTCCGATTTACATCATACACCCCCGTAATGTGGCACGCTAAAACAAGTTGTTGCATGTTTAATTCGCGTTCAGAAGGAGTTCTTGCTTCAATAAGGCACAGGTACTGTTCGGATTATTGCGGTAGTAGATGTAGGATCTTTGAAATACCTTCTTCGTTTTAAACTCAATCTCAGCGCGCTCAAAAAAGGCTGAATCGGCTGCAAAACCTCCTTTAAAGTCAATGCTTTTAAATACTTTTTGATGGCCAAATAAGGTCCCAAAAAGCACCGCATCATCTAAATGAATCGGTTTACTAAGGTCATTTTTATCCGGAACATAATAATCTTCCACCGTGTCCACCACGGTTTCAGCGGTTGAGCAAATCAAATCCACATTTTCGATCTCCTGTAAACAAGTGCTCAAATGATACGGTTTGTACTCGTCATCACTATCTAAAATGGTGATAAATTCCCCCACACTGTTCAATACTCCACGATTAATGGATTCCGCTTGCCCGCGGTTGCAGTGCCTGATGTAAACAATTTTCTCCTCATGCGCCTCTACATATTCTAGCAAGGCCTTACGGTCATTCTCCGTACTCCCATCGTCGATGATAATCAATTCGAAATCTTGAAAATCTTGATTTAAGACAGAATCAATAGCTCTTTTGGTTAATTGAAAGTCCGTGTTATAAACGGCCATCAACACTGAAATTTTAACATTATTAGGCATGACCTACTTATAAGTTGAGCCAAAATAGGCCTTAACGGAGGCAAATGTAGTCAATTAATAAGTAGCAAATGAGTAGGTTCAATTAAATATCAGTTGCATCACCTGACATTTCCTTCAGATAAAAACTTGGATTCACGCCTACATATTTTTTAAAGGCAGCATAGAATGTCGATCGATTTGCGAAACCACTTTGGTACATATACGTTTCTAATGTATACTGATCAAAGGAATCACGTTGTAATAGAAAATTGTGTATGCGAAGTCGATTAATATATTCTGCGAAAGAAATACCATAGTATTTTTTAATCAGCTTCGATAATTTAGTGGCCTGAATATCCATCGATTTAGCCATGGCAGCTAAGTCAAAATCGGACTCTAAATAAGCCTTGTCCTTTTTCAGCTGAATATCAAATTTTATTGCATCCTTATCCGACAGCATTTCTAACAGAAGCTCAGGTTTAATTTCATCGATAGAAGGTGTCCCCTTTTTTTTAGGCACAATGCAGCCATCCATATTTTCCTGTACATTAGGCGAGGTAATAAAATAGGTGAAAAGTGAAATCCCAATCACACATTTGATGAATTGAGACGGAGGATCGAAGGAATTATTGAAAAACAAATTGAGGTACTGGTAGAATTGAAGTAAAAAATAAATCGTAACGGCTCCACTCAATAAATTCAGCCAATTCATTGATTGTCTATTGATATAGGCATACTGTGCCCCCATTTTTTGTTTTGTTTTCCAAATTAAAAACAAGCAAATCAATCCATAAACGATACCAAAAACGATGGAAACTGGTTGCACAAATCCGGCTGGAATCCAGCCCATGGGAGTGGATATAAAGTACTTATTTTGGGCATAATATTGGTCTAAAATGGCAGTCTTTTCCGCCACAGATAAAAACAAATCAGGCGCAACTCCTATTGTTAGCAGAATCGGAAATAGAAAATGTACAAATAATTTACTCTTCGATCCCGGCAGCAGCATACTTCTCACATACCAATAAAGTACCACAGGTAAAAAAATCCGAATAATATTAGGAGTCCTGAGAATAAATAGCATTTGGTATATATGCTTTGAGGTTAAGGCATAAATGTAGAATTCCAAAAACACTAACGAAAAAATAATCCACCCCAATAAATATACCTGTGGTATTCGCGGAAAACGAACCACGATATAACAAATAAATAAAACCCCGATACCACTTGTCAAAAAGGACAGATAGGGAACGAAATCAAACATAGTTTTATGGTACACAGCAAAATTTTAGACAAAAAATAGAGAAAAATGGACAAAAACAAAAGTCCAAATTCAATTAAACACGTATCAAGGAAGTAATTTTCCATCCAAACCAAAACTAAAATTGTATGAAAAAATTACTAATTATTTCCTCTCTTTGTCTATTCTCCTTAAGTGTATTTGCTCAAGCAAACACCGCCAACTTCTTGTATTACAAAATTAAAACTGGACAGCGAGCTGCCTTTAATGAGGCACTTAAAACACATGTGGCAAAATACCGCAAGGCAGGTTCCCCATATGCCTGGGCGGTATTTAATTTAGTAGGAGGAATCCATCACAACGAAGTAATGGCACTTTCTAATATCGGTCTATCATGGGCACAACGAGACGAACTAAGCAACATGCCTACTAATACGGAAGCCGCGAATGACTTTTACTTGAAGGTCTCACCGTATATTGAATCCGTTACAGGAGGTGAAATCATTACCTTCCAACCAGATTACAGTAATTCAAATCCGGCGGAAAGATCTGCTAAAATTCGTACGAACATGTTAACACTGAAATATGCTCCAGCACAAGAATTTTGGGATGTCATCAAACGACTTCCTAAAGCTTGGGACAAAGCAGGTTACAAAATTGCTACTTACCAAACTTCAGGGGCAAGTCGTCTTGTCTTCTCTCGTCGTTTTCCTAATGGATGGAAAGAATTAGATGAACCATCTAAGTTAAAAGCAGCCTATGAAGAGATCTATGGAAAAGGTTCTTATGAGCGAGACATTGCTATCATGCGAAACTATATAGTAGAGAATGAAACAGTATTCATGACATTACAACCAGATTTATCTTCTAAGTAATTCAGATAAGTAATTCATAGAGCCAAAACGCAGAAGCCGTTTTGGCTCTTTTTGTTTACCGTTTAATAATTAAAGTTTTCCATCTCAATTTAAAGAATTAATAATTACTAAATTGGTGATGTAGTTATTCGACTAAATTACAGTGAAGCCTATGAACTATCTACTAATATTCATTTCAATTTTTGGATTCAATTTCAATACAAAAGCATCCGATACCTTACGCATCGCGGCAGTCGGTGATATCATGATGGGGTCAGGTTTCCCCACGAACTTACTCCCGGCTGATGACGCAAAAGGTAGCTTTAAGGCTGTTTTAGCTCCATTAAGAGGAGCTGACCTGACTTTTGGGAATCTAGAAGGAGTTTTATTAGATGAGGGCCAAAGTAAAAAATGCAAAGGCGGTCCTTCTTGTTATGCCTTTCGTATGCCTGAACGCTATGTAAATCATTTAGTAGATGCAGGATTTGATGCGGTCAGCACTGCAAATAATCACTCTGGAGATTTTGATGATAAAGGAAGAATGCAAACTGCCGCTACATTAAAAGAGGCCGGCGTACTTTTTGCGGGTTTTAAGACTCACCCATACACTTACTTCACAAAAGATGGCATCAAGTATGGAATTTGTGCTTTTGCTCCTAATAATGGAACTGTTTCTTTCCACGATTGGGTATTTGCTAGGAAACTCATCTCTGAATTAAAGAAGCAGGTGGACATCGTTGTCGTTTCATTCCATGGAGGTGGTGAAGGAGCAAAATACCAACATATTACTCGAGCTAATGAATTCTTTATTGGGGAAAATAGAGGAAATCCATACGCTTTTGCGCGCATGGCCATAGACGCTGGTGCAGATGTCGTTCTAGGAAGTGGCCCTCATGTAACTAGAGCAGTCGATTTATATAAAAATAGATTCATCGCTTATAGCTTGGGTAATTTTTGCACTTATGGGCAATTCAACTTGAATGGGCCTAATGGCGTTGCTCCTCTTTTGGAATTAAACATCAATAAAAAGGGTGAATTCATCTCTGCCAAAGTTACTTCTATCAAACAGGAAAAAAACAAACACATGTCAATTGACCCTACTGGTAAAGCGTTTCAACTCATGAAAGAGCTAACTAACGCAGATATTCCTGAGGCAGAATTAGTGTTTTCGAGTGGAGGAATGATCACGAAAAAATAAAAAAAGCTATGAAAAAACTACTACTTATAATCCTCACCATTTTCACCTTAGCCTCTTGCACTAAAAGCGGAGAAACTGTGTCAAACTACTTCTCCTATCCTGACAGCTTAGAAGCCGGTGGGGTGAAAATGATTCCCATTCAGACTCCTTCTGGAACCTTTAAGGTGTGGACAAAGCGTTTTGGCAATAATCCGAAAATTAAAATTCTTTTATTGCATGGGGGGCCTGCGATGACGCACGAGTACATGGAATGTTTTGAGACTTTTTTCCAAAGAGAGGGCTTCGAATTCTACGAATACGACCAACTAGGATCCTATTATAGTGATCAACCGACCGACACAACGCTTTGGAAAACGGAACGATTTGTAGAAGAAGTGGAGCAGGTTCGCAAGGCGATTGGTGCTGATTCCACTAATTTTTATGTGGTAGGAAATTCATGGGGCGGAATTTTAGGCATGGAATATGCGCTGAAATACCAAAAGCATATAAAAGGTCTTGTGGTATCTAATATGGTAGCAAGTGCACCAGAATACGGGAAATATGCAGAGGAGGTGTTAGCAAAGCAAATGGATCCTACAGTTTTAGCAGAGGTTAGAGCTATCGAGGCAAAAAAGGATTTCAATAATCCGCGCTACATGGAACTATTGATTCCTAATTTCTATAACAAACACATATGCCGTTTGAAAGAGTGGCCAGATGCCTTGAATCGCACCTTTAAGCACGGCAATATTGCCGTTTATGTTCGAATGCAAGGGCCGAGTGAGTTCGGAATTAGCGGACTTTTGGAGAAATGGGATATCAAAAATCGTCTGAAAGAAATAATTGTTCCTACCTTGATGATAGGCGCAAAATACGACACCATGGATCCTAAAGCCATGGAAGAACAGAGCAAATTAGTCCAAAAAGGATCCTATTTATACTGTCCTAACGGCAGCCACTTAGCGATGTGGGATGACCAAAAAGTATACATGAACGGTGTCATTTCGTTCATCAAGAAAGTGAATGGGGAGTAATAATCCTTATTTCAATTCAAAGGCTATCTCGTGAGGGGTGGCCTTTTTTCAGGTTAAAAAGGGATGTGATATTGTCACATTTTGCCTACTTTAGGAAACTAAACCTGTTTAACATGAAACTAATTGTCTTACTCCTAAGCCTTTCTACCCTAGCAAACGCACAAAATTTATTAAAAGACGCAATTGCCTATCGCCTAGGTGCGTCTGTGAATCCTCGATTGTTGACTGAAAATGAAGCCTACCGCAACATCGCCAGCAATGAATTCACGAGTATAACAGCAGAAAATCACATGAAAATGATGCTGGTTCATCCCGCAGCTGATCGGTTTGATTTTACGAAAGGGGATGAAATAGTTGCTTTTGCTACATCAACTGGCAAGCGGATCCATGGCCATACGTTGGTTTGGCATAATCAAGTTGCTCAGTGGATGAAAGATTTTCAAGGGGATCAAAAAGCCTGGGAAGCCCTATTAAAAAACCATATTCAAACTGTGGTTACGCACTATAAGGGAAAAGTTAGTGGTTGGGACGTGGTCAATGAATCGTTTCTAGACGATGGTAGTTTGCGTCCTTCTCTTTGGGCAGATCATATTCCAGATTACATTGCTAAAAGCTTTCAATGGGCCCATGAAGCTGATCCTACTGCGATTCTTTTCTACAACGATTATGGACAAGATGGTAAGCCTAAAAAGATGCAAGCCATCCTTTCCCTTGTGGCAGACCTAAAGCAGCGTAAATTACCTATTCACGGTTTAGGTCTTCAAATGCACATCAATATTGATTCAAAGAGAGAAGAAATTTCACAAGTAATTGATCAATCTGCAAAAACCGGATTAGCGATTCATTTTTCCGAATTAGACATCGCCGTAAATCCGAAAAATAACCCTGAATTTACCTACGATGAAAAGGCGGCTAAGGCGCAAAATGAATTATTCGCCTTCGTCTTTACCTCATTCCAAAACATCCCGGTGAAACAGCAATATGGGATCACTTTTTGGAACATTTCTGATAAAGATTCCTGGTTACGTGGTTATTTTAAACGACCTAAAGAGTACCCCCTTTTGTTTGATGAAAATTATGCCAAAAAACCAGCCTATTCCGAACTTATAAATTCTTTAAAAACGCCAAACTAAGAGGAACCTGAACTCGCGAATTCGAATTCTCATCCTCTAAATAGTAATACTTGATGCTGCTTTTAAGAGCTTGCTTAAGAATAGCTTTAACGGCAATTTGACCCGTTCCTAAAGGCACATCATTTTCAGGTGAAGTCTTGACATCCAATCCTACGGGGATTCCCTTTTTCAAATCCTTTACGTGCATCAGTTTAAATCGATTGGGATATTTCTGTAGATAGACTAACGGATCTTGCCCAAATTGATGCACCCAAAGTATATCAAGCTCGAAAGAAACATAATCAGGGTTCGTGTTTTGTATCAAATAGTCATACAATGTTCCGTTTTCATACGGAGTAAAATCGTAGCCATGGTTGTGATAGCTGAATTCAATGCCATTCTCTTTTAGTCGTTGGCCCACGCGATTAAAATCTTTCACTGCTGCATCTGCCTGCTGAACGGTAAATTCTCCTTTGTGCGGAATCATTCCCACCCGAACAAACTCAGCACCGAGCGTCTTTGCATCTCGAATAACCGACTCAGTTTTATTGGTCAAAGCGTCATAATAAACCCCATAACTTGTACACACTAAACCTCGCGCATCCAATAAAGCCCTCATTTCTGCCGCCGTTTTACCAAATAAATTTGAGAATTCGATGTTCCGAATTCCCATCTCCTTAATATAGTCCAAGGTACCTGCCACATCCTTGCTAAAATCATTTCGAAAAGTAAAGGAAACCACACCTGGGGTATCTTTTAGCACTTTACTAAATCGTTGCTGAGCGAAAATGGCTTGGGTGAGAAATAAGAAAAGTAGGGTGGTAAATTTTTTCATATTTTGCATAGGTTTATTCTATTAAATCTAGTAAAATACATCGGATTAAAACAGGTTACGAAATGAAAAATAAATTAAAATGGATCATTCAGGCTTCTTTCGGCCTGATTCTGACGGGGAGTGGACTTTCATTAGCTATCGACGCAGGAATTACAAAATTTCAAGGTGGAGACTGGTTCTACTACGGAACCGGGGCATTAATCGTATTTCAAGCGGGCTTGTGTCTAGTAATTGATGCGCCTCGCCATAAATAATTAAACAAAATTCAATTATTTCCGTTTAATTAGTACAATTTTTTATTTCAAAAATTATATTGACACCTGCCCAAACATACGATATCGCAATTATAGGTGCAGGAGCATCCGGGTTACAGCTTTTGTACGAATTAATACAAGCAGATCCATCTCATGAAAAGAAAATCTTATTAATTGATTCAGGAGATCGTTCCACGAAAAGTTGGTGTTTTTGGGAAGATAAAAATGCTAGTTGTTTCCCATTCTTAGTCGAAAAATCGTGGCATTCTATGACCTATAGAACGAGCACAGGGGAAACGATAGAATCGCCTATCAATCCTTTACAATACAACTATATCTCTTCTGATCGTTTTTTTGACTACTTTTTTAACGAATTCATTCCGTCGAATCCGAACATTACTCACATACTGGGCAAGGCAACAGAAATATACGAAGGTGGTGATTTGCATTCCGTAATTTGTGAAGATGCATCCTCTTTTTACGCGAAACGAGTAGCCGATTCAAGACCTCTAAAATCAGACGATCCAATACTCATTTTCCAACACTTTAGTGGGAAATTCATCGAGTTCGAGCAACCTATTTTAGATGAAACATCCATGACCTTAATGGATTTTAGTCTACCAGCCTCTACGAAGGAAATGGCTGTATTCCATTACATATTGCCTTTTAGTAAAACAAAAGCCTTAATTGAAACGACTGTGTTTACGCGATTAGCCTATAATAAGGAGGCTTATGAACGTATTTGGCAAGACTACATCAAAACTCATTATAGCTCCCAAAAATTCAAAATTCTATCAAATGAAACAGGTACAATTCCCATGGGAGGTACTACACAGAAAAAAGAGGGACGTGTTTTTAGCATAGGGGCATCAGGCGGAAATATGAAAGCATCTACGGGTTATGCGTTCACCAGAATGCACGAGGATGCTAAAAATCGGGTGCTAAATCTTTCGAATAAAACCCCAAAAAGATTTCGCTTCTATGACAAAATGCTCTTAAAAATTATGCAAAAGGAGATGATCAAAATACCAGCTGTCATGGATAGGCTATTTAGTAGAGTGCAAACACCACATATTCTGCGCTTTTTAGACGATAAAAGTTCCTTAGTAGACGACATAAAATTGCTTTCTCAATTAGATATTCCGCTTTTCATTAAACACCTTTTGAGATGAAATCCTACGTGGGAGCCATCGTAACATTACTATACTTAGTATCCAACAAGTTGATTGGACCTTGGACTAATGAGATTGATCTCTATATATGCGGCTTTTTATTACTAATCATCGGCATTCCTCATGGAGCAGGCGATCACTTAGTTGCCCAAAAAATCGCTAAAAGAGAAAATCTTACCTTTCATTTAAAGCCCTTTATCGTTTACTACTTGGGAATCATGGTGGCTTATGCCGCACTTTGGTTCATTACACCGGTGGTGGGATTCATAATTTTCATCGCTATCAGTGTATTTCATTTCGGAGATATGGAAGATGTCCATCCAATTGATCCTTCAAATAATTGGATAAATTTAGTCAGAACGGTTTGCCTCGGCTCTGGAATATTATCCTTTATTCTCGTAAGTCATTGGTCTGAAGTTTTAGAAATTACAACCGCGATGCAGGTAAATTTACCTAAGAATCTACCCGCCTTTTCGCTTCTTTTCAGTCTATTATTATTGAGTTTAGGGTTCCAAAAGAAAAATTTTCATCCCTTTTTGAATACTTTTTTTGCTTTAGTAATCGGTTTTTTTCTGCCGCTTATTCCGGCATTTATCTGCTATTTTTCTTGTTGCCATGCTATCAGTAGTTTCGAAGGCATGAGAAATCACTTAGAAATGAGAACCTTGGAATTATATAAAAAACTAATTCCATTTTCAATAGGGGCACTTTTGCTAGGATTAATTTATATGAATGTGATTTCCAAAGACTTAGAAATCTATCCTATTTTCATCTTTCTTTCCTTATTGACCCTACCGCATTTTTTACTTATGCACAAATTAATAAAACGTCCAATTTGAACATTTTGGATATTTTTTATTTTTTTTTAAATTTTTTTTACAATCTTTGAAACAATTGCCGACATCATCAGTTTAAACAGTATCACTTTAAATCCTTATTTTATGGAAACATTAAACATTTTATTGGACGGCAGCCTAGCTGCTGGAGATTACATCGGCTTTACCTTCTTTACTGGGTATATGTCGATGCTTGCTGCTTCTATCTTTTTCATTGTAGAAAGAGGAACAGTAAACGACAAGTGGAAAACATCTTTATTGATTTCTGCTTTAATTACCTTTATTGCTGCTGTGCATTATTTCTACATGCGTGGCGTATGGTTAGAGACACACGAGTCTCCAACTCAATTCCGTTACATTGACTGGACTTTAACTGTTCCATTAATGTGTATCGAGTACTTCTTAATCTTAAAGCCAGCTGGTGCTAAGACAGGAATGTTAACTCGTTTAATCTTCGGTTCTGTTGTTATGTTAGT
>JACCDH010698212.1_pt1 | contig 11286 bp, 11 predicted proteins | sample 7442481 | NCBI WGS metagenome assembly JACCDH01 (sample SAMN15323433, study PRJNA562643) | freshwater metagenome | isolation source: river surface water | place: USA:Blue River Watershed | collected 2017-08-15 | reverse complement strand
CATGGCTTATGGATAGCGTGCTTATTGCCCGCCGTCACGGGGGCCCGGTACCGGGCTCCACAACAAAAAATGGTGCGGACGGCGGGACTCGAACCCGCACTTCCAGAGGAAAGCAGATTTTAAGTCTTCTATCCCTTAATTCCCGAGCAGCCCGCGATATGCCAGAAGTGAGGGAAAAGCTGGGAAATCAGAGAGTGGCAACAGATGTCGTTTACCCAAAGATACCTAGATAATCCGAGCTAGGTTACACACGAATTGCACGTAATCGTGCCGACCTGTGTTGGGAGAAAAGACGATTAAACTGCAGGGGGGAGGGGGTGTCTTTTTTTGGTTCGATGGTGGGTGCCCTCCCCGCCCCCCCCCAAACTGGAGGAATGGGACCCAATCTCTGCTTTACACTTTATTCCGCGCAAAATGTCCGCTGATCTACGAATTTCGACGTTTATCGCCCGTCATGTCTATTTCTGGCTGCTCAACCGATCTTCTGACCGGTCTTTTCCCAGTCAGCCAAAAAGCCTGCAATGCCCTTATCCGTCAGCACATGATTGAACATCGCTTTGATGACTGAAGGCGGGGCCGTCATCACATCCGCGCCAATCCGCGCGGCTTCCAGCACATGGATGGTGTGACGAACACTGGCGACCAGAATTTCGGTATCAAAGCCATAATTGTCATAAATCAGGCGGATGTCTGAAATCAGCGCCATGCCATCAAAGCCATTATCATCATGACGCCCAACAAAAGGGGAGATGAAACTGGCCCCGGCTTTTGCCGCCAGCAGCGCCTGATTGGCGGAGAAGCATAAAGTGACGTTCACCATGGTGCCATCGCCTGTCAGCGCCTTGCAGGTTTTGAGGCCATCAATCGTCAGTGGCACCTTGATGCAGACATGGTCGGCAATTTTGCGCAGCACTTCCGCCTCGCGCATCATGCCTTCATGGTCGAGCGCGACAACTTCTGCCGACACCGGGCCATCGACAATCGCGCAAATCTCCCGCGTGACTTCCATGAAATCGCGGCCTGATTTGTGGATCAGCGACGGGTTGGTCGTCACGCCATCGAGAAGGCCGGTGGCAGCCAGTTCCTTGATGTCGGCAATTTCGGCAGTGTCAGCGAAAAACTTCATACGGTGTAATCTTTCTTCAAAGTTCGGCTCTAATGAGCGTGTGTTGAGCTTTGCAGCAATGCCGTTATCCCGCTTTCCAAGCGGAAACATAACGGTCGATCTCTGATAGATGAGTTTCAATTTCGTCTTGGGGCAGGAATGAGCCTGTGAAGCTATTAGCGGCTAATTGAGCAAGCTCCCCAATCCCTAAGCTCAGGGCGTTCGCTACCGCAGAGTAGTTGGCGTTAACATACCCTCCGAAATACGCGGGATCGTCCGAATTAATTGTTGGCTTCAATCCCCGCTGAAGCATTTCTTTGATCGGGCTGGATTCCAAGGCATCGATTACGCAAAGCTTGAGGTTGGATAGCGGGCAAACGGTTAATGTTAAGCCATCTCCGGCAATGCGATTTACTAGCTGAGGGTCTTCCAAGCATCTATTGCCATGATCGATCCTGTCGATCTTTAGAAGATCTAGAGCCTCCCAGATGTAACTTGGCGGGCCCTCCTCACCAGCGTGCGCGACGAGCTTGAGTCCGCGCTTCCGGCATTCCTCAAAAACCGCTTTAAACTTCGAGGGTGGGTGACCCATCTCTGATGAGTCCAAGCCTACCCCTGTGATGTAATCCAGCCATGGCTCCGCTTCCTTTAATGTGCAAAAAGCGGACTCTTCATCCAAGTGTCGCAAAAAGCACATTATCAGCCGGTAAGTTACGCCCACCTCAGACTTGCTATCCTCTAAGGCCTGCAAAATGCCTTGAATAACAGTGTCAAACGGAACGCCCCGGGTTGTATGTGCCTGAGGGTCGAAGAAGATCTCCACGTGGCGGACGTTTTCGGCCGCAGCCCGACTTAGGTATGCTTTCGTTAGATCGTAAAAGTCGTTTACGGATACTAAGACTTGCATTCCTTGATAGTAGATATCCAAGAAATCCTGCAGGTTAGAAAATTGGTACGCGTTTCTAATTTCCTCAACTGAAGAAAAGGGGATCTCGATCTGATTCCGGCGCGCTAAGTCGAACAGCATATCTGGTTCGAGAGACCCTTCGATATGGAGGTGCAACTCAGCCTTGGGTAAGCCAGCTATAAATTCGGTGATCTTCGGTTCAGATTGCGACACGCTTATTCCCCTTTTTCACCAAGATGGCTCAGTACTATGCTGGCTGAAGATTTATTTTTCCGGATTTCATCTATCGTCAGTCCCTTTAACTCGTGCGGAAAGACCAGCCATTCGTCCACTTCATGGACAAAGAAGTCAGGCGCTAGCTCTGTTACGTTTCTCTTCGGCTTATAATATACCGTTGCAATTTTGACGGTTTTTGGCATGTTGTAGCGGCACTTAAGTGCTAGCTGGTTTATGAATGCCTGAACTGATCGCCCCGAGTCAAAGACGTCGTCTACGACCAGTAACACGTCATCGGGATTTACTGTGTTAACTAGGTAGCTCAGCCCATAAACTCGCACTGTGTGCTCTTGGGTGGCAATGCCTGTGTAAGACGATGTCCGTATGGATATGTGATCGCTATGGATGCCCCGAAATTCGAGTAATTCCTGAACAGCGATGCCCACCGGGGCGCCGCCACGCCATATCCCTACAATATGTGTGGGGCGAAGGCCGGACTGAACGACTTGCTCCGCCAAACGAAAGGAGTCATCAAGAAGTTGGTTGGCTGAAATGTAGGTTTTCTCGATCATACAAGAAGCTCTCAGGTTTGTGGCTTAGTCCGGCTTAGAATCAATGACCTAGCGGCAGTCATGCCATTTTGGACGGCTTCACGGATGGTCATTTGTCCTGTCAAATAGCCGGCAATAACTTCGCCTGCGAGCGTATCGCCCGCCCCAGTGGTATCCTGCGCGCGGACCGCGTGGGCAGGAATAATTTCCTGACCCTCGCCAGAGTCAATTAGAACTCCAGCGCTCCCTAATGTCTCAATAAGCAGCTGGCCTTGCTTTCTGCTGCCTACAAACGCGGATTCGATAAACTCTCTTTCACTGGCGTTGCAAAAGATAATGTCCGCCACACCCGCTAGCCGCTTGCACAAATCATGCGGGAAAGACTGTGTATCCCGTTTGGCTATCCAGCTGACACTCGCTCCCTCCGGCAAAAGGTCCAAAAGCTCATTCGATGCCTGCGCCGGACCAGCAGTAAAGCAGACATGATTTGCGGCTTTGACAGCTTTCACTTGCTGCTCGCTCAGCCTTTCGCAGTCCGTCTGTCCAACATCGAGCAGGCATCCGTAATCACCGCTTGGACCATAGATCAGGATACAGCGGGGCGTCGTGGCACCCTGCGTTTGAGAAATAGCTTCGCAGCAAATGTTAGACCGCTGACAGGCACGTAGATAGTGACCACCATCTGCATCGTCGCCAATCCAAGTGAGTGCGAAGGACTGGTGGCCAGCTGCAGCAACCCTCCGTGAAGCGTAAAGCGCGGCTCCTCCCGCTCTTGGCCAAGCTTCAGAGATGCCTAGCGCGCTTAAGACGGTTCCTGTTCCATGGAAGTCTTCTTCACTCTGAACCACATAGTCCAGCGTCGCGTAACCGGCTATTACAACCCGGAGCGGCGTCATCTTTCCGCTTCCCCTTGATTGTCGCCCTGCCCATAAACGCCAGACACCAGAGAGTCGCAAATTGCTTCTCTGGGGTTTTGCAACATTCGGCGATTTCCTAACATTTCTCGGCTTAAACTTACGGCTGCAATGCACGGGCCGTGGTAGTCAAAGATCGCCATTATCGAACAAGTGAGCCGGTTGATTATTGGCCGCACGAAAAATGCCTTTTGACTAATTTGATTTTCAACCGAGTGAAACGTTTCATGTGAATTGTCAACGATAACCGCTCAGCAGCGGTCTTACTTTTTTTTCGAGGATTCGCGCACTACCAAGCTAACGTTGAACACCACTCGCCGCTGACTATCATTTTCTCCGTCGATTTTTCTTAGGAGCGCGTCAACAGCTTCGAATGCCATTTCATCGACAGGCATTTCGACGGTAGAAAGTGTCGGTGTGCAATATTCTGCCCAAGGGATGTCATCGAACCCTACAACCGCAAGTTGTTGTGGGATTGACAAACCGCTCGCCCGCGCATGGCGCATGACGCCCACGGCAATTAGGTCAGCTCCGCAGAACACCGCTGTCGCTGCCTGTGAGTCAATCGCTTGGGCGACGCTGCTGCTGAGTTCCGCAGCGAAAGCATTCTCGACGACAAATGCCAGTTCTCCATGCTTACGGATCACGTCTTCGGCGGCGGCGCACCTATCACGCATGCTTTTTACGTCCATCGGGCCCGTCACAATGCCAACCTTCTTATGACCGAGGTCAAGTAGGTGCTGAGCGGCTAGCCGGCCTCCCTCAGCGTAGTCCGCTTGGATGCATTCGTAGTCAGGTAATGTGCGATCGAGGACGACAATGGGTAGGTCTGAGGTGACTGAAGAAAGATGGTTTTCATCGTTAATTGGGAACCAAACAATGCCATCGACACCCCGTCCAATCAGCTGCCGAACTACTTCAATTTCCCGCTCTACGTCGCCTTCGCTATCTGTAACAAAAACACTATATCCGTTTTGTCTGGCACGTTGGATGATCGATTGTGCCAAGCTCGGGAAAAATGGATTGGACATGTCAGGTACGACAAAACCAATTGCGCCGGTTTTTCCTGTTCGTGTTGCACGAGCGCTTAAATTTTGCCGGTAGCCAAGAGAGTCTGCCACCTTCAGAATATGTGCGCGGGTTTCTTCCCCAAGTGATCCTGTCCTATTGACCGCATATGAGGCGCTCGCAAGAGATACGCCCGCTGCTTTGGCCACATCCTTCAGGGTTGCGCGCTTTCTGATCAAAACCTGTCCAAACTTTTTGGGTCTATGATGTTAAGGTTGTTATCTTAACCGAGGCGCATTATCCAGTGAATCAAAGTGAAACGTTTAGGTTATTTGTTATGGTGCAAGACGTAGCTGTATTTGGCAGCTTGAATGTGGACGTCGCGTTCACTTGTCGAGCATTGCCCTCCCCCGGAGAAACCATCATTTGCGACAGGTCAGATCTGGGTCCCGGAGGGAAGGGGCTGAACCAAGCTGTTGCCGCAGCTTTAGCCGGCGCGGAAACGATCATTTACGGCGCGTTAGGGTGCGACAGCAACGGCCAATATTTGACGGAATTTCTCCAGTCCAAGGGCGTTTCAACTGCAGGCGTTGTTTCCTTAGAAGATTACCCTACGGGGCTAGCGCACATCGTAGTTAACGGGGCTGGTGAGAACTCAATTGTTGTTTCGAGCGGAGCTAACAGGGCGGCCTCGCTAACTCCTCATCTGTTTGCGTCTGCGTCCGCTCGGGTCTTCCTAGCCCAGTGTGAAACTGACCCGGACCTGATCGCAGCTTTCTTCGACCATGGCGTCTGCCAAGGTTCTTTGCGTATTTTGAATGCGGCACCAGCGTTGGATAGTGCTCGGTCCCTGATCGGGAAATGCGATATTCTCGTGGTCAATGAGCATGAACTTGCGTTCTTTGCCGGTGAGGAGAGGCTCGGTAATGAGGAGGCTTCAATAATTGCGGCGGCAAAGGCGCTGCTTGGTGGTTCGACCCATTCGGTCATTGTCACACTGGGGAGCGCGGGCGTAATCTGGGCCTCTGACGACATGTGCCTGTCTCTCCCAGCGCGAAGGGTCAACGCCACTGATACGACGGGTGCAGGGGATTGTTTTTGCGGCGTTTTGGCTGCTTCATTAGCTCAGGGCGCGAGCATGCAACGGGCAATCCAAAGATCCATCGACGCCGCCGCTTTGGCTGTTACTAGGTCCGGGGCGGCCGCTGCCATTCCCGCAGCCCTCGAATATGACGTTTAACAGGTGAGCTGTTTGCTTGGGGATTGCGCGCTTTGCCTTTCAAAGGTATGAAACGTTTCATTAAATGACGATCCAAAGATACCGCCCGGCTCAGCTTTTTTGGTTCTAGGAGAGGACAGGGATGCCAGATCTTGACCTATTGCGCGGCGTGTTGGGCCTAGCTGTTTTTATCGGGATCGCTTGGTGCCTGTCTGAAAATAAGGGGGCAATTCATTACAAAGCCATGGCGGCCGGGCTGGTCGCGCAAATTGGCTTCGCGATCCTTCTAACACGTATTCCGGCCGTTGTAGATGCGCTAGGTGGAATTGCGCACGGGGTGGACAATCTTCAAAAGTCGGCGGAAAGCGGTGCAACTTTCGTGTTCGGTTATCTTGGAGGCGGGCCTCAACCTTTCGCTAAGATTGATCCACAAGCCTCCACATTTATCTTCGCCCTCCAAGTCATACCTGCCGTGCTCTTAGTCAGCGCGTTAGCTGCTCTCTTGTGGCATTGGGGCATATTGCGCTGGATAGTACAGGGGTCTGCTTGGCTCTTCGGCAGGCTTTTCGGTGTGAGCGGCCCCGTTGGCGTATCGACATCCGCGTGTATCTTTCTCGGCATGATCGAGTCACCACTTTTGGTGAGGCCTCTGCTTCCGAAGCTGTCGCGCGGAGAGTTTTTCATAATTATGGTGGACGGTTTGTCCGTTATTGCGGGCTCGACCATGATACTTTTAGGGGGCATGTTAGCCGGCAAAGTTCCGGGGGCGTTTACGCATCTATTGACTGCTTCACTGATTAGTACGCCAATGGCCATCACGATGGCTCGGATCATCATACCAAGCGAGATCGTCCGGAATCCCCAGCGAGTTCCTTTGGAAAGCGGCTACAAAAGCAGCTTGGATGCAATGACACATGGCACCATTAGTGCGGTACGCATTGCTGCCTACGTAATTGCCTTGCTCATAGTTTTCATTGGTTCGATTAATCTGATTAACTCGATGTTGGCCGCAGTGCCAACAGCGGGAGCCCCCATTACGCTGACTTCGATTTTCGGCACCATCTTAGCGCCAGTCGCTTGGCTAATGGGCGTACCCTATGGCGACCTGCAGATCGTGGGTGGCCTGCTGGGCACAAAAGTAACGCTTAATGAGGTGGTCGCTTATGCCCAGCTGGCTGATTTGCCAGCCGGCAGTCTATCAGAGCGTGGAGCGCTCATTGCGACATATGCACTGTGCAGCTTCGGAAATTTCGGAAGCGTAGCGATCTTAATCGGTACATTGTCAGCTATGGCGCCAGAAAAAGGGCCGGAGATTGTCGAGCTTGGAATGAAAGCTCTACTCGCAGCCTTTCTGACCACATGCATGACCGGGACCATCATTGGCCTGCTTTATCTTGTTTTTTAGGAGCACAAATGTTTTCTCCCCCCACTTTCATCGCTTTCACCGGCGTGGACTCCGCCGAACTGATCGGCGGAATGCGTGACCTAGCGCGTCATTATCCCATCGAGTGGGGCGTACTTATTGATGATGCCAAATCGGATGATGTGCTGTTCGCTGATCCTGACCTACGTGCGAAATTACTCGCATCTAGCTCGCTGAGATACGCCGCGCATGTGTGTGGAGAGCAAGCAAGCAAGATCGCAAACTCGCCGAACGAAGTGGCACTCGAACTCGACAGGTTTCAGCGAGTTCAGGTCAACCACGGGTTTGAAGGCAGCAGCCCCGAGCAGATCGAGAATTGTGTTCGCTTTGGTCGTATGCGGACTGTTCGTATAATGTTGCAATGCCTCGACATCTTTCCTGCTGACGCGAGACTCGACTGGTTGTTCGACACGTCCTTTGGGACCGGTCGGACCCCCGCGCATTGGCCCGCCCTTCCAAATTCCCAAGGGCCACTTTGCGGTTATTCCGGCGGGATCAACGCTCAGAACGTGCGGGAAGTCTTGATGAATATCTCGGCTCCTAAAGGGCGTCAGTATTTTATTGATATGGAATCTGGTGTTCGGACGGATGGGCGCTTCGATCTGGCGAAATGCGAAGCGGTTTGCCGCGCGGTTTTTGATTGAAGCCGAGCAACAATCAGCACCGTCGGAGGAGAACTTAGCTTCATGCTCGCTGCAGAAAAAAAACTCGTTGTCCTTGATACAGATCCCGGCATCGATGACACGATGGCATTGCTATATTTGAATGCACTGCCTCAAGTTGAGCTTCATTCGGTTACCACCGTTTTCGGTAATGGTCCGGTTGCGCAAACGACCAAGAACGCATGCTTTCTGGTCAGTAGGTTTGGCATCGATGTCCCGGTCCACGCTGGAGCAGGTGACCCATTGGTTGGCAAGCGGTTTGTGCCGGACCTAAAGGTACATGGGGCGGACGGACTAGGGGACGTCGGTATCGCGGAGAACGCTGAGTATAGTCCCGCAGCCTCTCCAGCATCGCAGCATATTTGCGACGTGGTCCGGGCGAACCCGGGTAGGGTGACCCTGTTGGCGATTGGGCCCCTAACCAATTTGGCCAATGCTGTCACGGAGCAACCAGATATTGCCGGTCTGGTTGAGCAAGTCGTTGTCATGGGCGGGGCATTCGGCACCAAAGGCAGATGGGGAAATATTAGACCCAACGCGGAAGCCAACTTTTTCTACGATCCCGATGCCGCCGAAGCCGTGTTATCCGCGCCGTGGCCACTGACAACCGTCGGGCTAGACGTGACGTCCGACTGCATTCTTACAACCATGCAAATTGAAGAAATGCAGCAGACATGCGGTCCAACAGGAAAGTTTCTTCGTCTCATTTCCCTAGGCTATGAGTCTATCTACCGCGAATTCGACGGCCTAGACGGTTTCTGCATTCATGACGTAGCGGCAGCGGCTTACGTGGCTCGTCCGGACCTCTTTACAGAAGTTTCGGCGGACTTGTCGGTGGGGTTGTCCACCAGTGACCGCGGCCGGTCCACCGCCGAGCAGCAAGCGGATAGCATGAAAAGTTATTGTTCAGACGTGAAAGCCGAGGAAGTCGTGCGGCACTTTCTGTCAGTTATGAAGTATTACTCGGATAGACCTTGAACTGATGCTACTTAGCTCTAGGCGCTGTTTTATCTACGCTACCGTTATAGGTGCCGTTGCGATTGCTTTGGGTGGTTGTACCCAGCAGGTTGGTCCAGCATTAGATGGTACAGCGACCAGTTCCACCCCGTGTTTATCCCCAAGGACTGAACTGGCGGGTATTTACAGCTTATCATCAGAGGAAAGATTCAGCGGTATTCCCATAGGTGGCCTGTCTGCAGTGGATTATCACAAACGCACTGGCCATCTCGTTCTAACGAGCGACGATCGAGGAAGCCGCGGTGGTGCTCGTGCGTTTGAGGCTAGCTTTGAGTTGGGTGACGGCAAGGCCTTGGCTGTCCACATTAACGGTGCCATTTCTCTTCACAATAGTCAGCCGCTTTCGCCTGCCAAGCCTGTCGACGTCGAAGCTATCCGTGTCGGCAGGGACGGGATGGCCATATTGGCGAGCGAGGGCGACGAGGTGTCGGGTACACCGCCCGGGGTATTCAAAGTCAGTCTGAGAACTGGAGAGGCAACCGCGTTACTGCTGCCGTATCTTCTTGTTCCGGACGGACAGAAAAATCATGGCCCCCGGCCGAACCGTTCCTTCGAAGGCATTTCCCTCACGCCTAACGAAAAGAGTTATTTTATCAGTTTAGAGGCGCCTCTGGCGCAAAATGACTTGCTACCGTCCTCATTGAACGAAGGGGCAACCGAGATCATGGAAGTAGGCCAAAATGGTGAAATCAGGAAAAGATATACTTATCCATTAGATGCCATCGTGGGGGCCGTTCCCGGGAGGCTCTCAGATAACGGGATAAGCGAAATATTATATCTCGGGCACGGCGCGTTTTTAGTTCTCGAGAGGTCTGGTCGGCAGCAACAGGATGGTTCGTTTTTATTCTCTAATCGGCTGTATTGCGCCCGCGCGGTGAGCGGCCAAGAGCCGCTTAGATTAGAGAAGACCTTAGTGGTGGATTTGAGGGGCCTAGGCGTTAGCGAGCAGGCAAATTTTGAGGGGATGACCTTTGTTCCCTCGCCTGATGGGCAAGGACAGATGTTGCTTTTGGTTTCGGACAACGATTTCGGAAGCGGCAGAGATAGTTACTTTGTTGCATTAAAGATCAGCCTCAAGGTAGGCCGTCGAAAGCCAAATTGAGGCATCATACAGTCTATTGAACTCTCTAAACAGTGGATCTCGCTCGGGCTTAGAAGCCACTTCGAGTGGTGCCTCGCAATAGTGAGGTACGAAGATGCCATACGCGCCGGCTTCAATAGCGGGAAGCACATCGGATTTTAGAGAATTCCCGATCATCGCCGCATGCGCTCGCCTTTTAGGAGTACCAAAAAGCGCGCGATACAGATCTGCAGACTTATGCTTTACAATAACAACATCAGAAAATGCCCAGCTAAGTCCGGAGCTTTCGAGCTTCCTCCTTTGCGCCGCTGGGTCGCCCTTTGTCACCAGCGTGAGCTTTGCGGTTTTCCTTAGTATTTCTAAGCTTTCTGTAATGCCCGGCAAAGGTGAAAAAGGAGACTCCATTATCTCATTACAGATATGCCTTGCTGTCGAAATCGCTTGTTCGATGTGCCCCTGCTCCAGCTTCTGTCGGCAAAAGGTTTCCAGAGCTTTATAATACCCCTCCGGGCCATATCCCATTTGTTGTAGCAACGAAAAATGGAACTCTCTCAGTTCCGAGCGTAAATCCTCAACCCTAAGCAGGGGAGCGACATGCTCAAGAAATTTTGCTTCTGCTGCTTCAAACCTGCTGGCTTCATCCCACAGGGTGTCGTCTGCGTCGATGCCGATTTGGGTGATCATAATATACCATTAGATCGAAAAAGGGAGGCTGTCGCCAGCCTCCCCAACTAGTTTGTCGATAAAAGAGAACCTTAGAAGCGAGCTCGGAGCGAAACTGTGACTGTCCGAGGTGCCCCAATGAAGTAGCGGTCCAACGTGGGTATTGTGCCAGTCCCGGCAAGGCCAAAGTCTGGCAGAGTCGCTGTGGCACTGGTGACCGCGCCGATGTATTTCTCGTCGAACAGGTTGTCGACGTTTAGCTGCAATTTCATCTCTTGGAGGCCACCTTGCTGTCCGAGGTCGTAGCTCGCGTTGAACCCAACGACAGTATAGCTCGGTACCATCTCAATTCCCTTGGCCACATTGGTCGTCGGCTGAATCAGGTGTCCGCCAACACGGGTCCCGACGTGTTTTGCGCTGACTTGCAAACTGGCGCGCTCAAAGGGCTTAAGTTCAACTTGGGCAAAGAAGCTGTGTCGAGGAATGTCCCGTACCCGCTCTCCTCCAATTACGCCAACTG